>Ga0105049_10000696_pt1 | contig 37876 bp, 29 predicted proteins | sample MAT06_FD_78087 | JGI IMG/M metagenome (GOLD analysis project Ga0105049, IMG submission 78087) | Freshwater microbial communities from Lake Fryxell liftoff mats and glacier meltwater in Antarctica - MAT-06 | ecosystem: Environmental > Aquatic > Freshwater > Ice > Liftoff microbial mat | place...
CATCGAGAGTGTTCAGATCACCGTTGCGGAGGATCTGGGTGTGGAGGGACGGGCTGCGTACTACGAGAATGCCGGCGCGCTGCGCGACATGGTGCAAAGCCACATTGCGCAGCTGCTGGCCCTGGTAGTGATGGAGGTTCCCGCTTCGATGGAGGCGGCGTCGATCCGGGCCGAGAAGATCAAGGCGCTCCGCGCGATCGCGCCGGTTGCGCCGGGAGACGCGGTCCTCGGCCAGTACATCGCGGGGCAGATTGATGGCGCCGATGTGGTGGGGTATCGCGAGGAGCCGGGTGTTGCACCCAGTTCCCGGACGGAGACGTTCGCGGCCATCCAGTTGCGCATCGAGAATTGGCGGTGGCAGGGTGTGCCGTTCTATCTGCGCACCGGCAAGCGACTGGGGAAGCGCGTGACCGAGATCGAGGTGAAGTTCCGCCGAGCACCTGTCTGGATGTTTCGCGCGATGCATCAGGATTCGCTGCATCGGAATACGCTGGTGCTGACGCTGCAGCCCAACGAAGGGTTCAGCCTGTACTTCGGTGTGAAGGCACCGGGAGAACCGTTCCGGATTCAACGACTGCCGCTGCACTTCGACTACGCGGAGGCGTTTGCCGAGATTCCGGAGGCGTATCAGACGCTCCTGCTGGATCTGCTGCGCGGCGATCAGACGCTGTTCGTGCACGCCGACGAGGTGGAGGTGGCGTGGACGCTGTTTACACCGCTGCTGGACGGTGCCGTTGGTGTGTTGCCCTATCCGGCGGGGAGCAATGGTCCGCTGGAGGCGGGAAAGTTCTCTTCACGATGAGCGCCGTGACACGGACGGTGTTGGCGTTCTCGCGCGAGTCATACGCTGACGAGGTGGCGCGCCTGCTGGCGGGCGTGATTCGGGAGAGCGTCGAATCGCGCGGCGTCTGTCGGGTGGTGCTGGTGGGTGGACGGACACCGGCGGCCGTATATCGCGCACTGGCATTGCAACCGTCGGTGCCGTGGGCGCAGGTGGAAGCGTACATCGGCGACGAGCGGTGTGTACCGCCGACGCATGCGGACAGCAACTGGCGGATGATCGAGGAGACGCTGTTGTCGGCAGTGCCGATACCGGCAGCGCATCTGCACCGAATGCGTGGTGAGGCGGGGAGCGATGACGCGGCGCACGAGTACGACGCGCTTGTTGCGCCGTTGCCGGAGCCGAAGTTCGATCTCGTGATCTCAGGTGTCGGCGCCGATGGGCACACGGCGTCGCTCTTCCCGGGCGATCTGCGCCTGATGGGAGAGTTGCTGTGGGCGCGAACCGCGACTGCACCGGCGCCATTTGCGGTCCCGGATCGAGTGACACTCACACTGCGTGCGCTCAACTCCACGCTGGTGATGGCCGTGCTCTGCACCGGGGCGGAGAAGTTCGCGGTGCGACAGGCGATCGTCACGCAGCAAAGCGATGCCCTCGAGCTGCCAGCGGCCATGCTGCGCGGGCGCGACCAGACGCTCTGGCTGGTGGACGGCCACTAGAGAAGTCGCACGTTGCGGAGCGCGTGCACGCACACGGCGTGTGGGGGGGCGTGAGCTACTCGTCAATGGCGAGCAGGGCAAACGTGCCGAGCCAATGTTCTCCCATGTAGTCGCCGGCCACGTGAGGCAAGCTCGCGTGCAGATGATCCACGGTGGTGTCGAGAATTGGTCGCAGACGCGGATCGTCAACGGCGAGCGTGCCGGCCAGGTGGCGCCAGCACCACGCGCGGCTGAGGTTCAGTCCATCGAGATGCGCGATCTTGCCATCGCTGCGATCGCTCACGCTGGCGGGTGCAAAGAGCGTGTGCGGCGTGCGATCGACGAGTGTCGGAAGGAATTGCGACAGCCACGATGCGAAGACCGCCGGTGGCAGAACGCGACGCATGCACTCGACTTCGATCAGGGCGGAGGAGAGGAACTCATCGCCACTCGGCTCCCACGCCTGACAGTCGGCGTCGGTGCCGTACCAGCGCATGGCTGCGTCCCGGAGCGCCGTGGCCAGCGACGTCTGTTGCGCGGCGTCTGCGTAGGTGAGACTGAGCGTGATGGCGAACGCGGTGTTGTAGTGCGTCCCAACGCGAATGGGGTATGTGGCGCGTGGCAGGAAGGCCAGCCAGCGCGCAGTAATGTGATCGGCGATGGGTTGCAGGGCCGCGGCCCACCGTTGACCGTCGGCGTCGGTGTGCTGCCCGAGTTCGGCGGATAGCATGTGTGCCCACGCCCACCCGTACGGTCGTTCGAAGCCGGCGTGCTGTGGCTGCTGCAGATACGAGAGCTCGACGGCCACGTTGGCGGCCGTGAGATGGGTGTCGAAGAGGGCGCGAATCGCCCCCGCTTCGGGGATCGTTGGCTGACGGCGCAGCAGGCGGGCGAGCAGCCAGTAGCCGTGCACACACGAGTGCCAGTCAAAGCTGCCGAAGAAGATCGGGTGGAGTGCACGAGGCGACAGGAGATCGTCGGGCCCCGTGAGCACATGTTCGAGCTTGTTCGGATACTCGCGCGTGACGTGCGACAGCGCGAGTGCGGCGAGGCGCGAGGCGAGCGCCGGTGTGAGCGCGGCAAGCATCTAGAGTGGAAACGCAAAGAGGTAGAGGATCACGGTGTTGACGGCGAGCAGGATGAGGGCGGTAGGCAGCTGAACACGAATGACTGCGTAACGATCCGAGAGGTCGAGCAGCGCCACCGGGACGAGGTTGAAATTAGCGGCCATCGGCGTCATGAGTGTGCCGCAGAAGCCGGAGAGCATGCCGATGGCGGCGATGATCGTCGCGTTGCCATGCATCCCCGTGACGAGGAGCGGGATGCCGATGCCAAGGGTCATCACAGGAAAGGCCGCGAATGCATTGCCCATCAGCACAGTGAGTAGCGCCATACCCACGGTGTAGGCGCTGACTGCGAGGAACGGCGCGCCGGCCGGGATCCAGCTGGCGGCGATCGCCGAGACGACTTTCCCGACACCGGCGGCGGCGAACACCGCCCCGAGGGCCGCGAGTAGCTGCGGCAGCATGGCCGCCCACCCGACAGAATCGAGCAGGCGCCGCGCCTCGACGAAGGGAGCGCGCACCGGCGGCTTCAACATCCAGTAGCCAAGAGCCAATGCGACGAGCGTGGCTAATCCGAGGGAGACGAGCGTGATCTGTTTCGGATCGACGAGGAGCGTTCCCCCGATGCGAATCCGACCGATGGTGGCGTTCGCCAGGAGCGTGAACGCCGGGATGGCGAGGGCTGGCAAGAAGAGCCGGTTGCCCCACTTCGCGGCGCTGGCGGAGCGCTCGGCGGCGGTCGTCGATTCGCTGCGGCTGGGCCGTATACCGCGCGCGGTGGCCACCGCGACCATCGCCAGAATCACGCCCCCGTTGACGATGTCAGGCAAGTACGTACCAAAAAGAAACGAAATACTCCAGAGAGCCCAGAACGTGGCGTTCCAGATTCGATGCGGGTTGCTCCTGTCACCGAGGTTGAGCACCGCCGCCGCGCCGGTGAGCAGCCCCATCAGGCGATAGAGTGCCTCCAGTGTGATCATGCGGCGGACGTTCGCTGTGAGAGCCGACGATCGAGGAGCAGGAGTCTGGCACCATGTACGATGAACGCCGCGATGGCGGTCGGAATCGCCCAGACTGCGAGCTCTGTTGGGAGCACCTGGATTCCCGCCTGCGCCATCACGCCCTTGATCAGCAGGATGGAGCCGATGGCAATGAAGATGTCTTCACCGAAGAAGACGCCGATGTTGTCGGCTGCTGCAGCGTGGGCCCGAATCTTCTGGCGCTCGCTGTCATCGAGGCCCGGCACATCACGCTCGGCCGCCCCTTCGGCCATCGGGGCGATGAGTGGCCGCACCATCTGCGCGTGTCCGCCGAGCGAGACCAGTCCGAGCGCGGCGGTGACCTGTCGGAGTGCGAGATAGGCGAGGAGCACACGTCCGGTGGTGGCGCGCTGCATGCTGATCACGACCTCGCGTGCCCGTTCCTTGAGCCCCGCACGTTCGAGGAGTCCGATGATCGGGAGCACCAACCAGACGATGCCGACGTATCGGCTTTCGGTGAAGGCGTGACCGAGCGTGGAGAGCGTCTTCACGAGGCCAAGTCCGCCTGCGAGTCCGGTCACGATTCCCGCGCAGGTCACAACCAGCAGCGGATTCAGCCGAACGGCAAAACCGACAACGATCACCAGCAATCCGAGGAGGACGAGCATCGCGAGTGTGGAGTGAGTTGGTCAGGCGGCTGTGTCAGCGTCGAGCGGGCGTACGTCGACACCAGCCGATGCGAGGGCGCTGCGCAGTTCGCGCACCAGAGCCGGGGCGTGTGGCGCATCGCCGTGCACACAGAGCGTGTCCGCCTGAATCGCGATCGTCGTCCCATCGATGGCTGTAACCCGATGGTGACGGACCATCTCGATGGCGCGCTGCACCGCTTCGTCAACCGACGCGATGACGGCGTTGTCCAGGGATCGGGAGACCAGTGCACCGTCGGCCTGATAGTGCCGGTCGGCGAAGACCTCGCTGGCGGTGATCAATGAAGCTGCCCGTCCGGCGGCGATGAGAGCACTCCCCGCGCGTCCAACAAGACGAAGTGCGGGATCGGTGTCTCTGATGGCGTGCGCGATCGCGGTGGCCAATACCGGTTGCGCCGCGGCCATGTTGTACAGGGCACCGTGAGGTTTGACGTGACGGAGTTGTGTGCTTGCCGCGGTTGCGACCGCACGGAGTGCGCCGACCTGATAGACAACCATGTCGTAGACATCCTGCGCCGTGACGGCCATCTCGCGACGTCCGAAGCCGATCAGGTCGGGGAGTCCGGGGTGCGCACCGATGGCGACGCCATACTGCACGGCGGCGAGCACTGTCCGACGCATGACGCCCGGATCGCCGCCGTGGAACCCGCAGGCGATGTTCGCCGACGTGATGAAGGGAAACACTGCCGCGTCGTTCCCGATGGTGAAGGCGCCGTAGCTCTCGCCCATGTCGCAGTTCAGATCAACGCGCGTCATCGCGTCCGCTGCCGAAGCGCAGGTTGACGGCGAGCTGTGCAACGTGCAGCTGATGTTCACGCTGCGCGAAGAGCGCGTGCGCCTCCTCGAGTGTGGTGATGGCGAAACGCAGGCGATCGCTGGCACGCAGCTGAGCGATGAGCGGAAGGTCAACTGCGATCACATCGCCGAGTCGTGGGTAGCCGCCAGTGGTCTGCCGGTCCGCCATCAGCACGATCGGTGCGCCTCCCGGAGGGAGCTGCACGGTACCGGCGGTGACGCCCGCTGAGCGGATCTCACGCGCATCAGCGAGAGACAGTGGTGGACCGGCGAGTCGGTATCCCATGCGGTCGGATTCGGGGGCAATGCGAAAGACTTCATTCAGGAGATGTGTGCGCGACGCCTCTGTGAGCAGCTCGCACTCCGGCCCGGGAATGATACGCACGGTCGGTTGGTCGGCGTAGGCAGGACGCACGTGCAGTCCCGCACTCCACGGTGCCACGGTTCGCTGTTCGCTGGCAAGCGAGTCGTGGATGTGCGTTGCAAGTGGCGATGGTGCGCCGATCCCGATCCGATCGTCGCGCAGGAGGGCCCGACCGCTCATGCCACCAAACCCTGCGCGCAGGCAGGTGGATCGGGAGTCGAGCACCACTGGCACATCGATGCCACCGGCAACCGCGATGGTTGTTCGACAGCCGTTGTGCAGCACCAGCAGCGCGCCGGCGGGAATCCGCACCGTGTGCCATGGCGGCAGCGCTGCGCCGTCGAGCGAGGCGCTGATGTCACGTCCGGCGAGCGCCACCAGCGCGGGCACGTTGAACTGGAGCGCCACGCCGCCCAGGGCACACTCCAGCGCTGCGGCATTCGCCTCGTTGCCCACCAGCAGGTTCGCCACACGGTGCGCCTGCTCGTCCATCGCGCCACCCATCGGAATACCGAGGTGCTGCCAGTTGATCCGGCCAAGATCCTGCACCGTCGTTTGTATCCCCGCCTGTCTGACGGTGATGCTCATGAGGCGCGCTCGTACGCCTCGAACTCCGAGTGCTGAATAGCGACGAATTGAAGTGTGTCGCCGGGAGTCAGGAGGGCCGGCGATGTCCGATGCGCATCGAAAAGAGTGCGCGGTGTGCGGCCGATGAGCTGCCAGCCTCCGGGTGAGGTACAGGGGTAGATGCCTGTGCTGCTGCCGCCGATGCCAACACTTCCAGCGGGCACTCGTACGCGCGGGGTGGCACGACGCGGCGTATGCAGCGATGCATCGAGCCCCTCGAGATAGGGGAAGCCGGGCAGAAAGCCGAGCATTTCCACCGTGTACCGTCCCGCAGTGTGCGTACGTACGATGGCGTCTGGCGTGGTGTGATGGGTGGCGGCCACCTCATCGAGATCGGGACCGAATTCTCCACCGTAACAGACGGGAATGATGATCGGCTGATGCACGGACGCTGGAACAATCGTGAGCGCGCCAACGGCGGCGCTGAGGAACCCGGTGAGCGATTCGTACGTGGTGCGCCGCGGGTCGTAGTGCACCGTCAGTGAGCTGAGCCCGGGGACCAACGCTCGCAGACCTGGCGGCGGGTTGTCGCCAATCTGCTCACCCAGACAGCGGAGCCAATCGCTGATGGCGATCGACCCCGTCTGAATGGGGGTGAGGGCGAGCGCGCGATCGCCGAGCGGAAGAATCTTGTGGTGATGCACGATGCCACAGTATGGGCTGCTGGCGTCCGCAGGCGCCAGCAGCACCGCGGAGTCACGTCCCGGGTGGTACCAGCACCTTGGTCGTCCACTTCACGCCGCGCTGGTTCTCCATCGTCACCGCATCAGCGATGGTGTAGCGCTGTTCCAGCAGATCCCAGATGGGATCGTTGCGCTCCTTGCCATGCATGGACACGAGGAACACGCCGCCCGGCGCAAGCATCGATTCGTATCGGCGCAGACCGGCAAGGGCATCGTGATGGTAGTAGATGCTTTCGTTGAAGACGATCGCATCAAAGCGCTCATCGGTGGTGAAGTCGTTCATGTCCGCCGCGCGAAACTCCGTACGGGCATCGGTCTTCGGCATCGCGATCCTGATCGGTTCCTCGAAGTCGATACCGAGGTAGCGTGAGTAGCAGCCGCGCAGCTGTTCGTGAAACACGCCATCACCGCAGCCCACGTCGAGGAGCGACCCGTTTGGCTTGAGCCGCGCGAAGTAGGCCGCCAGTACTGCGTGGTGGGCCAGTTCGTCCAGGTTGCGAAGCCACTCCCAGCCGCCTTTGGCATACTCATCGTTCCAGCGCTTCTCGCGATCGAGCTTGAGAAAGCGCCGCACGGAACGAATCACGCGAAATCCGAGTGGTGCGGCATTGGCGAACGACAGGGTGTCGCTGAGGGTGGGTGCGGGGAGTGCGATCGACATGACGAATTCGGGGTGGCAGTTAACTGCGATGGGGAGTGGCGAACGCTTTCAGCAGCTTCAAGCCGAGCTGCCAGGCGGGGAGTGGACCACCGATGCTGATGCGGCCGATGCGCAGGGGGTTGGCGCCCTGGCCGTTGGCCCAGCGCTTGAGCGTACATGCGGCACGATACCCGGCGGCAGCCACCGTTGCGAGCGCGCGGCCATCGTGCGAGCCGTACGGGAAGGCAAAGCTGACGACGGGCGCTCCGAGCAGCGACTCGAGATCCGCCCGCGAGCCGGTCAGCTCCTCAGCGGCGTCGCTGCCGGTCAGCCCGCGGATCCGGCGGTGGTGCCGCGAGTGTGATCCGATCTCGTGCCCGTTTGACGCGAGGTCGCGCAGCTCACTGCCGGTCATCAGCTGGGCCGGCGGAGCATGGTCGTCCCACGCATTGGTTCCGCCCAGCTGCGACGACACCGCGAACACCGTACAGGGCCATCCCTCGGCGGCGAGAATGGGGAGCGCGGTGTGGCCTACGCTGCTGTAGGCGTCGTCGAAGGTGATGGCAATTGGTCGTGGAGGGAGCGGCTGCTCACCGTGTTGCCAGCGCGCGATGTCACGCACCGTCACTCCCGAGAAGCCGCGCGCGACAAGCGTCCGAATGTGCGTCAGGAAGTCACTGGGGGTAACGAAGTTCGTATCCAGCTCCGCACCGACTGGAGGTTGCTCCACGCGGTGATAGCACAGCACGGGCACACGCATCGCGCTACGGCGACGCGGTGGCGCGAGATGCCGCCGGCGCGGTCGAGACGTGCCCAGGTTCACGCCTGCCGTTCGCCAGCGACGCGGCGAGCGGTCGAGCGGTGGTCGTGGTGGTGGTGGTCCCGTCGACGGATGGACCGCCCGGTTGCGCGGCGGCGAGCGTTGTCGCCTGCCGCTCCAGGTCCCAGAGCAACGCATACTTCGCAAAGGCAGACCACGCGTGCACGACGCTCAGGATCAGGCCACGTCGTCCCTCGAGGAACGCGCCCTGAAAGACGTAGCACTTCACGAAGCGCCATGTGGGCCGGAGCACCAGATGCGTGAGCGTGAGGCCTTTGCGTCGCTTCTGCAAATCGGCTGCGCCCCAGACGGAATACACCAGTACCTTGGTGAGCTGGTGCGAGAGGTCACGATATGAATCGTGTTCCATGAAGCCGGCCAGCTCTCCGGCCGGACCTTCGTGCTCGAGGCGCTCGTGCACCTGCTGGACACTCCAGCGCAGAGATGCGCGAGAGAATCGCACGTGCCAGTCGCTGCCCCAGCCGCCGCGCTCCATCGGGGCGCCCAGATACCGATTGTGAAAGTGGATCTGGTAGGCGTCCGCGGACGGCGCAGCGATTGCGGCGACGATGGCGTCACGAAGTTCCGGGCTCACGCGCTCATCGGCGTCAAGGGCCAGCACCCACGGTTGGGTGGCGACGTCCATCGCGGCATTACGCTGACCGGCGATGGTGGTGCCCCGGATCTCGATCACGCCGGCGCCGAGCTGACGCGCGATGGCGGTCGTGCCGTCAGTCGATCCGGCGTCGGCGACGATCACCTCGGCCGCCCACGACACCGAGGCGAGGCACGCGGGAAGGCGATCCGCTTCATTCAGGGTCGGAATGACGACGGTGACCGGAATCTTTCGCGAGGTCGGCACGATTTCGATCACCAGCCCCTTGCGAGAAAACATTTGCAGACGAGTATAACGGAGATTCGTTAAGGAATGGCGTACGGTCAAGTCCGGCAGCCACCTCTTAACAAGTTGTAACGCCCCCCTTCTACACCGGCTGGGCAGCACGATGGCGTTCCATCCCTCGAGCGAGGCGCTGGTCGAGGCCCGATCGCTGCTGGTCGTCGAGGACGACGGCGAGCTGCGGAGGACGCTCGTGGACGCCCTTCGGGCGGTCTGCCCCCGCATCCGGGAGGCCGCCACGCTGGAAGAGGCGCGGACGGCCTGCGCTCAGGAGGAGCCCGACCTGATCGTCCTCGACCTCGGCCTGCCGGACGGCGACGGCTCGCAGCTGCTGCGGCATCTGCGAGCTGTCACGCTGGTGCCGCTGATCGTGCTGACGGGCCGGGAGAACGAGGAGGAGAAGGTGGCCCTGCTGGACGCCGGCGCGGACGACTTCATCACCAAGCCGTGTGGGGCGGGCGAGCTGCTGGCGCGCGTCCGCGGGCAGCTGCGGCGTTCAGCGATGTCGGCGGCGGCGCGCTCCGCATCGCGGATGGTCGTGGACGGAATCGAGATCGATCTCGTGGCGCAGCGGGTGACGCGCGAGGGCGTACCGATGCGGCTCACGCCGACTGAGTGGGCGCTGCTCCGGGCGCTGGCGTTGCACGCCGGCCGCTCGATGACGCACCGACAGCTGTGGGATCTGGTCTGGGATCGCGAGTTCGGCGACCATGCGCTCCATGTGCGGGTGCACATCACGCATCTGCGGCGAAAGATCGAACCGAATCCTGCCATTCCACGACTGATCGTGACCGAGCCCGGGGTGGGTTACCGTTTTGTGCTCCCGTGAATCGTGAGTTGAGGATCTGGGGCACCTGGTTGTCGCTGTACGCCGTGGTCACCGTCGTCGCGAGCCGTGTCGCATCGTTTCCGGAGATGCGTGTGGCGCACGGCGTGCTCGCCTATCTGCTGCTGATCGTCGGCGCGAGTCGCGAAGGCTCCCGGGCCCTGTCAGCCGTGATGGTTGCGCTCGGCTACATGGCGGTGGACTACTACTTTGTGCCGCCACATGGGACGTTCGGCAGACCGTCGGAGCTCGATCTGATCATTCTGATCGGCTTCGTGGCAGTGGCGGGTGTGATCGCGCAGCTGGTGCTGAACCTGCGACAGACCGCGACGGTGGCGAACGCGCGCGCCGAGGAGATTCGCCGGCTCGGTGCGGAGCGGCTCGTGCTCGAGCGACAGGCGTCCCGTGCTGAGGTGATCCAGGAAGCCGAGCGGTTGAAGAACGCGCTGCTTGCCTCGCTGTCACACGACCTGCGGTCGCCGATCATGGTGATGGCAATGCTGGCCGATCCGGAATCAGGCGTGACCGCCGAGGCTGCGATGCCGCGTATTTCGGAGCAGGCGCGTCAGCTGAACAACTTTCTTTCGACGTTGAGCCGATTCACTGCGGTCACGGACGACGCGGGCTCCGCTCTCCACGTTGAACGTCACTCAGCCGACGATCTGATCGGAGCCGCCCTCCGGGCCTCGGAAGTGCTGCTCACCGCGCACCCCGTCTTCACGCCGCCGGTGCCGCAGGATTCAGCGCACTCGGTCGCGTGCGATTTCACACTGTCGCTGCAGATTCTCGGGAACCTGCTGCAGAACGCGGCGCGATATGCGCCGGCAGGGAGCACGATCGAGCTGGGAAGCGTGGCGGAATCGGGACGGATTCGGATCACGGTGTCCGATAGCGGTCCAGGCATTGCTTCCGGGGATGTGGAGCGCGTGTTCCGACCGCTGCAGCGCGGGAGTCAGGGCGCCAGTGCGCCTCCGGGAACGGGGATGGGACTTGCAATTGCGCGCACCTTTGCGCGGGCGCAGGGCGGGGACCTGCGGTATCGTGCGCGCGTTGGTGGTGGGTCGCACTTTGACCTCGTGTTACCCATCGCGCCTGCCGCGGAGCGCGCACACCGCGACGGACCGCACCCTCCGAACTGAATGGGCAGTCACCGGTGCGCCCGCTGTTGTAACGGGATGGCGCCCTTTTTCGTCCTTGCGAGCGCCGCAGTGACCCGGCTTCTTTCTTGCCGACTCTGTCGGGGTAGCCGCCCGAGTCGTTCGTGCAGCATCTCACTTTGCCACCGCCCGGAGTAGCCGGCATGGCCGTATCGACCGATCCACTCCTCGTCGCGCCGACGGGGCCTCGCCGTGTGCCAGCACTTCAGGCCCGACGCAACCCGATCCGTTCCCGGACTGACTGGGAGCGCATGCGCGCCGAATGTCTGGCCGATCCGGGTCGGTTTCATGGCGACATCGCGAAACGTGAACTCCACTGGTTCCACCCGGCCGTTGGACCAGCGGGGGCGTGGATCACGTGGGACGATGCGCGCGACGAGTGGACCGGATTCGACGCCGTCACCGGAGCGCCCGTTTCGCCGGGACTGAGCGCCAGCTTCACCCCGTGGAGCCGCGCCTTCAACGGCGACGCTGCGCCGTTCTGGCGCTGGTTCGAGGGAGCGCTGACGAACGCCGGCTTCAATGAAGTGGACCGACACGTGCTCGCCGGTCACGGCGACGAGGCGGCGCTGATCTTCGAGGGCGATCGCTGGGATATGTCGGTGGATGACGGTCGCGGCGGGCCGGTGGACTGCTACCCCGTGTCGCGACGCACCTTGCTGCTGGAATCTGCCAAGTGCTCGATCGCCCTCACGGCGCTCGGGCTGCGACGTGGTGACCGGATCGCGCTCAACATGCCGAACATTCCGGCGCAGCTGTACTGGACGGAGGGCGCCAAGCGGCTCGGTGTGGTCTACACACCGGTATTTGGCGGCTTCAGCGACAAGACGCTGAGCGATCGGATTCACGACGCCGGCGCGCGCGTCGTGATCACGGCCGATGGCGGCTACCGCAACGCGCAGATCGTTCCATTCAAGACGGCGTATACCGATCCGGCGCTGGACGATTACGTCCCACTCGATGTCGCGCGCACTGTGGTCAGTGCGGCACTCCGCCCGCTTGATCTCACGGCGTCGCACGGCGAAGTGCTGTTGCGCGCGATCGACGAGACGCTGGCCGGCGAAGTCACCGTGCAGCGCAGCGATGTGATGCGCGGTGTCGGTCGCGCATTGCAACAGCTCTCGCACGCCAGCGAGCTCTCGGCGGCGGATGCGAGCCGTGTCCGGACGGCGATCGCCGCTGCACTGGTGTCGGTGCCCCCGCGCGTTGACGCGGTCGTCGTCGTGAAGCACAGCGGCATTGACGATATCGTCTGGCGCGCGGAGCGCGATCAGTGGAGTCATACGCTGACCGATGCCGCGCTGGAGACGATCCTTGTCGCCGCCCGCGCTCACGGCATCGCGGTGCAGTCCGAGGAGGAGTTGCTGGCGCTGCCAGATGGTGAGTTCGTGCGTGCGATCTGGACCGTGAGCAGTCCGGCGCCGCTGGATGCGGAGTTCCCGCTGTTCTTCATCTACACATCGGGGTCAACGGGTAAGCCGAAGGGCGTGGTGCACGTGCACGGCGGTTACACCGCTGGAATCGCCTACACGATGCGGGTGGCGTTCGACGCTGCGGCGGGCGACGTCATGTACGTGGTTGCCGACCCGGGGTGGATCACCGGGCAGAGTTACATGATTTCGGCGGCGCTCACGACGCGCGTCACGAGCGTGTTCACGGAAGGCGCGCCGGTGTTTCCGCACGCTGGTCGGTTTGCGTCGATCATCGAGCGGCACAAGGTGAGCATCTTCAAGGCCGGCGTGACGTTCCTCAAGGGGATCATGCAGGACGCGCAGAATGCCGACGATGTGCGCCGGTACGATCTGAGTTCGCTGCGGGTGTGCACCTTCTGCGCCGAGCCCATCTCGCCGAGCGTGCAGGAGTTCGGCATGGATCTGCTGGCGCCGTGGTACATCAATTCGTACTGGGCGACCGAGCACGGTGGCATTGCGTGGACGCACTTCTATGGCAACAACGACTATCCGCTGCGTGCCGACGCGCATACGTATCCGCTGCCATGGATCGTGGGCGATGTCTGGGCCGAGGCAACGCCGGATGAAGTGCATGCAGAGGCGCCGCTCGCGCTCTACAGGCGCGATGGCGGAGCGGCAGGTGTGCCATTTCGTCGGGCGGCGCTCGAGGAGAAGGGCGAGATCGTCATTTCGGCGCCGTACCCGTACCTCGCTCGCACGGTCTGGGGCGACAGCGCGAATTTCCGTGTCGACGGTGCCCGCGTGGTACCTGAGTGGAAGGGTGACCTCGGCCGCTGGACGAGCACCTACTGGTCGCGCTGGCAGGGTGTCTGGGCGTATACGCAGGGCGACTTTGCGATGCGCTACGACGATGGATCGTTTTCCCTGCACGGCCGCAGCGACGATGTGATCAATGTGTCGGGCCATCGGATGGGGACCGAGGAGATCGAGGGGGCGATTCTGCGCCATCGACAGCTGGATCCCGATTCGCCGGTGGGGAATGTGATCGTCGTCGGCGCGCCGCATCGCGAGAAGGGGTTGACCCCGTTGGCGTTTGTGATGCCGACAGCGGGGCGCACGCTCACGCAGGACGACAAACGTCGCCTGACGGAGCTGGTGCGCTTCGAAAAGGGTGCCGTCGCGGTACCGAGCGACTTCATCACCGTCCGTCAGTTCCCCGAGACGCGCAGCGGGAAGTACGTGCGACGAATGGTACGCGCGCTGGTGGAGGGGAGTGACGTCGGCGATCAGAGCACGCTGCGCAACCCGGAATCCATCGGCGAGATGCGCATCGCCATCGCGGAGTGGCAGCGTCGCCAGCGGTTGAGTGAGGAGCAGCAGCTGTTCGAGCGGTACCGATACTTCCGCGTGCAATACAACTCGCTGGCGGCGGGGGCGAAGGTTGCCACCGTGTACGTGACCAATCCGCCGGTGAACGCACTGAACGAGCGGGCGCTCGACGAACTGAACATCGTGGTGGATCATCTCGCACGCCGCGACGATGTGAAGGCGGTGATCTTCACCGGCGACGGCACCTCGTCGTTCGTGGCGGGCGCTGACATCCGGCAGTTTCTGGAAGAGATCCATACGCTGGAGCAGGCGCGGGTGCTGCCGAACAACGCGCAGCTCGCATTCCGTCGCATCGAGCGGATGGGCAAGCCGTGCATTGCGGCGATTCAGGGCGTGGCACTGGGCGGCGGGATGGAGTTCGCCCTCGCCTGCCACTACCGCGTGGCTGAGCCGTTTTCCCAGTTTGGTCAGCCGGAGATTCGTCTGCGATTGCTGCCCGGCTACGGCGGAACGCAGCGGCTTCCGCGTCTGCTGGCCGACCAGCGCGGCGCCGAGGGTGTGCGCGATGCGCTCGAGATGTTGCTGGGCGGGCGGAATGTGGACGGTGTCACGGCGCATGCGATGGGCATCGTCGATGAATTGAGCGACGATGCGAGCGATGTGTTGTCGGCGGCGCATGCGCGTGTTCGCGAGTGGTACCGCAGCGGCGAGCCGAGTGTTCTGGCGCAGGCGCATCGGCGCCGGCTCGCGCAGTCGGTATCGTGGAACGCGCCGGGAACGATCGATGTGGATGCCGTGCTCACCGATGCTCACCTGCAGCAGATCCTGTCGCAGCTGACATGGGCTGGACGCGAGACGGCGGGTGCGCGTGTGCTGGATGCGGTGCGAACCGGCTGGATGAAGGGCGTTGACGCGGGGCTCGCCCGGGAGGCGGAACTGTTCGCCGAAGGTGTTGTCGATCCGAACGGCGGGAAGGCCGGCATTCGCCAGTTTCTCGACAAGCAGAGTGCGCCGCTGCCGATCAAGCGCGACGGCGTTCGGGTGGTCGCCGAGCAGGCTGCGTTCATCCACGAACAGCAGTCGCTTGGTGCGCTGCTGCCTGTCGGCTCGCCGTTCTATCCCGGGGTGACCCCGATTCCGGCGTGGCAGTTTGCGTTCGGTGTACCGAAGCGCGCGAGCACCGGCGAACCGGCGTTCGGCCCGCCGAGGGTGGCTGAGCAGGAGTTGATCGTCCCCGTTGGCACGCCAGGCGCAATGGAAGCGCTGGTCTACGTGCTGGCGTCAGAGGTCAACTTCAACGACATCTGGGCTATCACGGGCATCCCGGTGTCGAGCTTTGACAACCACGATCTGGATGTGCAGGTCACCGGATCGGGTGGGCTGGGGCTGGTGGTAGCGCTGGGTGCCGACGCGAAGGGCGAGGGTCGGCTCAAGGTCGGCGATCTGGTGGCGGTCTACAGCGGACAGAGCGATCTGCTGTCACCGTTGGCGGCGCGCGATCCGATGTACGCCGATTTTTCGATTCAGGGCTACGAGACGGATTTCGGCAGTCACGCGCAGTTTCTGGTGACGCAGGCGCCGCAGCTGCATCCGGTGCCGGGAGACCTGACGCTGGAGCAGGCGGGTTCGTACATCCTGAATCTCGGAACGATCGTGCGGGCGCTCTTCACCACGCTCAAAATTGTCTCCGGCAAGACCATGTTCGTGGAAGGCTCCGCGACCGGAACCGGTCTCGAAGCGCTGAAGACGGCGCTCAAGAGTGGTGTGCAGGTGACGGGGCTCGTATCGAGCACCGAGCGCGCCACGGCAGTACGTGCGCTGGGCGCCACCGCGACGCTCGACCGACGCGATCCACGCTTCGCGGATCTGTTCACGGCGGTGCCGGAGAGTGCGGAAGGGACGGCGGAGTGGTTGGCGGCGGGCGACGCATTGTGTGCCGAGTACCGAACGCACAACGGCGGGCGTCTGGCAGACTACGTCGTGTCACACGCCGGAGAGACGGCGTTCCCGCGCTCGTTCCAGCTGCTCGAGCGCGGCGGGGCACTGACGTTTTACGGTGCGTCGAGTGGTTACCACTTCACGTTCGTGGGCAAGGACGGCGCCTCGACGCCCGAGATCATGTTGCGGCGCGCCGAGCTTCGCGCCGGTGAGGCGGTGCTCGTCTACTACGGACCGCGCACCGACGAACTGGTGGATCCCGTGGGGCTCGAGATGATCGAAGCGGTGCGCGCGATGCGCGGTCGCTGCGTCGTCGCCACCACCACCGATGGTCAGCGCGAGTTCGTCCAGTCGCTCGGCTTCGAGGATGCGGTGGCCGGCGTGGTTTCGCTCGAGGAGATCGGTCGCCGCAGCGCTGATTTCTCGTGGCCTCATACGATGCCGCGCCTGCCCGACGCCAAACTGGCGACCGAGACGTTCCGGCAGGCGGTGCGCGACTTTCAGGACCGGACGTTGAAGCCGTTCGGCGCCGCAGTCGGCAAGGTGCTGCGCTCGCCGGACAATCCGCGTGGTGCCCCCGATCTCATTCTCGAACGCGCCGGACACGATGCACTCGGTGTGTCCACGTCGCTGGTGAAGCCGTTCACCGGGCGGGTGGTGTACTGCGAAGAGATGGCCGGAAAGCGCTACGCATTCTACGCGCCGCAGGTCTGGACGCGGCAGCGCAGGATCCTGATGCCGACGGCGTCGATTCTCGGCACGCATCTCACGAATGCGTACGAAGTGACGCGGATGAACGACATGATCGCCGGTGGCTATCTGGAGATCACACCGCCCACCGTGGTGGCGTGGCACGAACTCCCGGCGGCGCATCAGGCGATGTGGGAGAACAGGCACGCCGGCGCCAACTATCTGGTGAATCACGCTCTGCCGGCACTTGGGCTGCGCGGGAAGGACGCACTGCTGGAAGCGTGGGCCGCCATGGAGCACACATCATGACACTTCAGCCAAATGGATCCGTGAGTACACCAGAAACGTCTGATACGATGCGCGCAATTGGAGCCGTGTTGCCCGCTGCTGCCGCTGGACGCCTGAGCGGCAAGGTGGCGCTGGTCACCGGGGCCGCGGGGAATCTCGGTGGCGAGATCGTTCGGCACTTTCTGAATGCGGGAGCGACGGTGGTCCTCACCGGTCGTGAGCGCACGCGCATCGAGGCGGCGCGCATGGCCGCGTTGGCGGCGACGGAGTCGGCGGACAACCGTGCATCGGTGGTCACACTGGATGGCGCCGATCCGGCATCCGTGCGTCAGGCGATTGCGGAGGCGATGGCGGCCCACGGGCGGCTGGATATCGTGGTGAACAACGCCGGGTCGGCGGGGCCGCGGCAGCCGTTGCGCAGCGTGCCGCTCACACGCGAAGAACTGGATGCATTGCGTGCCGCTGGTTCCACCGACAGCGAAACGGTCGGCGATGCGATGCGCAGTATTCTCGGGGTGTCGTGGAACGTGGCCAGGAGCGTTGCGCCGGTGATGCAGCCCGGCGGTTCGATCATCAACATCTCGACGATCTTTTCGCGCACCGAGTACTACGCGCGCTCGCCGTACGTGGTACCGAAGGCGGCGCTGAATGCGCTGTCGCGGCAGCTGTCGTTTGAACTCGGTGAGCGCGGGATTCGGGTCAACACCGTGTATCCCGGCCCGATTCGTTCGGAACGGATTCAGACGGTGTTCGCTGCGATGGACGGTATGCGCGGCGACGATCCGGGCACCACTGCGAAGAACTTCACAGGTATGATGTCGTTGAAGCGCGCCGGCGAGGACCCTGCGGCCGGGCGGACGTTTCCGACTCCGAAGGATGTCGCGAACACGTGCCTGTTCCTTGCCAGCGACGAATCGGCGGCCTTCAATGGCCACGATTTCGAAGTGACGCACGGCATGTGGGTGCGCAAGGAGAGTCGTTCCGAGTTTGTGTCGCGCCCGACGATGCGGACCGTGGACGGGAGCGGCCTGTCGGTGCTGGTGGCGAGCGGCGACCAGCTCGATGAAGCGTTGGTGATTGCCCGCCTGCAGACCGAAGTGGGTGCGTCCGTGCTGCTCGGCGTGCCGCGCGAAGCCGATGTGGTGGCGGTCCGTGATCAACTCTCAACCACGGGGCTGGACGCCGAAATTCGGGTGGTGCGCTTCGACCGCACCGAGCCGTGGACGATGGAAGCGGCGCTGCTGAGTGGCCCGCCGGGCGGCGGGGCGGTGCACGGCGCAATCTTCCTTCCCGCGTTTGGGCCCGAGCGGTTCGCCGGTCCGGTCTCGGAGGCTGAAGATGCCGATGTCGATGCCTTCCTCGACGTGGAGCTGACCGGTGCGATCGCGCTGGCCCGGACGATGAGCCGGTACTGGAGTGCGCGCACGGATCTGCCGCGCAACCCGCGGTTCATCGTGATGACCAACGCCAGCGACGGACGCTGGAATTCGTACGCCGACATGCTCCGGGCCGCGATGGAATCGCTGACGCGCGTGTGGCGTGACGAAACCAGGGTCGATGTAAAGCATGGGCGTCGCCAGTGGGTCGAGTGGGGCAATCAGATCATTCGATACGGCAACACCGAGCCGGAGAATCGGCGATTCGCGGGTGGGCAGGCCGCACGGTTGCTCTTCACCGATCGTCGGATTCCGCAGGTGAACCTGTACATGCCGAAGTCGATCGTGCGGGCGACAGGTGCCAAGCGCTCGATGGTCGGCTTCATGGAGAATCTGACCGGGCTGCATCTGGGCAAGGTGGCGCTGATCACGGGCGGGTCGGCGGGGATCGGCGGCCAGGTGGCGCGTCTGCTGGCGACCGCCGGCGCGCGTGTGATGCTCTGCGCCCGCCGCGCCAGCGAACTGGAAACGATGCGTGCGCAGATCGTCGGTGAGCTCGAGGATGTTGGCTACACCGGCGCCGATCGACGTGTGCGTGTGATGGCCGGAGTGGATGTGGGCGATGTGTCCACGCTCCGAGCCGCAGTGGACGCAACGGTGTCGGCGTTCGGCAGGATCGACTATCTGATCAACAACGCCGGCGTCGCTGGCGCTGAGGAGATGGTCGTCGACATGTCGCTGGATGCGTGGCGATACACACTGGATGCCAATCTGGTGTCGAATTACGCGCTCCTGAAAGAGGTCGTGCCAATCATGCGGGCGCAGGGGTCCGGGTACATCCTGAACGTGTCGAGCTACTTCGGAGGTGAGAAACATCTCGCGGTGGCGTATCCCAACCGCGCCGACTACGCCGTGTCAAAGGCGGGGCAGCGCGCGTTGGTGGAGTCGTTGGCGCGCCATCTGGGGCCTGAGATTCAGATCAACGCCATCGCGCCCGGGCCAGTGGATGGTGATCGGTTGCGCGGGTTGGGCGGGAAGCCGGGGCTGTTCGCCCGGCGCGGCCGGTTGATTCTGGAAAACCGTCGGCTGAACGCTGCGCACGCGGCGGTGGTGAAGTCCCTGCGCGCCGGGGGCGACATTCACGAGCTGCTGGCGATGATTGCGCCGAACGACGTTGCCGCACTGCTCGCCAACGAGACGGCGCCGGCACCGTTGCGGGCGCTGGCCAGGCACTGTCAGGGCGAAGCAGCCGATGGTGCCACGTGGAGTGACTACCTGATCACACCATCGATCGCGCGGCGCCTGATTGGACGCCTGCAGCTTGGTGGGCGGTTTCTGCACGGAACGCACAACGCCGACTACGAATCGGGATCGTGGTTGCGACGCGAACCGCCGGAAGATGTGCCGTTCCTTCCGGCGTCGCAGATCAACCGCGAGGCGGACAAGGTGGGTCGGGGCGTGCTGTCACTCCTGCATCTGCGCCGTATGCCCACCGAGACGGAAGTCGCACTCGCGACGGTGTTCTTTCTCGCCGACCGTGCGGTAAGCGGCGAGACGTTCATGCCGTCGGGTGGGTTGAACCTCGAACGCTCCATCACGGAGCGCGAGCTGTTCGGCAGCGCCAAGCGGGAGCGGCTCGACCAGCTGCGCGGCAAGACGGTGTGGTTGATCGGTGAGCACCTCGTGTCGCATCTCGCCGAAGCGGCGCGTCAGCTGGTGGAGCAGTGTCAGGTCGGCAAGATCGTGCTGCTGACGAAGACGGCCGAGGCGGGGGAGCGCATCGCCGCGCAACTGAACCCGTCTGTGCGCGCGGTGGTGGTACAGGTGGTTTGCGGCGATGACATCGAAGAGGGAATGAATACCGCTCTCGACGTAGCCGGCGTGCCGACGACGGTGGTGTCAACGCCACTGGCGCCATTGCCGTTGCATCTCTTTGCCACGCCTGGCGAGGTGCTGGATGCGGACGGCTTCCGCGCGCTGGTCGAGGCCAACCTCACGCATCATTTCCGCGTCGCACGCAAGGCGTCGATGTTCGACGACTCACAGCTGGTGCTGGTGTCTCCCGATGTTCCGGCGGGGACCAACGGCGAAGCATTCTCGCTGGCGAACTTCGTCAAGTCGACGTTGCACGCACTGACGGCGACACTGGCGGTTGAGAACGAACGACTGGTGCACGATGTGCCCGTCAATCAGATCAACCTGACGCGTCGCGTGCGGAGTGAAGAGCCGCGGAACGAGGAGGAGACGCTGGAAGAGGTGCGCCGGTTTGCACGCGCAGTGCTGCTGGCAGGCGCTCCGCTGCCGGACGCCGAAGACTCACGCTACCGTTCGCGGATCTATCGCGGGATGGCGATCACGGTCTGATCAGGCAGGATTCTTGAACGACGAGCCTCGGCCTTACGGGTCGGGGCTCGTCTCGTTGTACCCGTGTGCGTAGCTTGCTGGGCGTGCGAGCGCGTGTCGCGCGCGACGAAACCCATCGCTACCGATTGTCGACATGTCCGGTCAGATCGCCGAGCTGCTGGAGCTGCTCGATCTCGAGCCACTGGAAGTGAACATCTACCGCGGACAGAATCGCGACATCGGTTCTGGTCGCGTCTTTGGCGGACAGGTCTTTGCGCAGGCACTGGTGGCGGCACGTCGAACGGTGGATGGCGCACGCGAGGCGCACTCGGTGCACGGGTATTTCATTCTCCCCGGCGATCTGAAGGCGCCGATCGTGTATTTCGTCGATCGTCTGCGCGATGGGCACAGCTTTACCACGCGACGCGTGACGGCGATTCAGCACGGGCGAGCGATCTTCAATCTGTCGGTGTCGTTTCACGTCGCCGAAGCGGGGGTCGAGCATCAGGATTCGATGGCCGAAGTGCCGCCGGCCGACGGCCTCGACACCGAGCTCACGCTGATCCGCGCCATGGCGGGCCGGATTCCCGATCCGCTACGCACCGTTCTCACCCAGGATCGGCCGATCGACTTCAGGCCGGTCGTACCGCTGGACCCGTTCAATCCGCAGCCGCTGACTGCGATTCGCCATGTCTGGTTTCGCACCTACGGCACCCTGCCGGACGATCCGCTGCTGCATCAGGCGGTGCTGGCGTACGCGTCGGACCATGGGCTGCTCGGCACGGCGCTGATGCCGCACGGCCTGTCACTCTGGTCGCCAGGGCTGCAGATCGCCTCGCTGGATCATTCCCTCTGGTTGCACCGGCCCTTCCGTGTTGATGAATGGCTGCTGTACACGATGGACAGCCCCGTTGCTGCCGGCGCACGCGGGTTCGTGCGCGGGAGTATCTATTCGCAGGATGGCTCTTTAGTTGCATCGGTGGCGCAGGAAGGGTTGATGCGGTTGCGCCCCGCTCCCTGACCGAGAGCGTGTCTCATGGCCCGCGAGATTCGAGCCGTCCTGCTTGGGCTGAGTCTTCACCTGCTGGCCGGCGTCTACCCGGTGGTGAGTGCGGCGCAGACATCACCGGGCGTGATGGCGCCGGTGGCAACCGATTCCCTCGCGATTCCGGGCCTCACGCGCGCGGTCGAAGTGCGACGCGATCGGTGGGGTGTCCCACACATCTACGCCCGTAATCAGCACGATCTGTTCTTCGCGCAGGGGTTCGTGGCCGCGCAGGATCGCCTGTTCCAGATGGAGATGTGGCGGCGGCAGGGCGAAGGACGGCTGGCGGAGGTCCTCGGACCGACGGCGGTCGAGCGCGATCGATTCGCGCGATTGTTCGCCTATCGCGGCAGCATGGCGCGCGAGTGGGCCGCGTACGGCCCGGATACGAAAGCGATCGTCACCGCGTTCGTGAGCGGTGTCAATGCATACATCGCGTCGGTGGGCGACGCGTTGCCGCAGGAGTTCGCGACACTCGGGTTCAGGCCGGAGCCGTGGAGCATCACGGTGCCGTTGGCTCGCGCGACCGGGCTGAGCGCGGTGGGCAACGGATCGAGCGAAGTGTTTCGCGCGCAGTTGGTTGCGGCGCTTGGTGCCGCCAAGGTGGCGGAGCTGCTGCCAACCGATCCCAATCGGGCTCTCGATCCGGCACCGGGACTCGATCTGGCAGGGATCACCAGCGCATCGCTCGGCGGATTCTCGAGTGCCTTCGCCGATGTGGCGTACAACCGGATCGAGGGGTCGAACAACTGGGTCGTGAGCGGTGCGAAGAGCGTCACGGGTAAACCCATTCTCGCGAACGATCCACATCGCGTGATCACCAATCCGGCGGTGCGATACCTGTCGCATCTCGTTGCACCGGGCTGGAATGTGATTGGTGCCGGTGAGCCCGCGGCACCGGGAATCGCCATTGGTCATAACGATCGCATTGCCTTCGGTCTGACGGTGGTAGGCATGGACCAGCAGGATGTGTATGTGGAGGCGCTCGGCACGTGTGTGGGCGATGCGCCGACGTCGCTCAACTGCACGAAGCGCGACGGACGCTGGGTGCGCTTGCGCACACGTGTGGACACCGTTCGCGTGAAAGGTGAATCACCGCGTGTGATGGTCTTGCAGTTCACGGCGCACGGTCCGATCGTCTCCATCGACAGTGTGCGGCGGCGTGCATTTGCGATCCGCTCCGTCCATTCCGAGCCGGGCACGGCGAGTTACCTCGGCTCGCTGGCGATGGATCGGGCCCGCAACTGGCGGCAGTTCGAGGCGGCGATGACGCGCTGGTTGATGCCGAGTGAGAACATGATCTACGCCGATGTGTCGGGAAACATCGGATGGATCGCGGCGGGGCTGATGCCGAAGCGATCGTGGAGCGGGTTGCTGCCGGTGCCCGGTGATGGATCGCGCGAGTGGAAGGGGTTTGTGCCTGGCCTGCAGCTGCCCCGCTCGTTCAATCCGACGTCGAACTTCATCAACACATCGAACGACAACATTCTGCCATTGGGATACACGACCCCGATCTCGTACGAGTGGGCGACGCGCTACCGCGCCGACCGCGTGCGCGAGGTGCTGCAGGGCACATCACGGTTCTCGGTGGCGGATTTTGGTGCGCTGCAGCACGACGACATGTCGCTGCTGGCGGCGGCGCTCGTTCCGCAGCTGCGAACGGCGGTCGAGCGCGGGGGTGGAGAACCGCGCCCCGACGCTGCGACGCTGATCACATGGAACCTCCGCATGTCACGCGATCAGATCGCACCGACGGTGTTTTCGGCGTGGGCTCCGGCGCTGTATCGACGGGCGACGGTGCGCGAGACTGCGGCGCTTGGCGCGGTTGCGGCGCTGCTGGTACAGCGACCGTCGTACAGCTGGCTGGAGTCGTACCTGCAGCGTCACGCGGGAACGCCGGCCACCGACTCGATGCTGCTCACGGCGTTGGACGAGGCTGTGGCCGAGGTCACCCGGCGATTCGGTGCCGACCGCAGTGCGTGGCGGTGGGGCGTGGTGCACACAGCGAGTTTCAGGCACCCGCTCACGGCGGCCTACGACCTGACTCCGGCATCGCGCAGCGGCGATGGGAACACGGTGAACGCAACGGGAGGCGCGAACTTCAGGCAGACGGCTGGTGCGTCGTTTCGTGAGGTGATAGACCTGGCGGATTTCGATCGCTCGATCGTGACGAATGTGCCTGGGCAATCGGGGGATCCGCGCAGTCCGCACTACGCCGATCTGCTGCCGTTGTGGGCGTCGGATACGTACTTTCCGCTGGTCTACTCGCGGGCGCGTGTCGAGGCGGAGACGGAGCGGGTGACGTGGATGGTGCCGAAGGGGCGGGCGACGCGCCGGTAGCGCGGCTGATGTGTTCGGTGACGGCCGGGGACGAGAAGAAGTGTTCGGCACAGTGAGAGCCACTGCCTGCACGTTGCGTCACAGATAGGATCGCTGCATACTTGACGCACAGCTCGCACCGGAACGAGCGGGCTCCAGCATTGACGCACGACACTTTCCGAGGTGCTGCTCTGTGCGTCCCATCTGTTGCCTGATCGTCAGCGATATCCGTCTCTATCGCGAGGGACTCATGCATCGGCTGGCAGACCATGCTGGCGTGACCGTCGTCGCGGGAACTTCATCCGTTCGCACTGCGCTCGAGATCGCCCGCGAGACACCGCCAGATGTCGTCCTGCTCGATGTCGCAGTCCCTGACTGGATCTCTCTGCCACGCGAACTCGCTCGCGAATCTCCGGCCGTGCGCGTCGTTGCGTTCGCACTCTACGACTCCCCGCAGGTTGTCGTGCAGTGCGCCGAGGCGGGTGTGGCGGGATATGTGGCCCGCGAGGGCGGGTTGGACGATCTGATCTCCGCCGTCGAAGGTGCCGTGCGCGGCGAAGTATTCTGTTCGCCGAGCACCGCCGCTACGCTGGTCCGTCACGTTGCCACGCTCTCGGTGGGGGCTGCCGCGTTTGATGTCGCGCAGATACTCGGAGCCCCGATGCTCACACAGCGTGAGCTGCAAATTGTCGAGTTGATCGACCAAGGGCTCAGCAACAAGGAGATCGCGCAACAGCTGCATATCGAAACGGCGACGGTCAAGAACCATGTCCACAACATTCTGGACAAGCTCAAGGTGTCGCGACGCGCAGAAGCGGCGGCGGCCGTGCGTCAGGCGATCGGAAAGCTGGGTTCACAGTGCTTCCCCGAACGACGTCTGCGCACCTGACTGTCGTGTTCATCTGTACCCATGGGTACAGCGTCATCTGTACCCAGCGTGAATCGCAATCAGATCTGACGGCTCATTGATGCGCGCCACGCCGGCGCCGACGTTCCGTTCGCTGTCAGACGATGCATCGGTGCATCGCGATCGATGCGCCGCCACGCACTCAGTCCGAGTGCCGCAATCGGGACCGAGTGTTCCGCGTCTCGTCGACAGCGAATCGCTGGATCACCGCATGCGCCTGCATGCGTCGTGCACCTCGACCACATCACGACGAGTTGCCGGTGGAGGCATCGCAATGGCAAATGGACCGCTTACGCTCGACAAGATCTCCTCGGACATCGCACGCGACGGACTGTCCTGGGAGCCAAGGGAAAGTGAGTACACGAGGCTGAGTGAGGCCGAGCAGATCAAACGGCTTGGGCTGATCGTCACGCCGCAGGAGATGCAGCGCCTGAGCGCAGAACGTGATCGCTTTGCGTTACAGGAGAAAACGTTGCTGACTGCGATGGTTGGTGCGCCAGCAGCAGTGGATTGGCGAAACAAAGGTGGAAACTGGGTCACGCCGGTCAAGGACCAGGGTGGGTGCGGGTCGTGTGTCTCGTTCTGCAGCTGTTCGACGATCGAGTCTGCGGTGCGCATCAAGCTCGGAAACCCGAGCTACGCCATCGATCTGTCGGAGGGTTTTCTCCAGTTCTGCGGTGGTGGAAGCTGCGGCGGATGGGGGCTCACGTCGGGACTCGATTTTGCCAAGAGCACCGGCGTGACCGACGAAGCGTGTATGCCGTACGTCGCGACCGACATGAACTGTGCGGCGTCGCGCTGCGCGAACTGGGCCACTCGGTTGACCAAGATCAAGAGTTACACCGGGTACGCCTCGATGGATGCGCGCAAGAACGCAATCGCGACGCTCGGTCCCGTGCTGGCGGGCATGGCAGTCTACACCGACTTCGGTTTCTCGGGCGCCAATGTGTACCGGAAGACGAGCACTGCCACACTGCGCGGTTATCACTGCATCTGCGTGGTGGGATACGACGATGCGCAGCAGTGCTGGATTCTCAAGAACAGCTGGGGTGCCAGTTGGGCCGACAACGGCTATGTGAAGGTCGGCTATGGACAGGCCGACCTCCTCATCGATACGTCCTGGTCGTTCTACTCGGTCGTTCCAGACATTCAGGCCGGATGGTTGAACAACGTCGTCGTCGGGCAGGTCTATGCCAGTCGCGACTCACAGAACGCATGGGCGCATATCTCCGGCTATGGCTGGCGTCGCATTCAGACGGGCTCTGCCGATGGTGTGAGGAACATGCTGATGCTACTCGCCACCGCGTCGGCGGAAGGGAAACGCGCCACGGTCTACGCCGATGGCGACTTCCTCTATCAGGCATACATGCTCTAGTGCCACGGCTCGGCAGCGTGGTGCTGCTGACCTTCCCTGACAATCACAGGAGTACCGACCAATGTGGACAGTCATCAACCAGGTTTACACTACCCGCGATTCGCAGAACGCGTGGGCTCATCTGGCTTCCGACAATGCATGGCACAAGATTCTCACAGGTGCGACCGACGGTGTCAGCAACGTCTTCGTCGTGCTGTCGTGCGCCAAGGGAAACGGCAAGCAGGCGTACATCGTGCTCGATGCGGCGAAGAACATCACTGCGGCATACATGTAATTGCCGCACGATTCCCGGGCTCAGGAATTGGCGTTCTGAGCCCGGTTCACGTATGACAACGAGGAGGAACGGACCGTGAGTCAGGATATGACCATCACGATCGCATTGAGTTCTGGTGGCGCGGTCGCCACCAGAGGTACTGGCGCAGCGACGCAGCATGTGTCCGGCGACATGACCGGCGGTGACGGGCCGCCACCGATGGCTCTGTCGCAGCTGCAACTCTTCGGCGCGTCCGATGCTCCGACTCCACAGAGCATGGAGCAACTCGCGGCGGTGGCCAGTGAGGCGCTCGCAATTTCGCAGGCGTCGCACGGAGCTCCACCGGCGCCGCTGGACCTGGCAGCAATGCAGCTCGGGAGTGACGCATCGGCACCGACCCCGCAGGACCTCGCAGCGCTACTCGGCGATGCCGGGCCGCCGGCGCCAACTACTATTCAGGATGCGTCTCTCGGCGATGCAGGGGGCGCGGTCCCGGAGCCAATGGCTCTCGAGTCGTTGGGTGGGCCCGATGGCGGCGGGGATGACCCAGGTGGTGGCACGTCGGGTGGCAAGAAACGCTAGCGTCGAGAAACTCATGACCGTCGTGCAGGTGACCGAGGGCGATGACTCGCGCACAATCCACGTGCGGCGCGGCGACACGTTGGCGATTGCGCTCGCGGAGTCGCCGACGACCGGATTTGTCTGGGAGATGGCGCTGGCACGGGGCTGTGTCGTCGCAGCAGGAAGCACCTTTGCGTCATCGAGCGACAGTGGAATGCTCGGTTCGGGGGGCATGCACACCTTTTCATTCGACGTCACCGCCGACGGCGACGGTCGCATCGAACTCAAACTGTGGCGGCCGTGGAGTGGCGAAGCGTCGGTCTCACGACGCTTCGCCCTCGACGTCACCGCCACGCCGTAAGCTTCAGCGCAACACGGCACTGCGGCAGCGTCAGCGCGCTCCCGTCATCTCCATCTGCCCTGTCAGTGCGCGACGCGCTTCGTCGAGACCACCCCGGAGCGTAAACGCGCGATCGCGCACGCTTCCACTGGTGTCGCCGAGCGCCTGCCGGAGCGCGCGCTGCCCGCTGGTCGGCACTGCATTGCCGAGCGTCAGCAAAGCCTTCGTCGCAACTTCATAGATCGCAACCGTGGACTCTGCCTGACCGTTGTTGAACAGCGGCACGCCGCGCTGAATCGCGAGGTCCACGAGTTCGATTGCAGATGATGCGGCGCCGGTGGGTCGATCGCTGGGCAGCAGCACGCGGTCGATCACATGGATGAGACCATTGCTGGCTGGCACATCGGCGATTCGGACCACGGCGTCGTTGATGCGCAACTGATCGCCGCTGGTGCTGATGCGCACCGACTGGCCGGCGACCGTTTCCGCGCTCCTCACTCCACGCGCCTGTGCGGCCGTCACGCGTCCGGCAATCACGTGATAGGTGAGAATCGTACGAAGCTTTTCGCGATTCTCCGGCTTGAGCAGCTCCTGGACGGTGCCGTTGGGCAGCCTGGCGAAGGCGTCATCCGTTGGTGCAAAGAGGGTGAATGGTCCGCGTCCGAGAAGCGTCTCGGTGAGGCCCGCTGCGTCAACAGCGGCGAGCAGTGTGGTAAATTGTCCGGCGGTCCTGGCCACCTGCGGGATCGAGGGGTTTCGCGATGGGTGCTGCGCCGTTCCTGTCACGGGGCAGGCAAGGGCGCTGGCGATGGTCAACGCGGCGAGCAGGTGGGTACGCATGGAGGGGCTCCTGAGGCAGAAGAAGTCAACGATCGTGATGACTGGCGGTTCGCGCCGCGCCAGTGGCTGGATGCAGCCACCAGCGGTCTGCATCCGGAACCGTCGTCGTGTCGAATGCCCTTACGATTCTGTCATTCATGAGGCCCTTGTGGAGCGAACATGGCGCGATGGCACAATGCACCGGGTGGTGAATTGACGCGACAGACCGGCGGCGACGCGGTCCCGCGGGCGCATCTGGCGTTGGTCACGGAGGCCGTGGCGGCCGCCGATGGCGCAGCGCCTGCGCCGCTGCTGCCGCGCATCGCCGCTGGTGATGAACGTGCCGTGCGAGACTGTGTGACGCGGTATGGACCGTTGGTGTGGTCGCTCGCGCGCCGCTGGGCGCCTGAAGGTACCGATGCCGAAGATGCGGTGCAGGAGATCTTCATCGACCTGTGGCGGACTGCGGCGCGCTACGATCAGTCGCGCACCAGCGAAGCGGGATGGGTCGCGATGATTGCGCGGCGCCGCCTGATCGATCGCGCCCGTCGCCGTGAACGGCTGCCGCTGATGGAGCAGATCCCCGATGATTTTGATGTCGCGAGCGAATCGGAGCGCGACCTGGATCGCGAGTGGCGTGCCGAGCAGGCGCGAGCAGTGCTCCGTGAGCTTCCACCGATGCAGCGACGAATGTTGGAGCTCTCGCTGGTGCACGGACGGACGCACGATGAGATCGCGCGAGAAACGGAAACACCTCTGGGGACGGTGAAGTCACACATCCGTCGTGGCTTGCAGCGCGCGCGCGACCTGCTCGCCGCACGATCTCAGGACGACGCAGGAGAGGCGCAATGAAACATGAAGCGGATAACGAACGCATCGGCGAACTGCTGATGCAGCGTGCGACGGGGTTGCTGAGCGCACCGGAAGCCGATGCCCTGGCGACATTGTTCGCGACGCTGCCACCCGGCGAAGCGGCGCGCTGGGAGCAGGCTGCTGCCGAACTGACAGCGGCACTGGCCTCCGAGTCGCTGGCCGCTGGTGAGCTGATTCCGGCGGCACTGGCTGAGCGGATCGTTGGCCACGGCGAGGCGATGGTACGATCGCAACCGGTTGTGCCGCGCATGGTCGCAGCGCCGGTTGCGGTGCCGGTCAACGGACGGCGCGCTGGCTATGGAGCGTGGATGGGGTGGATGGTCGCAGCGGCTGCGGTGGTGCTCTGGCTCGTGCCGCCCCGTGTAAATTCTGATCGTGCGGAGGTGGTCGCTCCCGTCGATGTCGTGGCGCAACTGCGTGACTCCCTGATCACGCGTGACAGTACCACAGAAACGATTGCCTGGACGGCGACCACGGACAGCGCCGCCTCCGGTGCCAGTGGCGATGTGGTGTGGAGTGGGCGCGCGCAGCGTGGCGTCATGCGCATCGTCGGGCTGCAGGCGAACGACCGCCGACGCTGGCAATATCAACTCTGGATCTTCGACAAGACCCGCGATCAGAAGTATCCGGTGGACGGTGGTGTGTTCGATGTACCGCCGGGTGCTTCCGACGTTCTGGTGGCGATCGATGCGCGCGTGCCTGTCGGAGACGCAGTGATGTTTGCGGTCACCGTGGAGCCGGCCGGTGGTGTGGTGGTGTCCACTCGTGAGCGCATTGCGCTGCTGGCGCAACGCAAGAGTTGAGTGCGGCGCATGAACAAGCGGGGAGCGCTCACTGCGCTCCCCGCTTGTGTTTCGTGGCGCCCGAACGGCGCGATCAGGCGACCGCGAACGGCGTTTCGAGACTGCGCGACTGCGGTGTCAGCAGGCGAGCGCCGGTCTCGGTGATGACCATATCGTCTTCCAGCCGGATGCCAAACTCACCGGGGATGTAGATCCCGGGTTCGTCGGAGAACACCATCCCGGGTTGGAGCGGCATCTGATTGCCCTTCACGAGATACGGCCATTCGTGTCCATCCATACCCATGCCGTGTCCAACGCGGTGCGTGAAGTACTTGTAACCCGGACCGAAGCCGGCGTCGACGATCACCTTGCGCGCCGCCGCATCGACAGACTCCGCAGCAACGCCGGGCCGCGCGGCGGCGAGCGCCGCTGACTGTGCGCGCAGCTCCACCTCGAAGACATCCTTCATCCGCTGCGTCGCGCGACCGAGCACGAAGGTGCGTGAGATATCCGAACTGTACCCTTCCACCTTGCAGCCCCCATCGATCAGGACGATCGAGCCCTCGCGAATGATCTGCGGCCTGGCCGAGCCGTGTGGGAGTGCAGAAAACTCGCCAACCTGTGCACCGGCGCTCCCCTCGTATCCGAGCTGGCGATGGGCTGCCTGCACCAACTCCTGAAACTGTGACTGCGTCATGCCATCGGTGAGCGCCTTCCACGCCGCTTCGTAGGCCGCGAGCGTGACCTTGCTCGCATGCTCCATCAACGCGATCTCGTGGGCATCCTTGACCATGCGGCACCCGGCGCTGATCGGCGTACCGCTGACGAATTTTGCGCCAGCGAGGGTGGTGGCCATTCGATCGGCGAAGACGAACCGTGTCGTCTCCTCGACGCCGATTGTCGCGGTGGCGAGCCCACGCGCGCGAAAACCCTGTGCAACGAGTGCGTGCGGATTCTCGTCCTCTTCCCATGCATAGATCTGTGCATCGGCGCCGAGCGGCCCCTCGCGCGCCTGCTCCATCGCCCGATCCTCCTCGAACTTCGGCGTGACGAGAAAGGCGCTGCCTGTGACGGGGATGACCGCTGCCAGCAGCCGTTCACTCACGCCCCACCTGATGCCGGTGAAGTACTCCATCGAGGTGCCGCCGGTGAGGACGAGCGCGCCGATCTTATTCTCACGCATCAGACGGCGCGCCTTCTCGATGCGCGCGCGACGTTCGTCGACGCTGATCGGTGTGACCCCGGCTGTCATCGGTTGCAATGCGCGAATGGGTGCGGGTAACGCGTGATCGGCCGCGGCCTGCGGCGGTGCAGCGGTGGCGTGCAACGGCCGACCGACTGCCGAGCCGGCAAGTACGACGGTGGACGTGGTAACGAACTCGCGGCGTGTCGTCATGGCGGGTCGGGGGCTGGGGCGGCAGAGCTGCAGGGGGAGGAATGGGAGAGGGGAGGGGGACGGCTACGACCTCGGCCACCCACCCGCACCATGCGAGAATATGCGTTGCGCACCTGACATCGGCAGGGCCAGGGCATCGTTCCAGAGGCGCTGGAACGGCGACGAGGCGGTAGCTTCTCAGGTGAGCCGCCCCACGCGTCGCGACCTCTCATTCCTCTTGAATACCCATCCTGTGCTTCATTCTGCCGCTCTGCGCGTCGTGGTCATCGCCACCATCACGCTGGCTCTTGGAGGATGTGGAAAGGGGGGCGACGGCCCGACGATCGCGACTGTCGATCCGGTACCGCCGCTGCTCCTCCAGCCACCCGCCGCGAAGCTCCCGCTCCTCAGTATTGCGACGGCGAACGGCACCGCGATCATCTCGCGCACCACGTACGTGAACGCGACCATTACTCTGTCGGATTCCACGGGCACCAGAGTGCTTGAGGCGGCGACGGAGGTGCGTGGTCGCGGGAACACCACGTGGGACATGCCCAAGAAGCCGTATCGCATCAGACTCGCCGTGAGTACGCCGCTGCTCGGGATGCCGGCCAGCCGCCACTGGGTGCTGTTGGCGAACTACTCCGACAAGACGCTGCTGCGTAACGATCTCACCCTCGACTTCAGCCGGATGGTGGGTCTCGCGTGGACGCCGCGATCCCGATTTGTGGACGTGCAGCTCAACGGTCAGTATGCCGGTGTGTATCAGCTGGTCGAACACATTCGCATTGGGACGGACCGCGTCAACATCACCGCGATGAGGGCGTCGGACACGACGGCCGCGACCATCTCCGGCGGCTATCTGCTGGAAGTGGATGAGCGGCGCGGCGAGACATTCTGTTTCAACTCCACGATGACAAGGATGGTCTTCTGCGCGGCCGATCCGGAAACGCTGCTCGACGCAGGGTGGGATAAGCAGCGCGCCTATCTCACCAGCTACATCGCGCGCACCGACTCGGCCATCTTCGGCAATCAGTTCGCCGACACCAGCAGGGGGTACGCTGCCTTTATCGACGTCGAATCGGCCATCAACTACAACATCATTCAGGAGGTCGTCAAGAACGTCGATGGCAACCTTCGCTTCAGCACCTTCCTCTTCAAGCCGCGCAACGGCAAGCTGTTCTTCGGTCCCGCATGGGACTTCGATCTCGCGATCGGCAACGTGAACTACAACGAGGCCGATCGCGTCGATGGTTGGTACTCCCGGCAGTCTCAATGGTATACCCGTCTCTTTCAGGACCCCGCCTTCGCGGCGCGCTTCAAGGCGCGCTACGCTGAGCTGAAGCGTGCGGGGGTTCTGGACTCGCTGCAGCGCCGCGTGTTCCAACGTGCGAATTATTTGAACGTGGTGCAGAAGCGCAACTTCGAGCGGTGGCCGATCCTTGGCATCTGGGTCTGGCCGAATCGTGTGGTCACGGGATCCTACGACGGCGAGACCATCGCAATGAACCTCTGGCTCATGGATCGCCTGCGCTGGATCGACGCCGAGGTGTCGCGCTGACGGGTGTTGTCGCGAGCGCGTGGGCGGGGGTACACTACACCGCTTGCCCGATGCAACACTGCGCCTTCCGCCCCCTGTTCCGGATCCCTCCGATGACCATGTTTCGCCCACTCCTTGGTTTGCTGCTGCTGCCGCTGGTCGCCGTCGCGCAGCCCGCTCAGCCCGCGCTGACTCCGCATCAGAAAGCGGCCCGGGCGGTCTACGAGCAACTGGTCGAGATCAACACGGTGGACTCGGTCGGCTCGGTGACCACCGCCGTGCAGGCGATGGCGGCGCGCTTCAAGGCGGCAGGGTTTCCGGCGGCCGATATTCATGTGCTGATTCCGCCGGGCAAGCCGACCAAGGGAAACCTGGTCGTGCGGTATCGCGGGCGTGGTGGGAGCCTCAAGCCGGTGCTGCTCCTCGCCCATCTGGATGTCGTCGCCGCCCTGCGCAGCGACTGGTCGCGCGATCCGTTCGAGCTGCAGGAAGCGAACGGGTTTTTCTACGGCCGCGGTACCGCCGACGACAAGGCGATGGCGGCGATGTTCGTCAGCAACCTCCTTCGCTACAAGAAGGAGGGTTTTGTGCCCGCGCGCGATCTGATCCTCGCGCTCACCGCCGATGAAGAGGGCGGGGCCAGCAATGGTGTGGAATATCTGGTGAAGAATCATCGGTCACTGATCGACGCGGCGTACGCCATCAATGAAGGTGGCGGCGGTACGCTCAGCGGCACCACGCCGCTCTTCCACTCGGTGCAGGCCGCCGAGAAAGTACCGGTGAACTTCAAGCTCACCGTGCTGAACCCGGGCGGTCACTCCAGTGTGCCGCGGCTGGACAACGCGATCACCCAGCTCTCCGCCGGCCTCGTGAAGTTGGGTGCGTTCACCTTTCCGGTCGCGCTGAACGCCATCACGAAGCCGTTTTTCGAAGAGACCGCGAAGGTCGAGAAGCCGGAGATCGCTGCCGCCATGCGCGCTGTGGCCGCGAATCCAAACGACAGCGCCGCCGCAGCCCTGCTCTCCCGCGATCCGCGTTACTCCTCGATGCTTCGCACGTCGTGCGTCGCCACGCGCCTCGTCGGCGGTCACGCCTACAACGCGCTGCCGCAGACAGCCACGGCGAATGTGAACTGTCGCATCGTTCCCACGTCGACTCTGGCAGCAGTGCAATCGACACTCCAGCGCGTCGTCAACGACACTTCGATCCAGATCGCGTTGATGGTGGAGAGCCGTGAGACGTTTGGAATGACACCCGATCCGATCGACCCCACGCTGCTCGCCAGTGCGACGGCGCTCACCAAACAGACGTGGGGAGATATTCCGGTGATTCCCACCATGAGCACCGGCGCGACCGACGGTCGCTTTCTCCGTGCGGCGGGGATTCCGACCTACGGCGTGAGTGGCATCTTCTCGGTACCGGGTGAAAACAATGCGCACGGCCGTGATGAAAAGCTGCGAACCCGCTCGTTCTACGAAGGGCTCGATTTTCTGTACCAGCTGGTCAGGCAGGTATCCGGCACGATCGCGATGTAAGGTCTTTGCGCTGTGGATTCCTGTCGCGCGATGAAGTACATCGTTTTGTTCCCGCTGGCGCTCTGTCTCAGTTCAATGCTCGTCGCGCAGGGTCGCCCCGCCGCACGCGCGTCAGGGTTAGCCACCGGCGTTGCACCGCTCGCATCCGGCTCGCCCGCGACCGGTGTGCTTGCCTCACGCGTGACGCTCGATGCCAACCGTCGTGCGCCCAGGCGCGCAGCGCGCCGCAGTGACGATGCGCCGTCCGCCCTGAAGCCACGTCTGCGCATCAGTGGATATGTGCGCAGTCTGGCCAGTGGCGAAGTGGTACGACGGGCGCAGCTTTCGGTGGACAACGATGCGATCCGCGTTCAAAGCAACGAGGATGGGTTCTATGCCGTGTCGCTCACCGCTGGCGCGCACCGACTTCGCATCCGCGCGATCGGTTACGCGCCGAAGGACACGACCTTTCAGTTGACGGCGAACGTCGTTCGCGACCTGCAGCTGGATCCGCGCAGTGTGACTTTGGCGACGGTACGCGTTGAGGCCGCAAAGGATCGCGACGATCGGCCGGATCTCGACCCGCGGACCCCCGACATGAGCGTGGTGCGCCTGGATCTTGCGACGGTCAGGCTGCTCCCCCCCGTCCTCGGCGAAGTGGATCCGATCCGCAGCCTCACACTCCTGCCAGGGGTGTCGGTGAACAGCGATGCATCGACGTCGTTCAGTGTTCGCGGTGGTGCTGCCGATCAGAACCTCTTCCTGCTCGACGAAGCGACGATCTACAATCCGAATCACATCCTTGGCTTCCTCTCGACGTTCAACTCCGACGCCGTGGACAACGTGACGCTGTACAAAGGTGCGATTCCGGCGCGCTTTGGCGGACGGCTGTCGTCGGTGGTGGATGTGCGACAGCGCGAGGGCAATGCGAATGAGTTCCGCGGCAGAGCATCGATCGGGCTGCTCGCCAGCCGGCTGGCGCTGGAAGGCCCGCTTCCGCAGAAGCGAGGCTCGTACATGATCGCCGCACGCCGCTCGTACGCCGATGTGTTCGCGAAGGCGTCCAGCGATACCGTGATACGGAACACGACGGCCTACTTCTACGATATCAATGCCAAGACCAACGTTCGTCTCGGTGAGACGGGCTCCCTGCTGTTGTCCGGCTACCTTGGGCGCGACCGATTCGGGAGTCAGGGCGTTTCGGCGGGGTGGGGCAACCGCGCGGCAACGTTGCGCTGGAACCAGGGCTTTGCGGGACGCCTTTTTTCCAAGGTATCGCTGACCGCCGGTACCTACGATTACAGGCTCGACTTCCCGCTGGTCGGTCGCGATTCGATCGCGTGGCGATCGAATATCCGCAGCGCGGACCTGAAGATCGATCAGTCCTACTTTGCGTCGCCAGACAACACGATCGAGTTCGGATTGCAGTTCACCACCCAGGATTTTCTCCCCGGTACCATCACCGCGCGTGGGGTTGCACCGACGTTTCAGGCACGCGAGGTGTCGCCACGCAGCGGCGTCTCACCGGCGGCGTACATCGGGCAGGATCTCAAGCTGAGTTCGCGCCTGGCCGTGCGTTACGGGCTGCGCTACGCCGCGTTTCAACGCATTGGCAGATCGACGATCTATCAATATCGCGACGACGCTCCGGTGCTCTTCAGTACCGCACTGTCACGCTATCAGCCAGCCGTGCCGATCGACAGCATCCGTTACGCGCGCGGTTCACGAATCGCCTCCTTTGGTGCGTTCGAGCCACGGATTTCGGGGAGCTTCATGCTCAATGATGTTTCCAGCATCAAGACGAGTTACTCGCGCACGCAGCAGTTCCTGATGCTCGCATCGAACACGAACTCGGTCACGCCCCTGGATGTGTGGGAACCGGTGGGGCCATACGTGAAGCCACAGGTCGCCGATCAGTTCGCGGTTGGATACAACCGGACCACGGCCGACTATGAACTCTCGGCGGAGACGTACTTCAAGCGGGCGCAGAACGTGCTCGACTTCATCGATGGCGCAGACATCGTGCTCAATCCCCGGATCGAGACGCTGATCGTGCAGGGAAGCGGTCGGGCCTATGGCATGGAACTGTTCGCACGGCGCTCAACCGGCCCGTGGACGGGCTGGGTGAGCTATACGCTCGGGAGGTCGGAGCAGCGCTTTCCGGTGCCCTCGCGATCGGGCGGTGCACCGGGCGGCGGCATCAACGGCGGTCGCTGGTACGTCGGCCCCTTCGACAAGACGCACAATCTCAACGTCGTGGCCCTTCATCCCATGGGTAAGAAGTGGACGCTGGGCGCCACGTTCAACCTCGCGTCCGGTCTCCCGGCCACGCTGCCGAACGCCCGCTACGTGATCGATGGGTTGGTCGTCGCGGAGTACAGCGATCGCAACGCTGGCCGGCTCCCCCTCTATCACCGGCTGGACCTGAGTGCGACTCGAAAGTTCCGCACCGGTGAACTTCAATTCGGGGTGTTGAATGCATACAACCGCTTCAACGCACAGGCGTTGCGGTTCCGTCAGGTGAAGGGCGATCCGCGGGCCACCGAAGCGGTGCAGACAGCGATCTTCGGCATCGTTCCAAGTCTGTCGTATTTCTTCCACTTCTGAGTGGTGACACCGATGCGATTCCGCGCACTCCTTGCGCTCGTCCTCGTCTCATTGACGGGGTGCGAGCGCGTGATTGACATCACACTGCCCAGCAGCACGCCGCGACTGGTCGTGGAGGCCAGACTGGAACGGGTTCGTGGTGCCGTGAACGGGAACCAGTCCATCCAGCTCACGATCAGCGACAGCTACTTCAGCCGCAGCGCTCCGACGCCGGTGCTCGATGCGATCGTGCGTGTGGTGGACTCGACCGGCCGCGTCTTTCCCTTCGTCGCGTCGGGCGTCAAGCCGGGTGTTTACGAGACGTCGGCGCTGAGCATCGAGCGTGGCCGGGGCTATACCCTGCGCATAACGTGGCGCGGGGATGAGTACGCATCGACCGAGCGCGTCGCCGCAGCGGTACCGATCGCGCGACTGTTCTTTACGGCTGCTGAGAGCCAGTCGATCGTCGGTGTCGGTCCCCCGGCGTCCGGTGGTGGGTTGCGCGCATCGATCGATTTCACGGATCCAAAGGGCGTGGCCAACTTCTACCTCTGGGATCAGTTCATCGACGGGCAACGAATCGTGGCCACCGATACCACACAATTCGGATTCTATCGCGCGGTGGCGAGCGACGAATTCTTTGACGGTGTATCCGTCGAAACGTTCCAGCCGTACGGGGGCGTGCGAGTCCGTTCCGGACAGCGCGTCGTCCTGCGCCAGATCGCCATCTCGGCGCAGGCATATCGATTTTACTACACGCTTTCGAGTCAGGCGATCAACAACGGGTCGCCGTTCAGCGTGCCGCCAACCAGTGTCCGTGGCAACGTCGCCAACGAGACGACGCCATCGCGACTGGCGCTGGGCTATTTCATGGTCTCCGAGGTGTCGCAGGCACAGTTGCTGGTTCCGTAGTCTTTGCCCAGGGCAATTTGGCTGGCTGAACGGAAGGGGAGTCCGGCGGGAACGAGTCGCGGCGCTCGGACGGTTGGACTCAGGGTCTTCAGCGGTGGCCCTCCCGTTGCGGCCTCCGGTGTGGGAGCTTTCAGGAGACGCTCCATGGCTCTCACCCGCTGCGCCCTCTTCGATGCCGAGTACGGTTCTTCACACCGCGTTCGTGGCGAGTCTCGCCGCGATCACCGTTGCTGCTTCGTCCGTCGCTGCCCAGCGTGCC
>Ga0105049_10000698_pt1 | contig 37853 bp, 29 predicted proteins | sample MAT06_FD_78087 | JGI IMG/M metagenome (GOLD analysis project Ga0105049, IMG submission 78087) | Freshwater microbial communities from Lake Fryxell liftoff mats and glacier meltwater in Antarctica - MAT-06 | ecosystem: Environmental > Aquatic > Freshwater > Ice > Liftoff microbial mat | place...
GACGCAGCGCCAGCCGACGCAGCGCCAGCCGACGCAGCGCCAGCAAGCACATCGCCTGCGTCGTCAATCCTCACGCACGGTACGGCGACGCCATTCGCTGGCCTCGCCGATTCGCTTGCACACGATCTGCACGTGCTACAGGATCGAGACGCGCCCATCCCGATGCAGAAGGCGCGACTGACACGCATCGGCGGACGCTGCCCAACGCACGGCACGTTGCTGGAATTCGATCCGTTCCAACCCCACGACCATTGGTGCGCGCGCTGCGCGCACACGTACCATGCGCAAGAGCATGACGACTGGTGGGCGATGAACGCACAACTGTGGACCGCCGAGCGCGCCGTACACGCGGCGACGCTGCACGCCCTCGTCGGCGACGACCACTATGCGATGCTCGCTGCGTCAATTCTTCGTCGCTACGTAGACCAGTACGATCAGTGGCCCAATGCCGACAACGTCCTCGGTCCGTCGCGTCCGTTCTTCAGCACCTATCTGGAATCGATCTGGTTGCTCAACCTCTGTCATGCGGTCGCCTTGCTGGAAGGAACGACGCCTGCGTGGACAGACCAGGATGCGTCGCGCCTGCGTGATCGGGTCATCGAACCGAGTGCGCGGTTGATCAACGGGTTCTACGAAGGCCGATCAAACCGACAAGTCTGGAATGAAGTGGCGATCTGTTCAGCCTGGACACTCCTTGGGCAGAAGGATGCGGCGCGCCAGCGGTTGTGCTCAGCACAGGGCATTGTCGGACTGATCGATGACGGCTTGGACGCCAACGGGTTTTGGTATGAAGGCGAGAACTACCATCTGTTTGCCCATCGCGGATTGTGGTACGGCGTGGAACTCCTGCGCGCGCTCGGGGAGCCGCTGCGTCCTGACAGCAATGCCCGGTACTCGGCAGGATTTGTCGCTCCGTTTCTGGGGCTCCTGCCCGACGAAACGTTTCCGTCTCGCCGTGATGCGCAGTACGGCAGTAGCATTCGGCAGTGGCGCACCGCCGAATGGTGTGAGCTGGGCTGGGCTCACGCGCACGACCCGCGTAGCGCGGCGCTGCTGGACGCGTTGTACACCTCGAGAACGCCGCGGCGCGACACGGGGCGGTCGCGATCGACGGCCGACGCGGAGCGGAATACGACTCCGACCTCGCTCACGCGCGCTGACCTCTCGTGGCGCGCGCTGTTGATGGCCGACGCACACGTCCCGCGTGAGGCCGGCCAAGCGCTGTCGAGCGTCTGCCTGCCGTCGCAAGGCCTGGCCATCGTGCGGCGCGACGGGGGCAGTACGTATGTCGCACTCGAAGGCGGAAAGTCCGGTGGCGGCCACGGGCATCCTGATCAACTGGCGCTCACCCTGCAAACGGCAGACGCGCGATGGCTTGAGGATCCCGGCACGGGCAGCTATGTGGAACCGCGGTTGGCGTGGTATCGCAGCACGTTCGCGCACTACGCACCGCTCTTCGACCGACTATCGCAATCAGCAGCCGAGGCGCAACTGGTCGCGTTTGAGGATCGTGAGTCGTTTGGCTGGATCGTGAAGCGCGTCGAGGACGTCATTGCGGGGGTATCGGTCGAACGTGCCGTGCTGGTCGCCGATGGATATCTCATCGATGTGCTCGAGTGGGAGGCCTCGCGCGAGGTTGAACTCACGCTGCCGATTGCTGGAGTCGCTGCATCGATTTCTGCCCCCGACGCCCAGCCCGCCGGACCCGACGGTGCCGCACAGGCACCCGAAAGTGGGGCGCCGCCGGCGGGGGATCCGCGAAACCAATTCGCCGACCGCGAGGATCGCGGCTTCGGGTTTTTGCAGGATGTCACACGGCTCGGCACCGGACACCAGTTTGCGCTCGTCGCCGCACCGACGTTCGCACGTGCGTCGAACGGCGTTAACGCGAGGAGTGAGGCAGACCACCTGAGGCTTGGCGCGAAGGCACTCGCTGCAGACGGTCAGCCAGTCGCGGCGATCGCACAGGCGCGGCTGTGGTACGCGACCAGCCATACCGCGACATTGCACCGCGCCGTTGCGCCGGCCGCGCCGGGACAGGGAGAGGTCGAGCGTCATTGGCTCACCACGCGGGCGTCGCGCGGCCGGGTCATTGGGGTGTGGAGCTGGCCAACGCCGAGTCAACACGACGGCATGATAGTCTCTGTCGCGCTCTCCGCACGTAAAGAGTGCTCGGCGCATATCACGTTGCAAAACGGTGCACTATGCACGCATCGGCTTGCGCACCGGAAGTGGCGCATAGAGACCCTCGGAGCGCGCGATGGTGCGGACGTGGTGTTCGACCTCGCGCAGGCCTCCCAGCAACGGCCAGGCCGCGAGCGCGTTGCGATGGACAATGGCGTCAAGGCGATGGCTCGACGTGTTGAGGCACATCCGGTGTTGCGGGTACCGACGGTCCTTGCGCTCAACGCCGAACGGCCTTCCGGCGAGCCGATCGACGGAGCCCTTGCGCTGGATCTTGGCGAGCGCCACTACGTCCCAACAGAACGTCCATGGCGCGACGCTGGATGTCCGACGGCGCGCCTGCAAATGATGACCACCGTCACGCGCTTCATCGTCGACGTCGACGTCCATACTGGACCTCCGCGCTCATCAGCAAACGTGCAAGAGAACCCGCTCGATAATGAACTCCACGACGTCAACGCGGATGGGATCCAGTGGTACCTCGGTCGGAACTCTCCGCCGTCCACGCCTGATGGTGAGTGGGCAGCGGCTGGTCTCGCGATACCAGTTGTCGATCCGTCGGGCGGTGCAACGGTACGGCAGACACCGCTCATCACCGACCTTCTGCCAACCGTTGTGGCCCGTATAACGGCGCGAGGATGGGCGATGCGCCTGCAGTGGAACCGAATGGACCTTCCCATCAATAGTCGTAACGAGCTCTTCTTCGACCTGGTCGTGAACGAACGCCCGCCCGAGCGGGAGCGTCGCCGTGGACAGCTGGTCCTGAGCGGCGGCGGTGGCTATGGCTACCTGGCGGGATCGCGACGTCCAGCCAGCTGCGGCCTGCGACTGGTCTTTGACGACGCACGGTAGCCCCTGCGAGTGGCGCCACGCGGCAACCCGAAGACGCTTCGCTGACGACCTCTCGCTATTTTGCCTAAGTCTCTTGCACGCCTGTCGCCGTAGCGCGTTGGCGTGCGCGCGTGATCTTTGCCCGAGGTTGGATGTCCGAGTCCCCTTTGGCGGCCGTATCGGTCGTCCTCTACGAATCCCAGGATCCCATCAACATTGGCGCCGTCGTGCGCGCGATGAAGAACATGGGCGTCTGGGACCTGCGCCTGATTCGTCCGTGCGCATACGACAAAAATCGCCTCGAGCAGATTGCTCACGATACGCGCGATCTCGTCGAACGCATCCGACACTTCGACACGATCGATGACGCGCTGGCTGACTGCGTCAGGGTGGTCGCGTTCTCGGGCCGCCGCCGCGCGGCGCGCTGGGCGCGCTATACGCCGCGCACTGCCGCCGAGGACCTCCTGGAGTACACCTCCGTGGGCCGCGTCGCCATCATGTTCGGTCGCGAGGATCACGGTCTTCCCAACGATGCCCTTGATCGGGCGCACGCCGTGGCAACGATTCCCACCACGGATCACTTCTCGTTGAACGTGGCGCAGGCGTGCTTGCTGGCGTTGTACGAGTTGCACCTTGGTGCCGGCGACGTGACCAAGCGGTTGGCAGGCCCCAAGCGCGCGGCAGGGACGCCCACGATGCAGGAGTACGAGCAAACGTTCGCCGACGCGCAACAGGCGCTCGACGCGATTGCGTACTTCAAGACGCGCAATTCCGAACTGATCATGAGAACGGTGCGTTCGTTGGTGTTCCGCGCCGCGCCGGACGCACGCGAACTGTTGCTGGTACGCACCGCAGCGCTTGAAGTGCTCCGTACCATTGAGCGCGAATCGCGGTTGGCTGTTGAGGCAGCGCTCGCGACGCGAGAGGCTGACGCGTGAACGAGCGCTTCTCTCACCTTGGCGGCAACGGAGGCACGTGGCGTGATCGCGCCGCTGACGTCATTCCTGGAGGCTCCTCGACAGGCAGCAAGCGTCCAGACGTGCTGTTCGGATCGCGCGGAAACGATGTCGATCTGCCCACCCACTACGAGCGTGCCGAAGGGTGTACGGTTATCGCGGCGGACGGGCGACGATTTCTGGACTGCGGCATGGCGCTTGGCGCCGTCGCGATTGGCTACGCCGACGCGGCCGTGACACGTGCCGTGCAGGCGGCGGCAGCCGCGGGGAACGTGTCTATGCTCCCACACCGACTTGAAGTGGAAGTTGCGGAGCAATTGGTCGAGCTGATTCCCTGTGCCGAGATGGTGCGCTTTCTGCGCACCGGCGCCGAGGCGACGGCGGCCGCGATACGCATGGCGCGAACCGCGACCGGACGTCGGCACGTGATCGCCTGCGGATACTTTGGGTGGCTGGATTGGTGCAGTGCAGGCGACGGGGTGCCGCACACCATGCAAGACGATATCTCGTGGGTGCCGTTTGACGACGTGGCCAGCCTCGACGCCGCTGTTGCCGCACGGGGTCATGAACTCGCGGCGATCATAGTCGAGCCCTTGATTCATCAGATTGCATCGGTCGCGTGGCTGCGCGCCGCGCGGACGGCCTGCGACCGGATCGGCGCAGTGTTGGTGTTCGACGAAATCAAGACCGCCTTTCGGGTCCGCACCGGGGGCGTGCAGGAGTTGCTTGGCGTGGTCCCTGACCTGACGACACTCGGGAAGGCAATGGCGAACGGCTATCCACTTGCAGCCGTCGTGGGGCGGGCCGGTATCATGCAGGCGTGCACACGAACGTGGATTTCCTCCACCGCTGCGGCGGAAACCACAGGGTTGGCGGCGGCGCAAGCCGTGTTCGGCTGGCATGAGCGTGTCGATGTGTCTCATCGCCTCACGGAAGTCGGTCGTACGATGCAAAATATTCTTGGCAGCGCGCTGGACTCGGCGCCATGGGTCGGTGTGCGTGTGGATGGTCCGCCCGTGATGTGGCGACTGGTCGCTGACAACGACGACCAGCTTGATGCCCTGATCGCCGCCAGTGCCCGGGCAGGTGTGCTGCTCAAGCGCGGCGCCTATCAGTTTCCCGCCATCGCACACGACCATGCCGCCATGGATACGTTGGCGAGGGCGATACCGCAAATCGTCCGATCGCTCGTTCCGGGTCCCCGACGCACAGAGGCATGAACATGCAGACGCCATCAACCGCCGCGCTCCCCCTCGGGGGATCGCTCCCCTTGATCGACCCCCACGCGCACTTCCATACGCCCTTCACCAACCGTGTCGACTGGGCCCGCTACAATGCCTCTCGGCTAGCGGCAGGTGACCGCATTGGGGTGCTGTCGCACGTGGCGTCCGTGTTGGGGACGTGGGGGCATACGTCCCCCACGTATTTTTCCTCGCCCGCCGATCAGTCGCAGGCCAACCGATGGATGCTCGATTTCGCCGAGGCACAGGGGGCACGGGTGCGCGCGTACGTGGCCGTGAATCCGAATTTCACGCAGCACGCGGTCGCGGAAATCGAGTACGCCATGAGTCGCGGCGCGATCGGCATCAAGCTGGCTGCCGGTCGCCGAGCGGACGACGTGCTCTTGGACGACGTGGCACAACTGGCGGCGGAACATGGCGTGCCGATCCTGCAACATATCTGGCAGCATCGCCGGCGCGACTGGCCGAATCAAGATGCGTCTGATGGCATTGATCTGGCGCGGATGGCAACGCGTCATCCACGCGTCACGTTTCTTCTTGCGCACATTGGTGGTGGAGGCGACTGGGCACACACGTTTCCTGCCGTTGTTGATAACCCCAACATCGTCATGGATCTGTCGGGGAGCGGGATCGACCGCGGGATGATCGACGAGGCCCTCCGTTGGATCGGCGCCTCTCGGATCTTGTGGGCCGCTGACCTCACCTTGTGTACGGCGTTAACCAAGTTGTTCGCGCTTGACCACTTGGGGGCCAGTGAGGCCGAGATTGCGCAGATGCGCTGGCAGAATGCCGTGCGAATTTTTCCGGCTGGCGCATTTGATGCGGCGCTCGCAGCCTCGAAGTCACCACTACCGATATCTGAGGTTGCACAATGACGGCCGCCATTGAACGCGTCCAGGGGGGCGAGCTTCAACCCGTCGATGTGAACGCATGGATCGGGGAATATCCTTTCCGCGACGTGCCACATCCCACCCCCGACGTGCTGATCCGCGTGCTGGAGCGCGAGGGGTTCTCCGGCGCGTGGGTGGGGCACCTGCCTGGCGCGTTTCATCGCGACCCGGTGCCGTCCAATCGCCATTTGTACGCTGCGCTCCGCCCGTATCGGCGGCAGCTGGCGCCGGCCCCGATGGTCCGCCCAGACTGGCCCAAGTGGGAACACCAACTTCGTGATGCGGTGGACGAAGGGGCTCCGGCTATTCGGGTCTATCCCGCGCAGTGGGGGTTGCCGGTCCCGCACCCTGGATTGATCGAGCTGGCCGACGCCTGTGGAGAAACGGGTGTAGCCATGCTCGTGACGGTCCGCTTTGAGGATCTTCGCCAACGGCATCCGTTGGATACGGCCGGCGACGTGTCCGCGGCGATGCTGCGCGCCATCGCGCGTCGGACCGGAGCGGTGAGGGCGGGCCGCGGGGCGGTGATGCTTGTGGTCGGCGCCGGCAAAGACCTCATCGAAGAGACGCATTGGGGGCTCACGCCGGACGAGCAGTCCCGGGTGTTTTACGACTTTCACTGGATTTGGGGTCCCCCGGAAGATCATTTTGGACAGCTGGTCCGAACCGTGGGTGCACAACATTTGACATTGAGTTCGTGGTGGCCCTTGCGGCTCACGCAGCAGTGTCGGGCGCTGCTCGCGCTCTTGCCGGACGACCTGTCCAGCCGTGCGTCGGCACCCGACTTCCATGACGGACGATCACTTGTGGCCCTCGCACGCCGACACGTGGACTCGCCGCCGGTCGCGCTGAAAGAACGGGGAACAGATCGCGTGTATGGTCGTTGATTTTGTGGTGCCGATCATCGCCGCGGACGCGTGAGCGCAACACGTTCTTGCACTTGCGTACAAATACGGTGCTGGTCATACTTCGCGCTTGCAAAATCCGCGCGATACATGTGTATTGCGCGGCGTCTCGTGTAGTCCTGTTCATCATTCTCGCTTTCCCAGCCAAAGTCGATGACGGTCAAAAAGAAGTGGACCTTGATTCCTGGTTTCCTCGCGCTCGCCGGTACGGCGACGCTCCTGTCAGCGTACAGTGGAGCGTCGTCGTCTCAAGGCGTGCGCGTCGAGCAGCCCGTGAAGTTTGTGCACGCGCCGCACGTCGCGAAGGCGGGCATGAATTGCATTTACTGCCATAGCGCGGCCAATAAGGCGCTTGACCCGGGTAACGCGTCGGTGCAGACCTGCATGGGATGCCATACTTACGTGAAGCCTGGATCGAAGGAGATCCAGAAGGTGGCGAAGTACTACAAGGATTCGCTGCCTATTCCCTGGAATCGCGTGCATAAGGTGCCGGACTACGTGCAGTTTCCGCACATGCGGCACGTCAACGCTGGTGTGACCTGTCAGACCTGCCACGGCGAGATCCAGAAGCAGGGTGCTCAGGGACCTGACACGAACTACGTTCCCGTGCAGCAGGCGAAGTCGCTGAATATGGGATGGTGCATCAACTGTCACGTGAACGGCTACAAGCCCGCAGAAGGTGCGCGACTCGCCGGTATGACGGTGACGCCCGAAATGGAAGCACTGCCACCCAAGAAGGCGCGCTACGACTGCGCCACTTGCCATTACTGACCCTCGATCGCGGATCGCGGGCGTGCATTCTGCGCGTCCGTTGGTACGCGCAGCCGCCCGAAGCGGAGTGACTGCATGAGTACGGAAACGGGGACCGGCGTGAAGCGCCGGGACTTTCTCAAGATCTTAGGCGCGACCGGCGCGACCACAGCGGTGGTGGGTTGCTCATCTGAAAAGGTGGGTAAGCTGATCCCGTATGTGGTCTCGCCCGACAACACACAGCCCGGCGTGTCGCAGTATTACGCGAGCACGTGCCGTGAGTGCGCGTCGGCCTGTGGCGTCCTGGCTGAAGTTCGTGATGGTCGGCCGATCAAGCTCGAGGGCAACCCGGAGCACCCGATGAATCGCGGCGCGATATGCGCGACGGGGTTGTCGGCGGTACAAGGGTTGTACAATCCCGACCGGTATCGCTCGCCGATGCTGCGCGAGGGGGCGGCGCTCAAGCCGACCACGTGGGCCAAGGCGTACGAGCTGTTGGCCACCAAACTCGGTGAGGTCAAGAGTAAGAATCAGGCGGCAACTGCCGTGTTCATCAACCACCATGAATCGGGCACCTTTCCGGGGTTCCTCGATCAGTGGTTGACGGCGCAGGGCATGCCGCCCCACTTGAGTGTCGATCCGTTGGTGCCGTCAGCGACCATCGCTGCCAATCAGAAAGCCTACGGGGTGTCGTGGCCCGGGCTTGCCTTCGGATCATCCAAGTTGATCCTGAGCTTCGGCGCCGACTTCCTCGATGGATGGGGACATGCCGTCCCGCAGCAGCTCGATTGGGCAGATGCGCGTGCAAAGCTCGAGGGCGCGCCCCAGCTGGTGTACATCGGTGCGCGTCGCTCGCTCACGGGCTTGAATGCCGACCAGTGGATCGCCACCAAGCCTGGCAGTGAAATGGCCTTCTGCGCGGCACTGACCGGTCAAGGCACCGTGGCCGCCGCGTCGGATGCGTCGGGTGTTCCTGCGGCGACGATTGACGCGCTGATCGCAGCCATCGTGAAAGCTGGCACTGGGGTGATGGCCCTCTGCGGCGTCACATCGTCCGATGCGGTTGAATGCGGCGTCATGGTGGCCGATATCAACAAGAAGGCCGGAAGTGTTGGTGTCACGATCACGCCGAGCGCCGGACACGCGGGGTACAACGGGCTTTCCTCATACGCAGAACTCGCGGCGGCGTCACAGCGCATGGCAGCCGGTTCGGTCGCCGTGGCGTTTGTGCGTCACGCCAATCCCGTGCACACGACGCCCAAGTCGGCGGGATTCGCGGCGGCCTTCGCGAAGGTGCCGTTCAAGGTGTCGTTCAGCAGCATGCCCGATGAGACGTCCGAGCTCTGCGATCTGGTGCTGCCGGACAACCACTGGTTGGAAAGCTGGGGAGACGCGGTCTCGGTACCGGGTCAACTCAGCTTGCAGCAACCGACGCTCGATCCGGTCTTCGATACCAAAGCGACGACCGATGTGCTCATTGACCTGGCCAAGCGCGACCAGGCGCTCGCGGCCCGCTACAACGTCGCCGACTATCGCACGTGGTACAGTGCAAAGTTCGGCGGCGCCGCGGCGCTCGCAGCAGCGCTCACGAAGCCGACCGTCGTCATGTCGCCGTTGGTCGCTCCGATGCCAAAGGGCTCGACCGTCGGTGCCTCGCCCGCACCGGCATTGGCCAGCACAACAGGCGACTACTTTGTGCACGTGTTTCCCTCAGCCACGCTCGGCGACGGACGCGGCGCGAACAAGCCCTGGCTGCAGGAGCTGCCCGATCCCGTCACCAAGCTGGCGTGGCAGTCGTGGGTCGAAGTGCATCCGCAGACGTTCAAGAAGTTAGGGCTGAAGGAAGGTCAGCATCTCACGGTCACGACCGGCGCTGGAAAAATCACGGCGCCCGTGTATCGCTACATGGGCGTGCGTCCTGATACCGTCGCCATTGCCCTCGGGCAGGGGCACACCGGGTATGGACGATTCGCCAGGAACGTCGGCGTCAATGCCTTCGATCTCGTACCGAATGGGTGGGACACGGCCGGCGGGCTTGCCCTCTCGGCTTCAAAGGGCACGGTCACTGTCGAAGCCGACGTGTCGCAACTCGTGACCACCGAAGGCTCGGCTCGGCAGCACGGACGTGGGATCGGTCAGGCCATTACGCTCGCCGATCTCGTAGGCGGCGGTGGGGACGAGGCCGAGCATCATGCCATCCCGGGTTTGCCGTCGCAGGACTTCATGTCCGGCCTCAAGGCGCCGGTGGCTGCCGATGCGCAAGGCGACTTCGCCAATCCCAAGGCCAAGTCGACGGGCATGTACGACCCCGATCATTCGTCGGGGATGGAGCGTCGCCGTTGGGCGATGACGATCGATCTGGCGCGTTGCACGGGGTGTTCCGCCTGCGTGACCGCGTGCTACAGCGAGAACAACATCCCGACCGTTGGTGCCGCGTATCAGGGCCGCGCGCTCAGCCCGTCCACGTGGGACGAGCGTCCAGGCGCGAATATCATCAAGGGCCGCGAAATGGCCTGGATTCGTCTGGAACGCTATTACGAGGGCAACGAGAACACGGAGAACGAGTTCTCGCCCGACTTCGACACGCGGTTCGTGCCCATGATGTGTCAGCACTGCGGCAACGCGCCATGTGAGCCGGTGTGCCCCGTGTACGCGACGTATCACTCGCCAGACGGTCTCAACGTGCAGGTGTACAATCGTTGCGTCGGCACTCGGTACTGTAGCAACAACTGCCCGTACAAGGTGCGCTATTTCAATTGGTTCGGGTACGGCGAACCGGAACGCAAGCAGTATTCGTGGCCCGAGCCGATGCACTGGGCCCTCAATCCCGACGTGACGGTGCGCGGCAAGGGCGTCATGGAGAAGTGCACCTTCTGCGTGCAGCGCATCCGCGAGTCCGAGCATCGCGCCAAGGCCGAAGGGCGTGACGTACAGGCCGACGAGTTCACGACGGCCTGTGCGCAGGCGTGTCCGTCTCGCGCCATCATCTTCGGCGACGCCGCGGATGAGAACTGGAGTGTTGCAAAGCTCGCCTACGACCGACGCGCGTATCATGTGTTCGAAGAGCTCAACGCCTATACCGCCGTGGTCTATCTCAAGAAAGTCACCCATCCAGCGCCGGCCTCGCCGGCGAAGGCCTGAGGGCATCGCGAATGGCATCCGTAATCCATCCGGTGCGTGAAGGCATCCGTGGGCCGAACATCGCGTCGGCCGACGTGCAACTTCCCGCAGTCCGTGACTACGAGCAGGTTGATCGCGAGATCATCGCGACGCTTGGCTTCACCAAGAAGTGGTTCTTTGGGCTCTCGCTCGCCGTGCTCGCCATGCTCATCGGTGCCTCGGCATGGCTCTTCCAGATTTACTGGGGATTGGGACAGGCCGGGTACGAACCGCCGGTGATGTGGGGTAACTACATCATCACGTTCGTTTTCTGGGTCGGTATCGGCCACGCTGGGACGCTCATCTCGGCCATTCTGTATCTCTTCCGAGCAGGCTTTCGCACCTCGATTTATCGAGCGGCCGAGGCGATGACCGTTTTCGCAGTGATGACGGCCGGTCTCTTCCCGATCATCCACATTGGGCGTCCGTGGAAGTTCTTCTGGTTGGTACCGTATCCGAATTGGCGGTTGCTCTTCCCGAACTTCAAGTCGCCACTCGTCTGGGACGTCTTCGCCATCTCGACGTACCTCACCATCTCGACCACGTTCCTGTTCATCGGTTTGATTCCCGACATTGCGGTGCTGCGCGACAAGGAAACCAATCCCATACGGAAGCGGATCCTGAGCATCCTCTCGCTCGGCTGGCGCAACAGCGATCGCGAATGGCGGCACTTTGCCAAGGCCTACCTGTTCCTGGCCGCGTTCAGTACGCCGCTGGTGTTGTCCGTGCATTCGGTCGTTTCCTTCGACTTCGCCATGGCGCTGACGCCTGGGTGGCACGCCTCGATCTTCCCACCGTACTTCGTTGCCGGTGCCATTTTCTCCGGCTTCGCGATGGTGTGGACAATCACGATTCCGATGCGGAAGTGGTTCAAGCTCGAGCATTACATCACGCTCAATCACCTTGATGCGACGGCGAAAGTCGTGCTTTTCACGTCGATGGTGGTCGGCTGTGCCTACATGATTGAGTTCTTCATCGCCTGGTACAGCGGCGTGCGTGCGGAGCAGGAGTTCTTCTGGAATCGCGTCTTTGGACAGTGGTGGTGGGCGGCATGGATCATGTTGCTGTGCAACATGGCGTTACCGATGTCACTATGGTCGCAGAAGCTTCGGCGCAACCCGACGTGGCTCTTCGTACTGAGTCTGTTCATCAATCTCGGTATGTGGTTTGAACGCTTCGTCATCGTGGTGCCGTCACTGTCGCACGAGTTTGAGCCGTGGCAGTGGGGCAGCTACACACCGAGCTGGATCGACATGTCGTTCCTGATCGGATCCTTCGGCTGGTTCTTCATGTGGTTCCTGCTGTTCGTCAAGCAGCTGCCGGTCATGGCCATCATGGAACTCAAGGAAATCGTCGTGCCGCGGAACAAGCATGCTCATGACGGAGGGCACCACTGATGCAAGGAGTGCTTGGTGCGTTCCGCGAGTTGGATACCACGGTCGCCGCGATCAAAGACCTCAAGCAGAAGCGTCTTGGGGAAATGACCGTGTACTCGCCGACCATTCGTCATGAGCTCGATGACGCGATCGATGGGCCGAACAGCGTCGTGCGTCGCTATACGCTGATCGGCGGTTTACTCGGCGTCAGCTTCGGATACTGGATCGCGATCTGGTCGTCCGAGTACTGGCCGCTGGTGACGGGCGGCAAGGCGATCGCGTCGTGGATTCCGTACACGATCATCGGGTTCGAGGTCATGGTACTCGTCGGTGCGCTCTCGACGGTCGCCGGCATGTTCATTCACTCGCGAGTGCCTCGCCTCACCACGACCACCGGGTACGATGTGCGTTTTTCAGGTGGACATTTCGGCATCTTCATCGCGTGTGACGCCGCCAAGGCGCCGCAGGCCGAAGCACTGCTGCGTGAGCACGGTGCGGTGGAGGTGCGGCGTGAAGACTAAGCCAACTGTATTCATGGATTCTTTCGTCGCTCGATCCGCTCGCACCGCGATGGCGCTCGCGTCGCCCCTCGCTTTTGGAGCCTGCACGTGGTTCTCCGACTTTAAGAACCAGCCGCGCATCGAACCGTGGGAACCGATGTCGCAGAATGTCAACGACACCACGACGCCGCCGCGTGGGCAGCCGAAGTACAGCGTGCCTCTGCAGGGCACGTCCGGTGTCGCCTACGGCATTTCGTACACCGCGCTGCCGTCAACGATTGACTCGTTTGCCGCCATCCCGAGCCCCGTCGTGGCTGACGCGCGCTCGCTGGACAACGGTAAGAAGTACTACCAGATCAACTGCGCCGTCTGCCATGGGGCGTCAGGCGACGGCAACGGCGGCCTGAAGAAGGTGAATCCCGGATACGGCATCGCGCCGAGTCTCCTCTCCGAGACCAGCAAGTTGCGCACCCCTGGTTATATCTACGGCATGATGCGGAACGGGCGAGGCGCCATGCCCAACTACAATCGCATCGAAGAGCCGGATCGTTGGGATGTCGCCAACTACGTCAAGGCGCTGCATGCGGGGACTGCAGACACGCTCCTGCTCGGCATGCCGGGTCAAAACGGGACGTCGGTTCCGGGTCCTTCAAACACCGCGCCCAGCAAGCCAGCTCCGTACGTTCATCCTACGGTCGTTCCAACGCCGGGCTCGCCCAACATCAACTCCGCCACGTACAAGGGCGGCAACGATGGCGGCAAGTCGAGTAAGGAGAAGCACTAGTGAGTCAACATTATAGCTATCCTGCGCGCGAAGAGTTCGCGCGTCGCCTCGCCAACAAGCCCTTTCCGAAGGGGCTCAAGACGCTGTTTGCCGTCTTGGCGCTCGTGGGAATCGCCACGTTCCTGGGCGGCGTGTTTACCGGCCAGGAGCGTGCGTGGCACGCGTTGCATTTCAACTGGTTGTATTTCACCGTGATCAGCACGGCGGGTACCGCCTTCGCGGCAGTGCAACGCATTGTGACTGGCCGTTGGTCGCGACCGATCGTGCGCTTTGCCGAGGGATTTGTTGCATTCGTCCCTGTGGCCTTTGTTATCCTGCTGGTCATTCTGTTCTTCGGCCGCGAGCACATCTTCACGTGGGCGGGGCGCGAGTCCATCACGATCGCTGAGAAGGCAGCGTACCTGTCGCCCGGATTCTTTCTGGCCCGCGGTGTGATTCTGTTCGGCGTGATCACGTTCCTGCAGTTGTGGTTCGTGTACAACTCGGTGCGACTCGATGTTGCGGTCCTGCCCGAGTACGGAGCCAAGTGGGCGGCAGGGCTTCGCGCGAAGATGCGCGCAGGATTTGGTGACGAGCGTCGTGAGCTGCACTCGCAGCACTCCCTACAAGGAAAAGTGGCAATCGCGGTCTGCATGAGCTTCGTGATCGGCTGGTGCGTCATGGCGTGGGATTACTCCATGACACTGTCGTTGCATTTCCAGCAGACCATGTATGCCTGGATCGTGTTCATGGGTGGCTGGGTCAACATGATCATGCTGCTCTCAATGCTCACGATTTGGTGGCGTAAGCATCTCGAGATGAAAGATGTGATCGGGATGGATCAGTTATGGGATCTCGGAAAACTCAGCTTCGCCTTCACCGCGTTCTTCGGGTACATCAGCTTCAGCCAGTACTTGGTGATCTGGTACGGCAACCTGCCAGAGGAAACCCACTTCTATCGCCTTCGTCTCACCGGCGTCTGGAAGCAGGTCACACAGCTCGTACCCATCTTCGCCTTCATCCTGCCGTTCTTCGGCTTGATCTCAAAGGCGGCGAAGATGTATTTGCCGACCTTCGTGCTGTTTGCCATCTGCAGCATGATCGGCATCTACCTCCATCGGTACGTTGAGGTGTATCCGTCGATCTACGGCGAGGCGACCAGCTTGCCATTCGGTATCTGGGAGATCGGCACGACGCTCGGGTTCGTTGGGGTGTGGGGTTTGTGCTACTCGGCGTTCATGGACGCCTTCCCCGTGGTTCGCGTCTTTATGATGACGACGCCGTGCAAGGACGAAGTGCAGATTCCCGTAAACGCTCGCACGATGGAACCGCTTCCGGCGCACGAGTAAGTAGGACAGATTACGGTGTGACGGTGTATGCCGTCGCACTGGTTTGGGGGCGTTAGCTCAGCTGGGAGAGCACCGCCTTTGCAAGGCGGGGGTCGTCGGTTCGATCCCGACACGCTCCATCATAGGGAAAGAGGCTCCGGGCGCGTGCGCCGCGGGGCCTCTTTCATCAACACTTCTCACTCTGTCTACCTCGGAAATGACCGCCGCCTCAACGCCCCTGCAAACCGGAGCGCCCGCGCCTGACTTCACCCTCGCTTCAACGGCCGGGACGAACGTCACGCTCTCCACTTTTCGCGACCACAAGCCGGTCCTGTTGGCCTTCTTTCCCTTGGCATTCAGCGGGGTCTGCACGGCCGAGATGTGTGCCTTCAGCGAAGACTACGAGGTGTTCGCCGGGGCCGGCGTTACCGTCCTGCCGATCAGTGTAGACGCCGTGCCATCGCTCAAGGAGTTTCGTGCCAAGTACGACATGAAGGTGGATCTCTTGTCGGACTTCAAGCGTGAGGCGTCCACGGCGTTTGGCGTACTCCGCGAGGACACGTTCTTTTCCAATCGCGCGTACTTTCTCATCGACAAGGCCGGTGTCATCCGGTGGTCGCACGTCGAAGAGACGCCTGGGCAGCGGCGTGAGAACGCGGAGATCCTCGCGGCGATTCAGGCCGCCATGAGCTAGGCAGGACACGTCGGGTATCTCCCGTCTCGTTGCGTCTCATACGACCGCCCCGCAGGGCGGTCGTTTGTTTTGGCGCTCACGTATGATCGGTCAGCTTGCCCGATGCGCAATCATATCCTACTTTGTCTCAGTGAAGCAATACGCAACGGCCCAATGACGAGCGACCCGTACTCGGTCGCGCTGCTCGATCTCCTCGCGACCGCCGCGCGCTCGTCCGTGACGGGCGACGCGTCGACGGCGATTGCTGAGCGGCTCCGCCAAATACTCGACGCAGACCTGATCGAAGTCCAACTCAACGCGATCGACGATCGGACGAAGAGTTGGAGCGTGTGCGCGGGGCACAGTGACGCGCTGGCTGATATCAGCAGCGACGAGATGTTTGATCTCGTGGCTGGGAACGAAAAGCTGGGGGTCCTGTCCGTGCGCCGAGCCGGTCCGCTGAGCCAGCACGAGCAACGATTGGTACTTGCTGGCGCCGACCTTCTGTTGATCAGCGTCTCTCGGCAGTCGCGTCTCATGGCGCTTGAGAGTGAGCTGACCATGCGGGTGCACGAAGTCGCTCAGCAACGCGCGTTTATTGAACGGGTCGTCGACTCGCTGCCCTTTGGCTTGTACGTCGTGGATCGCGATTACCGTATCCACGCATGGAATCACAAGCGTGAGACGGGCTTGCAAGGCGTTGCCCGCACGGATGCCATCGGCCGCACCATCTTTGACGTCCTGCACAGGCAACCCGCCGCGATGCTCAAGCGGGAGTTTGATGACGTCTTCGCCTCTGGCGAACTGCAGCAGTTTCAGATGGAGAGCATGGCGTTTGGCGAACTCCGCCACTTCCGCATCTCCAAGATCCCCATGCGCGTGCTCGGTGATACCGTGAGCCACGTGATTACCGTGGGAGAGGACATCACGGAGTGGAAGGCGGCGATAGATCGGACCGCGCAGTCGGAGAAGCTGGCGGCAGTGGGGCAGTTGGCCGCGGGGGTGATGCACGAAATCAACAACCCGTTGGCTACGATTGCGGCCTGCGGGGAATCGCTGACGATGCACCGAGAGCTGGCCGCATCCATGCCCGCCGGTTCGCTGGTGCCGGGAGCTGATCCGTCTGAGATGCTGCGTATCATCGACCTCGAAGTGCATCGTTGCAAAAAGATTGTGAACGGGTTGCTGGATTTCGCCCGTCCAAAACCCGCACATCGCGACGCGCTCGACCTCAACGCCGTGGTCCATCAAGGACTGTTTCTGTTGCAACATCACCCACGGTACAAACGCGTTCGGCTGGTGACCGACCTTGCTGACGCGCGTCCGCTGTTGGTTATGGGAGATGCGGATCAGCTTGTGCAGGTGCTGATCGCGTTAGCGATGAACGCGCTCGATGCGACGCCAGAGGGCGCCCAGATCATCATTCGCACGCGGCCGGTCACCACGCTCGGCAATGTTACGAGCGTTGCGCTCGAGGTCACCGACCATGGACCCGGCATCCCCCGCGCGCTCCACGCAAAAGTCTTCGAGCCATTCTTTACCACGAAGGCGCCTGGGCAGGGTACGGGCCTTGGTTTAGCGATTTGTTACGGCATCGTAGCCGATCATAACGGCCAGCTGGAGCTGGTGAGCGCCGAAGGGGAAGGTGCCACCTTTCAAGTGTTGCTTCCGGAGTATGTCTATCCACCGGCGGTCGGGACGTGAACGGCCGCGTCGATCCGTCGCCGATCCGCGTGCTGCTCGCGGAGGACGAGGCCCATCTGGGGATGATTCTCCAGCAGTATCTGTCGTCCCGCGGGTTTGACGTGACCCTCGTTCGCGATGGCCGTGCGGCGCTCGAGGCACTCCGCGCGGAGTCCTTCGATGTGGCGCTGTTGGATGTGGTGATGCCGGAACTTGATGGTCTCGAAGTCCTGCGCCGTGTGCGCGAAGAACTCTTGCCGCCGGAGGTCATTGTGATCACGGGCAATGGGACCTCCGAAACGGCGATGTCCGCGCTCAAACTCGGCGCGTACGACTTCTTGTCAAAGCCCTATCGCATGGCGGAGGTCGAGGCGATTGTGCGGCGTGCGTGGGAGAAACGCATGTTGGTGTATGACAACCACGCGATGAGCACACGCCTCCTCGGCGCAGCCGACGATCGCCGCTTTGTGACGCAGTATGCCCCGTTGGTGGCGGTCATGACCATGGTAACTCACGTCGCGTCGAGTACCGCACCCGTGTATGTGAGCGGCGAGGCCGGAACGGGAAAGCGCTTCGCGGCGAATCTTCTCCACGATCGTGGCAATCGTTCGCGCGGCCCCTTCATCGAAATGGACTGCCGCCGCAGCCAAGGGCACCAGCAGGACGCAGCGCTGTTTGGTGTTGACGGGGGGGCCGGAACGACTGAGGGTCGTGTGATCGGCACGTTGGAGCAGGCGCGTGGAGGCACCGTCTATTTACACCACATTGGCTCACTCGATACTGCGGTGCAGGCGAAACTCGTGCGGGCGTTTGAGGACGGTAATTTCCTTCGGGCCGGCGGACGGCAGCGTGTGCGTCTGGATGCGCGGATCCTGGTGTCGTCCGCGCACGACCCATCGCGGTTGATGCGAGAGGAGTCCATGATGGAGCAGTTCGTACACGCCATGACCGCGGTGCAGATCGCCTTGCCGCCGCTGCGCGATCGCGTGGTCGACGTCTCGCCGCTGAGTGAACATTTTGCTGCGCTGTTCGGTGAAGGTACGCCCGTGCGGATTTCATCGCAGGCGGTGTCGCTCCTTGAGCAGTACCGCTGGCCTGGCAATGTGCGTGAACTCCGAAGCATCATTGAGCGGGCGCATCTGCTCGCCACGAACGGTTGTATTGAGGCGGCGGATCTCGCATTGGGTGAGCACGCTCATCCCGGTGACGCGCGTATCGTCGGGAATGATTTATCGCTCGAGGAGATGGAACGTCGGCACATCTCGGCCGTGCTGGAGCGCACGCATTGGCATCAGGGCCGAGCTGCCGACGCGCTGGGGATCTCTCCCAAAACGTTGTATCGAAAGATTCGCGAGTTTGGTTTTGCGCGGCCGTCGCCGCACCGATGACCACCCTGTATCCACAACAGCCCGACAAGTTCCTGTGAAAATCCTCGTGATCGAAGATGACCCGACCGTTGGCGAGTTCGTGCGCCGCGGACTCGAAGAGCAGCGTTGGCAGACCGATCTGGTAGCAAACGGCCTCGACGGTGAGCGGATGGCGCTCTCGCAGTCGTATGATTTGGTGATTTTGGATATGCGACTGCCGGGGCGCAATGGGCTGGATGTCTTGCGCACGCTGCGCGCGCGCGGATTCGAGCGCCCGGTCCTGGTGCTCACGGCGCAGGACGCGGTCGATGCCAAGGTTGAGACGCTGCGTGCTGGTGCCGACGACTACGTGACCAAACCGTTCGCGTTTGAGGAACTGTTGGCGAGGGCCGAAGCGCTGCTGCGGCGTCCTCGGGCCATCGTGTCTCCGGTCTTGCAAGTCGGCGACCTGGTCCTCGACCAAGGCACGCGCGAGGTGCGGCGTCGCGACGACGCCATCGAGCTCACGCCCAAGGAGTTTGCCGTATTGGAGTATCTGATGCGGCACGCCGGTCGCGTCATGAGCCGGACGCTGATTACCGAGTACGCCTGGGATTACCACTTCGACCCGGGGACCAACATCGTCGACGTCGTGATTAATCATCTCCGCAAAAAGGTCGACGCGAGCTCTGAAAAGAAGTTGATCACGACGGTTCGGGGCGTCGGTTACATGGTCCGCGCGTAGCGCAGCACCGAGCCGATCGTGCGCTCGATTCGGGCCCGCCTGACGACTGCCTACGCGGCAGCGATGATGGGGATGCTGCTGCTGTTTTCCGTCGCGGTTCTCACGGTGCGGCGCATGACGCTCATGGACGAGCTCTACCAACGCGTGGAGCGTGAAGCGGACCAGGTGGTGCGCGCCGTTGATCTGGCCCGTTCGACCGGAACCGAGGCCGTCTTGGCGCGTGAGGACCCGCTGGCTGGTCCGGCCGTCTCGTTTCGACTCAAGGCATTCTTGTCACTGATCGACGGCTATGTCTTGGTGCAGGACAGCACGGGCTACGATATCTATGCGTCACCGGCCGTGCAGGCCCTCACCGTCGAGGCGCGGTACACGTTCAGCGAGTCGGCGCGATTGGCGGTGGCAAAGGCTCGCCCCCGTATTCTCACGCTCAGTGATGACGAGATCCTGCTTGCGGCGCGTGAGGTTCCGCTCAGCAAGGATGCGCGCTATCGCATGTTTGCCGGATTGACGACGCGAACGATTGAGTTCGCGCCGCGCGAGCTGATCTCGCGGATGCTGCTCTTCACGTCACTGCTGCTCGGCGTCGCGGTGGTGCTTGCGTGGGTCATTGCCGGTCGCTCCTTTCGACCCATCGATCGGATGGTCGATCAGGTGCAAGCGATCACCGATGGTCGCTCCTTGCATCGCCGACTGAGTATCGGCGCGGCGGGCCAGGAGCTGGCGCGATTGGCCTCGACGCTCAACGAAATGATTGAACGATTGGAATCGTCGTTCGGTGCGCTGCGGCGTTTTACCGCCGATGCGAGTCATGAACTTAAGACGCCGTTGGCCGTGATGCGTGCGGATCTTGAGCGTGCCATGTCGCCGACATCGTCGCTGGACGAAGAGGCGATAGCGATGGAAGAGGCGCTGGAGCAGGTCTCGCGTATGGCCAACCTGGTGGACTCGTTGCTGACACTCGCTCGCGCCGACGAAGGGCGTTTCGATCTGTTCCGCGAGCCGGTCCAGCTGGCGCCGCTCGTGCGTGAAGTCGTTGAGACGGCGCGCTTGTTGGGGGAGGCGAGCGACCTCGTCATCGATGGGTCGGTGATAGAAGACGCCGAGGTCCTCGGTGATCTTGGGCGACTACGACAGCTGTTGCTCAACTTGGTGACGAACGCCATTAAGTACACCCCGTTAAAGGGTCGCGTGACGATCTCGCTGCTTCGTGGCGAGGAGGTCGTGAGCCTCACGGTGGAAGACACCGGGATCGGGATCTCCACAGCCGATCTGCCTTTTGTCTTTGAGCGATTCTGGCGTGCCGACCGTGTACGCGCGCGTTCATCCGAGCGGGGCGGGTTCGGATTGGGGCTGGCGATCTGTCAGTGGATTGCACAGGCGCATGGGGGGCAGCTCCAGGTCGAATCGCGACTTGGTCGCGGCAGCGTGTTTACTGTGACGCTGCCGTTGGCTGGGGCGCCGGGGTCCGGCATGACCGGCGAGTACCCCGCGACGGAGGCGACCAGTTCGGTCCCGACCAACGACGGGTCGACGGCAATCGAATCGTCATGACAGGTTCATCATCCGGCAAGCACTCGCACATCGAGGCGTAATGTGAAGGCGCGATACTCGGGGCAGGGAATGTCACCTCTCACATCCTGCGTCGAGGTTTGCATGTTTCACCTCTTGATCGAATCGAAGGCACCCCGCCGGACACCCCTCGGCGGTTCAGCGGTGTCGGCCGCCGGACACGCCGCGTTGGTGGCCGCCTTGGTCGTGCTTTCGGCACGCGCCGACGCGCCAGCGGCGCGCGTCCCTGAAGATCGTGTGATCTTCACGCCACCGATGCCACCTCTGCCACCGACGCCGATACACGCGCCTCCGCACGTGGCCACTTCGCCGTCGTCGTCAACAACGCCCGCGCCGAAGGAAGTGCCCTCACTGGTGCCGCCGATCGAGATCCTGGTAGGTATTCCACCAATCGACCTCTCGCTCCTTGCGTCGCCAAGTCACGAAGACTCGTGGTCCGCAGGTCCGCGCGGGAGTCGCGGTGACGGCGTTCCAGGCGGCACAGGCACCGGCACAGGCGCCGCAATGGCGACCGGCGTCTTCCGGAAAGAGCAGGTGGATACGCCGGTATTTCTCGCGCCCGGGATGACCGCCCCGCGCTATCCTGATGGGTTGCGCGCCGCTGGCGTGAGCGGTTCGGTTATGGTTGAGTTCGTTGTTGACACTGCCGGTCGCGTCGAACCACGCTCGATCCAGCTCATCCAGACCGACCATGTACTCTTTGCTTCCGCGGTTCGGGACGTGCTGCCCAGGTATCGATTCATCCCTGCCGAGGCAGGCGGTCGCAAGGTTCGGCAGCTCGTGCGGCTCCCGTTTCGCTTCGACCTGCATCACGAGTGAGTTGAAAACCGACGGTGGATTAATCGGATCCTAATGTTTTCGCTATTGCCGGATCATGTCCAATAGGTAGAATCGCCAAGTCGGTCTATCGGGCCGTTGTCCGCAGGCCGTACGTCGTCGTAACCCGCACCCCGGACAAGCGAGATGTTCAACAACCTGCTTGAATCGAAGGCCAAGAAGCAGAAGCGTTTTGGCGGGTCGTTTTTCTCCGCCATCGGTCACGCGGCAGTCGTCGCCGGTCTGGTGGTGGTAACGGCCAATGCCGGTAAGAAGGACGAGGAGAAACGGGAGGAAAAGGTCGACTTCGTCGAGGTCAAGAAAGACGAGCCGAAACCGGTCGAACCTGAAAAGCCACCCCCACCACCGGACGTCGTGGTGGCGCCACCGCCACCAAAGGGATTCCAGGTCCTTCAGGCGCCGATCGAAATCCCCAACATCATTCCCGACATTGACCTTTCCAAAAAGGCCACGGACGAGGCCGATTTCTCGGGCAAGGGTGTCGCTGGCGGCACCAGTAAGGGCGTCGAGGGCGGTAAGGCTCCCGTTCCGCAAGGCGACCAGCCGTATTTCGACTTCCAGGTCGAGAAGCCCGTCGTGGCGGCACCGGGATCTGCTGGACCAGCCTATCCAGACATGCTGCGCTCCGCAGGCATTGAGGGGCAGGTGCTCGCGCAGTTCGTCGTGGATACCATGGGCCGTGCTGACATGGGCACGTTCAAGGCGCTCAAGTCCGATAACGATTTGTTCACCACAGCGGTCAAGAATGCGTTGGCGCGTATGCGCTTCCTGCCCGCAGAAGTTGGTGGTCGCAAGGTGAAGCAGCTTGTGCAGCAGCCGTTCCAGTTCTCGCTCAATCGCTAGTAGTCGTTTTCCCTCTACGCTTTCACGGAGACCCGCGTCATGGAAATGTCGATGATGGAGCTGTACCAGTCGATGGGCTGGTTTGCCAAAGGTATCGTCTTCACGCTGCTCGGTATGTCGGCTTTCTCGTTCACGGTATTGATCTCGAAGTGGTGGAACATGCGTCGGGCGCAGGCCGAGACGCGGAAGTTCGCGCCGGAATTCTCCCAGTTTCTCGAAGAAGACAACCTCGGCGAAGCGATCAAGTTGGCCGAAGGCTACAAGAAGTCGCACGTCGCGCGTGTGCTTGGCGGCGCCTTGTCCGAGATTCGCCCGCTCATTCAGGACGGCTCCGTTACCGTGGCCGACATCAACTCGGCCGAGCGTGCGGTCGAACGTGAAATGCTGATGACGGTCGTCGACCTCAAGCGCGGTTTGGGCGTCCTGGCCACGGTCGGTGCAACGTCGCCGTTCGTCGGTCTGCTGGGCACCACGATGGGTATCGTGAACTCCTTCACCGGTATGGCCACGTCAGGCGCAGGTGGTATCTCCGCCATCGCGGCCGGTGTCGCCGAGGCGCTCATTACGACGGCTATCGGTATCGGTGTCGCCATCCCCGCCGTGTGGGCCTTCAACTATTTCCAGACGAAGATCGACAACCTCACGGCCGAGATGACCTACACGTCGAAGGAAATGATCGACTACCTCATCAAGGGTGTTTCTGGCGAATTCGGACGCTCGCGCTTTACGCGGGAGTTCAACACCGCCGGCGGCCAGGCGATCTCGCAGTAGGTCCTGATTCAGTTTCGCACGAACGAACCTGCCAGTCAGTGGGCGCTCCGATCGGAGCGCTCGCCTGATGGCTTTTCACCAGGAGTGGCGCGATGGGAATGAGCGTGAGCGGTGGCGGTGTAAAAGCCGAACCGAATGTCACCCCCATGATCGACGTCATGCTCGTGCTACTGATCATCTTCATGATCACCATTCCGCAGATCAACGCGGGCTTCAAAGCGGTTCCACCGGAAGGGCAGAATCTCAAGCCTCATCCGGAAGAAGACGGTGATCAGGTGCTCGGTATCGACGATGCCGGACGGTATTACCTGAACAAGAAGCCAATCCGCAACGAGGATATGCCCACCTTGGTGGGGCAGATCTACTTGCAGGAGCGGCCCGACTACATCATGTACGTAAAGGCGCATAAAGACCTCGAGTATCTCAAGGTGGTCAATGCGCTCGACATCCTTTCGCGGAACGGCGTGCGGGTTGCGGCACTGATCACCGAGCAGACGCCGAATACCGAGTCGCTTGTGGAGAGCGATCGCATTCTCTCGCAGAAGAAGGAGAAGTAACATGAGCATGTCCGCACCGACTGGTGGGAGCAATCTCAACAACGACATGAACGTCACGCCGATGATCGACGTGCTGCTCGTGCTGCTGATCATCTTCATGATGATTATCCCCATGAGCCGCAAGGCGCTCGATGCGCAGCTTCCAGATCCTACACCGCAACCGGCGTCGACGGTCAATGCGGATCAGATCGTGCTGGAAGTGCTGCCGGGGGACAAGTTTGCGGTCAACAAGGAGCCGATCGAGAAGAAGGATGTCTTGGTGCGGCTCAAGGCAATCTTTGATCCACGGCCCGAAAAGGTCATTTTTGTGAAGGGCGATACAACCGTCGCGTATGGCAACGTGATCTGGGCGATGGACCAGGCCCGAGGGGCGGGCGTCAAAGTCATCGGTATTCCGCCCAAGTAAGGATGTGGACGCTCAATGGCGCGTTTTTCGCCATACTGGGTAGTATTGATGGTCCGCGCAGAGCGCACGAACACTGCGCCAGCTTGCAGCTACGGCGGACGAACCCTTCGGGGATCGTCCGCCGTAGTTGTGTGAACCAACTCGTCATCGCCTATGGACCAGAACGCGCCCTATACGCCTATTCGCTTCGATGTACCCCCGCCGCCGCCTGGTCCAGGAGAGCGTCGGCGGTATCGCCCACCCATTGGCATCCCGGTCTCGAAGAGTCGGCGCGTCGGTGGGGCGGTCTTGTCGATCCTCATGCATGTCCTGGTTCTCCTGCTCGTCATTGTGCCGTTTACGTCACCCGAGTTGCTTCGTGAGATCCTCGGGGCCGGCGGCGCAGGTCCCGCTGGCGGCGGGGGAGGCGGTAACCGGGGCACCGGAGGGCAGCCCAAAACGGAGCGGCTGCAGTATGTGAATGTCGCGCCGCCACCGCGGCCGGCGGTGATGCCGCCGCTCGTCAAACCCCCGGAGATTAAGCCGCTCATTCCGCCGCCGGTCACGCCGCCGCCAACGCCGACGCCAAATACTCCAACACCAGCTCCTCCATCCACCGAGGCCTCCGATGTGAAGTCTGCGGTGGTCGGTGTGGGCGGCGGCGCGGGCACAGACGGGAGTGCAGGGGCAGGGTCGGGTAGTGGTGGTGGCGTAGGCGCTGGTGTCGGCACTGGAAAGGGAAGCGCGGTTGGGCCTGGCACCGGCGGCGGTCCTGGCACGATTTATCCGCCGGCGCCGATCGAGATGTTCCTGCCACCAATTCCGGTCCCCGGGAAAGCGCGCGGCGAAATCGTGGTGATCTTTGACGTCGATTCCACAGGTCGCGTGCTGGACATGCAGTTCACGCGAACGAAGGACGGCAGCTACAATCGCAAATTGGAAGAGGCGTTCCGTTCCGTGCGTTTTCGGCCCGCGACCAATGGGCTCGGCGTGCCGGTGCGAGCCAAGTACGAAATGGTTTATACGCTGTAGGAAGTCTGGGTTCCGAATGGTCTGTCCGGTGACCGACGCGCCAGGCGTTTCGACGGGCGCTCGGGGAAATGGCGGGATATTGCGGCGCGCTCTGGCTCGGTTTCGTGCGGGCCTGTACCTTGACCCCACTCGTCGACGCGCGGGGTGAAGGCTGTCGCGCCGATGCTGTCGCGCCGATGCTGTCACGCCGATGCGCTCCCGCCGTCCGCGACCAACGGACGACCCCTTCCGTCCGCACGCACAGTATGAACACGGAGAATCATGGGGCTCTTTGATCGAAAGCCCATTGCCACTGCCGACGACACGGCCCACGGCATGCGCCGAACCCTCGGCGCTGGCGATCTCGTCATGTTGGCAATCGGTGCTGTTATCGGCGCCGGAATATTTTCGTCGCTGGGGACCGCGGCTGCGGGCGAGGTGCTCGCTGACGGCACGGTGGTGCGCTACGGCGCTGGACCTGCGCTTGTGCTTTCGTTCCTCTTGCTGGGGGCCGTGTGCGGCCTGGCCGCGCTCTGCTACGCGGAACTCGCGTCCATGATTCCGCAGGCCGGCAGCGCCTACGCCTACTCGTATGCGACCCTCGGCGAAGTGGTGGCGTGGATCGTGGGGTGGGCGCTGGTGCTGGAGTATGCGGTCGGAAACATCGCCGTGGCTATCGGCTGGAGCGGCTATTTCGTGTCCGTCCTTTCGGGGTTCGGTATCACACTTCCTGGATGGCTCACGCACGGATACTGGGCAGTGAAAGCCAGCGGCGATCCCGCCATGCTGTCGCTGATGCAAAGCGCGCCGCGCATTGCCGGTATTCCGATTCTGTTAAACGTGCCCGCTTTCACGATCGTCGTCTTGATCACGCTCTTGTTGTTGCAAGGCGTGAAGGAGAGCATGCGGGTCAACAATATCATGGTCGTGATCAAGCTGCTGGTGCTGTCCCTTTTCGTGATTGTTGGTGCGATGCACATCAACACGGCGAACTACACCCCGTTCGCGCCCAATGGGTTTCGCGGCATCCACCAAGGGGCCGCGATTGTGTTCTTCGCCTACATCGGCTTTGATGCAATTTCGACAGCGGCCGAGGAAACGAAGAATCCCCAGCGCAATCTGCCACGCGGCATTCTTGGTGGACTCGCGATTTGCACGTTGATCTATGTCGTGGTCGGGTTTGTGGCCACCGGGCTCGTGCCGTACGAGCAGCTGCGGTCGAGTGATCCGTTGGCTCGCGCGCTCGAACTCGCCGGCTTGTCAACGGCCAGCTGGATCGTCGCCGCCGGCGCCGTGGTCTCGATGACGGCCGTGCTGCTGGTGTTCCAGTATGGCCAACCGCGCATCTTCTACGCGATGGCTCGCGATGGTTTGCTCCCGAAATTCGCGGCGAAGCTACACCCGAAGACGCGCACACCGCATATCACGACCATCATCACTGGCGTGGTGGTCGCGTCCGGGGCATTGGTGCTCAACGATGCCTCGACGTACGACCTGACCAATATCGGGACGCTGGCGGCGTTTGCAGTAGTCTGTATCGGCGTTCTGGTGCTGCGCATTCGTGAACCTGATCGACCGCGCCCGTTTCGCGTGCCCTTCGTGTGGTTCGTTTCGTTAACTGGCGCCGGTTCCTGTGTGTTTGTCATGAAAGGGCTCCCGCTCAGCGCGTGGGTGGCGTTCGGCATCTGGATGTCCATCGGACTCGCCTGCTACTTCCTCTACGGCTATAAGCATTCGGTGCTCAGAAACCCAGACGCCGCGCGTGATGTACCACCACCACTCCAACACTGAGCGCCGTTTCTGATGTCGAACGTGTCCTCTGCAACATCCTCACCCGCAAGCCGCGGGTTTCTTGGGATCGGGTCTTCCCAGTGGATTCTGATCTCGATGGTGGTTGGCGTTCTCATCGGGACCTTTGCGCCCGAGCAGTCGGTCTACCTGAAGCCGTTCGCGAACGTTTTCCTGCGTATGATCAAGTCCTTGATTGTGCCGCTGTTGTTTGCGACGCTCGTAGTCGGTATTGCCGGCCACGGCGACGACATGAAGAAGGTCGGCAAGCTGGCGTTGCGGTCGATCATTTATTTTGAGATTGTGACCACGGCGGCGCTCGCCATCGGCCTGATCGCGGTGAATCTCGTGAAACCGGGGGTCGGGGTACAGCTCGCAGTGGGTGGCGGCAGTGAAGAGTTCAAGGCGCTGGCATCGAAGACGCCCACGTTCGCCTCGGTGCTGGAACACACGGTACCGCAGAGTTTCTTCGAAGCGGCGGCGAACAATGAAGTCCTGCAGATCGTGTTCTTTGCCATCATCTTCGCCGTCGCGCTCGCGCGTACGGAGGGGAAGTCCAAGACATTTTTCCTCGATTGGCTGCAGTCATTGAGCGATATCATGTTCAAGTTCGTTGGCGTCGTGATGGCGTACGCGCCCATTGGCATTGGTGCGGCGATCGGCGTAACGGTGGGCAAAAGCGGACTCGGCATTCTGCTCAATCTCGCGAAGCTGGTTGGGACGCTTTATGTCTCCCTGATCATCTTTGTGCTGATTGTATTGGTGCCCGTGGCGTTGATTATGAGAATCCCGATATTGCGTTTCTGGAGCGCGGTGAAGAGCCCGTGGTTGATTGCGTTCTCCACGGCATCCAGCGAAGCGGCATTTCCGCAGGCTATGCAAGCCATGGAGCGCTTTGGCGTGCCGCGGCGGATTGTCGCGTTCGTGCTCCCAACGGGGTACTCGTTCAACCTTGACGGGTCCACACTGTATCTCGCGATTGCGTCGGTCTTCGTCGCGCAGGCGGCCGGCATCGACATGCCACTCAGTCAGCAGCTGCTGATGATGCTGACGCTCATGCTGACGTCGAAGGGTGTCGCGGCCGTACCGCGTGCGTCGCTCGTCATCCTGTCGGGAGCGCTGGCGCAGTTCAACCTTCCACTTGAAGGCATCGCTGTGATTCTCGGTGTTGATGCGATCATGGATATGGCACGAACATCCGTCAACCTGCTTGGCAATTGTCTCGCCACGGCGGTCATGGCGCGATGGGAGGGGGTGTTAGGGGAGCCGGTGCCAGAGGGGCAGGCGCTTGCTGCTTAACATGTCCTGGCGCACGCGGACCGGTGTCCTTGCGACTGGATTGCTGATGGCGTGTGGCAAGGACGCGTCGCCCACGCCACGCTCCACGCGCACCGATTCGGCCGGTGTTGCCATTGTGCAGGGACCTGCTGTAGACGTTGCGCTGCCGTGGACATTCACCGAGCTGCGTCGCATGGGCGGCGCCGATTCTGGCGTCTTCTCGTTCACGACCGCATCCGGAGCGACCGTTGCCACTGATGGCGTCTCCAGGATCGCGGTATTGGATCGGGAGGCGGACAACCGCGTTCGGTTGTTCACGGGTGAAGGCGCGTACCTGCGCTCGGTCGGCGGCAAGGGGGGCGGCCCCGGCGAAACAGAGTACCCGAACAGCCTTCGCGTGGATACATCGGGCGCGGCGAGCGTCTTCGATGAGAACAAGAACGCGATCGTCTCGTGGGATGCCAGCGGAACCCCGCAACCAGAGTACACGGTGCTGAGTCCGCGCGGTCGCGCGGACGAGGGCCCCGTCCGTGTTGGCGATACGGTGTTTCTCTCGATCCACACCAACGATAGCGTATCGAGCATACGGCGTGTCGAACGGTGGACGCGAACCGACTCCGTGGTGATCGCGCGCGCCGTGTCTGCAAAGCCCAGGATGACCATGTTCAAGTGCGTCGGTCTGGCGCTTCCTCCGCTTTTCAGCGGTGAACTGACGTGGACCCGGTCTTCCATGGGCCTGCTGGCATCGACCTCGCAATCGCAGTACGAGGTGTCCGTCTATCGCGGCACGTCGCTGATGCGGAGCGTCCGCAGAGCCATTGCACCGACGAGCGCGAAACCCAGCGATGCGGTGAAGTTGTATCCGGAAGGCCTCAAGGTGATGTTCGCCGGGGGGGCGCCGCCCTGCGTGATGCCGGCAACGGAAGTGGGAGAGAAGGTTGGTGTAGCGCAGTTCATTCCGGTGATTCGCCGAATGCTCTTCGCGCCGGACGGATTCCTCTGGGTTGAGCGCTACACGTTCACGGGAGAGACACCCGCCGTCGACGTGTTTGATGCCGAAGGCCAATACGTGGGTACCGCAAGCGGGCGATCGTTGCCGTTGGGGTTCTTAGGGAACGACCGCGTGCTGTTCGCCATAAAAAACGCCGATGACGATACGAGCGTCATCGGCATCTTTCAGATTTCGCGAGCGGCAGCCGTTCGATAGGCAAACACTCAGCAGCGTTCACTACGAACCGCGTTACTCCACCTCAACGCCCAGGAGTCGACGCGCACGGCGCACGGCCCCGCGCGCGGCATCGACGTCTTCCGTGCGCACGATGGCCCCGGGAACCGCGCTCTTGAGGCGCTGCTCCAGACGCCGCCGGACCAGCGACCCCTTCGCGAGCAGCCCACCGCTGAGTGCTACGGGAATCGCGGCACGCTCGTCCACGAAGCAGCGTCTGGCCAGCGTGCGCACGTGCAGTACCAGCTCCTCCACGCACAAGCTGATGAGCGCATTCGCTCGCAAATCACCGGTCGCTGCCACCTGACAGACGATGGGAACCAGCGTGGCGAGCATCGCCGGCGTGGCGTCCGCCGCCCACGGAATGAGCTCATCAAGAGATTCCAGTTCTAGCGTGGTGAGCACCGCGCCCGTGAGCGCGGTTTCGGGCTCGCGCCCATCGAACGATGCGGTCACCACGCTGAGTGCGCGACGACCCAGCCACGCACCGCTGCCCTCATCGCCGACCTTGGGCCCCCAGCCACCGCAGCGCTCAAAACGCCCATCGGGGGCTCGCGAATAGGCTACCGAGCCGGTTCCGGAAATCAGCAGCACACCAGCAGCATCGCCAAACGCATCATCCATCGCGATGGTGGCATCTGCCTGCACGGACACGTCATCGGCGACACGACGCTGCGCGAGCGCCGACCACAGGGCCTGCGCCGCACGTTCCTGACCCGCGCCGGCCACACCGACAACGCAGACAGCCGGGCGTGTATCGGTGCGGTCGGCACTCGCCAACACGTCAGCGATCAACGCCTTGATCGTGTCGGCGGCGACTGCTTCCTGCCCAGGCGTCAGCGCGGTGCCGGCGCCTTCCGTCTTTGCCAACACCGTGCCGTGGGCGTCGGCCAAAATCACGCGCGTGCGAGAACCGCCGCCGTCGACGCCAACAACGAGAGGAACACTTTCGAGACCTTCAGCGCTCATGCGCGCGACTCCGATGGGGTAAGCGCGACGGACGGTGCGCCGTGCGTGAATGACGAGAGGACACCGGTGACGAACGTAATCGTCGTACCGATCAAAACGAACCAGGGCCACGCGATACGCGCCAGGGGCGCCAGTGTTGGAGCCAACTCGGGAAACCACCCACTGATGGCCTTCGCAAACACCACGACGCTCATCGTACTGATCCCGATTGCCATGCCGGTAATCGCATCTCGTTGAATGGCGCGTGGCACCAGCATCGCAAGAAAAAACGCTCCCAGCAGGCCGCCGTAGGTAAACGAGGCCACCGAGAGCGCAATCGTGACCACAGGCGTCCCTTCATTCCGATACAACATCGCGCCGCCGATCAACACCGCGGCCCACACCAGGGTGAACATTTTGCTGATGCGCAACAAGCCAGGATCGTCGGCGCGCTTGCCGCTCAGCGGAAGATACAGGTCATGCAATGACGCGGCCGCGAGCGAATTGAGCGCACCACTCACGGTGCTCATCGCGGCGGCGAGAATCGCAGCAATGACGAGACCCGTGAGCCCTCGCGGCATTTCTTCCACGATGAATCGCGGAAAGATCGCGTCGGGGCGCGGGAAGACCGTGCCATGGTAGAACTCGTGCAACCCGATACCGATCATCAAAAACATCGCGAACTGCCCCATGACCACAAAGCCACTGCCAATCAGAGACTGGCGTGCCTCCTTCAGGTTTCCCGAGGCCAGCAACCGTTGCACGATGAGTTGGTCGGCGCCGTGTGAGGCCATACTCAGGAACGTACCCCCCAGTAGTCCAGCCCAGAGCGTGTGCGGACGATCGATGCCGGTATACAAATCGAACAGCTGCAGTTTTCCCTGCGCACCAGCCTGCGTCAGGATCGAACTCCAGCCGCCGGTGACACCCTGACCGATCAGCACAACAGCCGCCAATCCACCGATCAGGTAGACGCCTGTCTGCAGCACGTCCGTCCACACGACGGCACGCATGCCGCCGTGATACGTGTACAACACGGTAAATGCGCCGAGCACCAGAATGGAGACGGGCCCGATGTATTGCGCAGGCACAATCGGACCGATAATCAGCCCGACAGGGATGGCCGTCGCAAAGACGCGCACGGAATCTCCAAACGCGCGTGTCACCATGAACACCACCGATGCGAACCGTCGCGTCCCCAAGCCGAAGCGTTTCTCGAGCAACGCGTACGCGGTGACCAGTTCACCCTGGTAGTAGCGTGGGAGCAACGTGTACGAAATGATCACACGCCCCACGATGTATCCAATAGCGATCTGCAAAAACGACAGGTTGCCAACGTAGGCCAGACCGGGGATCGAAATGAATGTCAGGGCGCTGGTCTCCGTGGCGACGACAGAGAACAGGATGGCCCACCAAGGGATCTTCTGACTCGCCACGAAGTAGTCGCGAGCGTCCTTCTGATCCCGCCCCAGCCACATGCCGAGTAACGTGGTACCGACCAGATACGCGATCAGCACCAGCCAGTCAATGGCCGCGAAACCACCCTTCACGAGCGCCACTCCTTACGCGATGACATAGGCCTCCATAGCGAAATACTCCGCAAGGCCGAGGCGATCGAGTTCGGCTGACGTCGCTTTGTTCCGTTGCTCCACGCGCTGCCAGAACTCACGCTCATCCTGCCCAGGGAAGGGCATGGAGTCCTTTTGCGATTGATGTTTGAAGATCGCCTGGATCTTGAGCGTCAGCTCTTCCTGCGACATGGGGCAGAGCAGCGTCGCGTCGGTGATGGGCCATTCCTGCCACGCACCACGGTACAGCCACACCTGCGGCCTCGTGGCCGCCGCTGCGCCGTCGTACACGTCGGCGAGCGCGGCGTCGATCGCCTCCTTGCACATGCGGTGCGTGCCATGCGGATCCGACAGGTCTCCTGCCACGAAGACGATGTCCGGCTGCACTTCACGGAGCAGCGCGGCGACGATGGCGACATCGGCCGGCCCGATCGGGTCCTTGCGGACTTTGCCGGTCTGATAGAATGGCAAGTTCAAGAAGCGTGCATTGGATCGACCAAGGCCCATCACTTCGATACCGCTGACCGCCTCGGACTCGCGAATAATGCGCTTGATATCCTGCACCTCGGCAATGTCCACGTCGCCCGGTTGCTTGGCGTCCAGAAACGCGCGCACGGTGCTTACCAGCGCAATCGCGGCCGTCTCACCGGCACGACGTTCGTGCGGAAACTTCTGAATGTGCTCGTGGTCCATGCGTTCCAGAAAATCCATGTACCGACGGACGTCATGATCAAACACGGCGATGTTCCCGCTCGTCATGTAGGCAACCATGATGTCGTTGGCGTTCTCGACGAACTTGCGAAGCACGCCACCCATGGAGATCACATCGTCATCCGGGTGCGGTGAAAAGCAGATCACGCGCTGTTGTCGCGGAAGTTTGCTCTTGCCTTTGATCTTGGCGCCCAGGGCGTTGAAGACCACACCGTTCACCGCGCCGGGCGAACCATACTGCGCTACCAGCGATGACAGTTGCTGCTCGGCGTAGTCATGTTCGGTCAACTTGAGAATCGCCTTTCCGGTCTGCTTCGCCAGCCACGTGACGGCGCGTAGTTCGAGCGGTTCGGTCCACACCACCTCGTCCACCAGCCACGGTGTCGCGATGCGCGTCAGATCGGCAGCGGCCGCGTCGTCAAGATAGAAGGTCGTATTCCCATGGCGTTGCAGAAACGTTGCCGCCACCGCTCGATCGATGTCGCCCTCGACCGCACGGCGCACAATACCGGCTTTGTGCTCCCCAGTCGCGAGAATCGCGATCTCGCGCGCCGCAAGAATGGTCGCGATGCCCATCGTGATGGCTTCCCGGGGCACGTTGGCTTCGCCAAAGAAGTCTGCGGAGGCGTCGCGACGCGTCACGCTGTCGAGATGAATCAATCGTGTGCGACTCGTCTCGCCAGAGCCGGGTTCGTTGAATCCAATGTGCCCGGTCTTGCCGATTCCCAGCAATTGAAAATCGATACCCCCTTCTGCAACGATCGCCGCTTCATACGCCGCGCACGCGTCCTGCATCCCCTCGCGCGTCCACGTCCCGTCTGGGATATGGACATTCTCGCTGAGCATGTCGACGTGCGAGAATAAGTTCTCCCACATGAACCGGGCATAGGAGTGAATACTGGTCTTCGACATCGGCCAGTACTCGTCCAGGTTAAACGACACGACATTGTGAAAGCTGAGCCCTTCGTCACGATGCAGTCGGATCAGCTCGCGGTACACGCCAATTGGCGTGGAGCCCGTCGCGAGGCCCAGAACGACACGTTGGCCAGCCGCCGCGCGGGCGCGCATCAGGGTAGCGATGCGGTCGGCGACGACGCGTGCAAGATCGTCATGCGTTTCGACGATCACGGTTGGAATGCGCTCGCGCGACGTGCCGGTGGCGCCAGCGTGCGTAAAATGATGAGATGGCATATGGGGAATGTGCACAGGCCCGCGCCTCTCGACGAGGGCGCGGGCCTGCAGATGTTACCGTACGGGAGTCAGCAGGTCGCTGCTCCAACGCGGTCAATCAAGCCGAGAACGAACTTCCGCAGCCGCAGCCGCCGGTGGAGTTCGGGTTCTTGAACGTGAACCCCGACCCCTGCATAGAGGTGACGTAGTCAACTACCGTCCCGGACAAGTACTGGGCCGAGAAGGGGTCGACGAACACATTGAACCCCGCGATCTCGACGATCGTATCGTCGTCAGCGCTCTTGTCTTCGATCACCAATCCGTACTTGAATCCGCTGCATCCGCCGGGCATGACGGAAACGCGGAGGCCACCCTGTTCAACCGTCACCCCTTCGGCTTCCATGAATTTCTTCACTTCGACGGCGGCGACAGGCGTGATCACGACCATCACATCAGGCTGCTGCATCGTGCTCATTGCTTCCTCCGATACGACCAAGCCCGCCAGGCGCGCTGGATCTGGTGATGCGAACGCCCGCGTCGGCGACGCGTTCGCGCCGCCTTGACGAGCAGGACCTCTTTGAGAAGAATAGCGAGTAGATCACTCCCGTTGCAAGCACAGACGTGAAACGAGCTCCGGATGCCTCGCTAGCGCTCGCCGCGTCCCGACGCCCAGACATCCACGACGGCGTCGGCCAGTGAGGCGCGAACGGCACCAATCTTCCGATTCTCGCGCGTCGGATTCACCCGATTGGTCAGCAACAGGACGAAAATGCCCTGACCGGGATCCATCCAGAGCGATGTGCCGGTAAAGCCGGTGTGTCCGAATGCCGATCGCGACAGTCGGGTCCCTGCAGAGTTTCCACCCGTGGGCGTCTCCCAGCCGATGGCCCGGCGCGAGACAGCGCTGTCCTGGAGACGGGTAATCGCGGCAACCGTGGCCGAGTCGAGAATGCGCTGCCCGTCCACAACGCCGCGTCCGAGGTACATGCGTGCGAATCGCACGAGATCGCGGCCGCTCGAGAACAGGCCGGCGTGACCGGCCACGCCGTCGAGTCGCGCCGCGTTTTCGTCGTGCACTTCGCCGCGAATATGCCGTTGCCGCCACGGATCGATCTCAGTCGGGGCAATGTGCTTTCGCCACGCCGTTGGCGGCAGATAGCGCGTGTCGGTCATGCCGAGCGGTGCAAAAATGTGCGCCACATCGTACTCGGACAGCGTCTCGCCGCTCATACGCTCGACCACTTTGCCGAGCAGGATAAAGCCCAGGTCGGAATACACGAATCGCACACCCGGCAGCGTATCGGGGGCGGTGGCGAATATCTGCTGGAGCGCCTCGGTCGAGTTCTCCGCCTCTTTGTAGAGTGGCCGCCACGCGGGTAACCCAGCTGAATGCGTGAGCAGATGCCGTATGGTGATTGGGGCGACGTTCGCCGCGGTCCATTCAGGCAGATAGCGGACGACGGGCGTATCGAGGGAAATTCTGCCCGCCTGTACGAGTTGCATGACGGCCGTCGTGGTCCCAACCACCTTGGTGAGCGACGCGAGGTCCCACACGGTTTGCGCGTTCGGCCGTTGGGTGTCGGCACTGTCCAGCTTCCCCACACCCACTTCGGCGATGACCCCGTCAGCGGTGCCGACGGCCGCATACGCGCCTGGAAACGCACCGTCGCGAACGGCACGTTCGAGCACTGCCGTCATCGAATCCCGCACCACGCGCGCTCGTGATTTGGCGACCGCTGGGTCACGACGTGTACCGCGACCGTGCAGCGAGACGGCACACGCGCCGACCAACACGGAACAGAGGATCGCTGCCGATAGCCCCCGCACCGCGAGCGCGCGGCGATGCTCGCGCGCGGGAAGGCGGCGCGGCGAATCGTCAGGAGAGGGCTCGATGGGGCTCACTGGCTGGCCCCGCGCGCGACACTCCGCACAAGGCCGTCACCCCGTACAAAGAATCCGGGAAGCGTGACCGGCGACCGCCCACCGATTGCGTGGCGTCCCAAAAGCGCACGAGCCGCCGCACGTTCCAGTGCTTCCCCTCGTCCGTATGTCACGAGATAGCTCGGGATGGTTGGCATCTGTCGAATCTGGTACGGATTGCCGCCGGCCACCACCACCAGCTTGCCGGTCGCTGCAAGTCCGGCAACAAAATCCGCGATCGTACTCGGTATCGCCAACCTCCCCTCCCCCTCGAGCGTGCGCGTATAGGTGTAGACGACGATGCGATCGGCGGCGTGGGCCACACGTGCCAGCGAGTCCAGCTCCGCTTTCCCCGACCGTGGTGACAGGCGCGTCGACTTCACGCCACCGGCGAGCGCGCGAATCTCTCCCGTGAACCATGTTCCCGCCAGCGCATCGTTGTCCGGCGCAAACGTGAACACGTGCAGTGACGCGGTGCGTTGCATCGGCACGAGGGATGCGCTGTCGCGCAGCAGCGTCATGGCGCGATCGGCCACCTGCTGCGCGAGCGCGCGGTGGTCTGGCGAGGACACCACATCACGCAGCGTGCGCATCGAAACGATGGGTCGCGCGATGGCACCCGTGCGCAATTTGAGTTCGAGAATGCGGCGCACGCTCGCATCGATCTGCGTGCGGCGCAGGCGCCCATTCCGGACCGCGCGCACCACGGCGTCGATAGCGCGTGTCGCGTCGGGCGGCATCAGAATCACGTCGTCGCCGGCTTCGACGGACCGGATGGTGCTTTCCTCAACACCATAGGTCTTGGTGATGCCTTCCATCGTCATCGCGTCGGTCACCGTCAGCCCGCCGAATCCCAGGGTATCACGCAGCAAGCCGTGCATCACCGACGCCGAGAGGGTCGCGGGAGTGTTGTCACCATAGGCGAGCGGCAGGGCGATATGCGCGGTCATCATGCCGGCCGCGCCAGCACGAATGGCGGCCCGAAAAGGGACAAGTTCCAGAGTGTCGAGCCGCGCTCGCGTGGCATTGATGACCGGCAGTCCCAAGTGGGAGTCGGTATCGGTATCGCCGTGGCCAGGAAAGTGCTTGGCGGTCGCCGCCACACCAGTCGCCTGCAGGCCACGGACGAACGCCGCGGAAAGGGATGCCACAGACTGTGGGTCTTCACCAAACGAGCGTGTGTTGATAACTGGATTCGCGGGATTATTGTTGACATCCACGACTGGCGCAAAGGCCATGTGTATACCTACAGCGCGTGATTCGCTGCCCGTGATACGGCCCATTGCCTCGGCCAGAGAATCGCTTGCCGCCGCGCCGATCGCCATGTTGCTCGGCAACACCGTCGCGCTCCCGGCGCTGTAGAATGATGTCACAAAAACTCCACCTTCCAAACGACCCAGGCCGGGTTCGACATCGCTCGCAACCAGCAACGGAATCTTGGCGATGCGCTGCAGACTGTTGAGCTTCTCCGCGACTTCGACGGGAGAGCCCAGCGACATCACCAATCCTCCGATGCCTTCGCGCGAGACTTGGTCGACCAGCTTCGCGTATGAGGGTTCGCGGCGATTCGTGTAGTCACCCAGGACCCACACCATCATCATTTGGGCAACGCGCTGTCGAAGCGTCAAACGAGCCAGCGTCCGCTCGATCCACTGCCGGTGCGAGCGCGGGAGGGGCGAACCCGGTGTAAGCGACAAGGGGCCCGGCGCCCGCACCCGCGCACGACGGCGTTCGACGGAGTCTGGTGCCACATGGTGCGTGGCGCGCCAAGCCGCGGCAGGCGATAGCTTGTAGCCGATGGGCGCGCGCGCGGCACCACTGGCGCTGCTGCCAAGGGTAAGCGCCGCCAGCATGATCAGCAGAGGGCGCGTTACTCGAGACGCACGGACGGTCTGTCGCGTGCTTCGCGAACACGCGCGGAGGTAGGGAAGCACCAGCATGA
>Ga0105049_10000701_pt1 | contig 37810 bp, 38 predicted proteins | sample MAT06_FD_78087 | JGI IMG/M metagenome (GOLD analysis project Ga0105049, IMG submission 78087) | Freshwater microbial communities from Lake Fryxell liftoff mats and glacier meltwater in Antarctica - MAT-06 | ecosystem: Environmental > Aquatic > Freshwater > Ice > Liftoff microbial mat | place...
CCGTGGCCTGGATCATTACTAATCATAAAAAAAAGCGTTCAATTTTTATCCCATCTTTAGTAGCTGCCTTTGTTTTTAACGCTGCCAATATTTACCTTATCATTTTCGGAAATAATATTCCGTCCTGGATCTATCTTATTATTGGCGCTACAACTTTGATTTCAAGCTATTTTTCCATTGTAAAAATCAGGAATAAAATGCATAAATCTGATTAATTTTTTATCTAATATCCGATTGAACAATTCCTTTTATCAGTGTTTGTAATTCATCCAAAGTTTTAAAAGAATTAATCACTTTCGCATCAACCAATTTCCTTACATTTCCATTTTCATTAATAAATATAGCGGGTAATTCTGAATTTAAACTTTCATATTTAGATGCAAATTCATCCTTATGATAAAACTCTAAATCGGCATCCAAGTCATTTATAAAATATGCCCATTCTTTTTTAATTCCAAAACTATCATAGGTTAAGGAACACAAACTACAAGCATATGTTGATGGAGAAAATATTTTGTGTGCAAAATCTGTTACCTTACTAAAAAGGTCACCATCAGCATTGTAAACGAAAATTAGTTTCAATCTCATAATTATTAAATTTTAGTTTTCAACAGCCTCTGCAATGGTAAAAATAGGTAAACTCTGAAATGAAAATATCTTTGGGCCAAAGCCTTGAGAAAGCCTAATTCGTTTTGTCGCAAATGGAAAGCTGTTGATTTTGCAAAAAAGGTATGACCTTTAGGATCATCAAAAAATTCATTTTTTCCAAAATAAAAGGCAGTTTTACCGGTAAAAATGCAAGGGCCATGAAATGGCATGGGATCTTTGATGGCGCAAATATCCAAGCTCAAATATAAACCAATTTACTAGTATTATAATGCGAAGAATCTAAAATACAGTAAGCAAGTTTTGACCATATTTCAATGGTGCCAAATCCAACATCAGCAATCACTTCAATATATTCCTTTGAGGGCATTCCACCACTCAGGCAAAGTGCACGCAGTCTTTCGTCATTTAAAAGTTCTGTCGGTATTTTAGTTTCACAAACTGGGTCAGACAAAACAAGCCGTCCATTTGGTTTTGCAACCCTGTACATTTCAGAAAGCGCTTGTTCAAGAGCATCTCCTTTAAAAATATTGAAAAGATAATTTTGAGCAGCAAAATCCATAGAATTATTTTAACAAACAGGCTTAATGCATCCCCTTTTTTTGTATAATAAAATCATATTTAAACCAGGAATTTTCCTTTTCAGCCATTTCTAAATTTTGTTTGTGGGCAAATAGCATTTCATTCACCAAATCAACACCTATACCAGTGCCTCTATTTCTGCTGATGTAGGCCAACTGAAGCAATTCCATACCTCCTCCAACACCAACGCATAAAACGAAAGGTTCGTTAACAAGATCGCGCGGATTATCAATGCTTCCACAGCCGTAATTCATTTGCTGCATTTTGATAGGAATTTTCAATCCCGGGAATTGCCATATAGGCGTTGTGATGCAACATAAGCCAACATACATCAAAAGCGCGGCTTGTTCATAAACATCTTATGTGGTTTGCAAATAGCTCATAGCTTTAACCGGCAACATCGTCAATGCAGCTAATGCCCGCACCTGCGGTGCAACCATAACAGTGTTGGTTCACGATGAAATTGCGCTTTTTTAAAGATTCAAGATTAAAATTACTACTATGTTGACATACTTGGTTGCACATTTTTCCCTTGTAACCTAGTAGATGGCGAGAGTCAAAAGCTTTAATGGAAACAACCGAATGTCCGATAATTTTTCAGAAAATCGGACCAGTTTCTTTCCTGTTCTTTCATCATCATTCAGCACCTAAAGCTGGTATTCTGATCCTACTAATTGGTCTTGTTTCTTATGGAGTGTTTTTTGATCCATCTACATTGATATTTCTTTTACCTTATTCATCATTTGTACCCCGTGCACAAGTGTCGCCCCACCACGTATAGCAGCTGCAACATGAACAGCTTCCATAACCTGAGCTTCTGTACAACCTTTTTCTGTTGTATCTACAGAGTAGGCATCAATACAATAAGGACATTGAACTGCATGAGCAACAGCTAAAGCGATCAATGATTTTTCACGTGCGGTTAAAGCACCGTCTTTAAATACTTCGCCATAATAATCAAAAAATTTATCAGCTAATGGCTTTTGAAATTCGCCAATCGTTCCAAATTTTTTGAGATCTTCAGGATTGTAGTAGGTTTTCATAATTTTATGTGTTAGGAGTTTACATTTTTAGGCTGATGTTTTGATATTTTTTCCAACGGGTACCAATAATTTTTCATAAAGTACTTTCAATTTTGAAGGGGCTACATTCAGTTTAAACAAGATAAGCATAATTAAGTTGGCGAAATTCACCCTAAAATAATTGTTGAGTTCATACTTTCGAGCAGAGATCAAAACATCTTTCTGAATAAGATGAAGCCCATAGCGCTTTTTAATCCGTTTCGTAAATTCAAAATCCTCCATAATGACATACTTTTCATCAAAGCCTCCAAGATTTTCAAACACATCTTTTTCAATATAAAGTGTTTGATCCCCGCCTCCGTAGTAACCACCTTTAAAACGCGTAAAAAAATCATTTATTTTAAGGAGGTTTGATTGCGTAACAAATTTTAAACGAAAGCAGCCGGCTTTCTTATGTTGACTAGTTGCCTCTTTAATATCGCTGTAAAAGCTTACCGGAGGCATTGCATCGGCATGCACAAAATAAAATATGTTGCCTGTGGCATGTGAAGCTCCCAAATTCATTTGTGCTGCTCTGCTTTTAATATTACAAACATATAAAGTAGCTCCGTACTGTAAGGCAATTTCTTTGGTGCTATCTGAACTCTGTCCGTCTACTACAATTATTTCTATAAGTTCTGAGTTGCTATTTACAAGCAATTTTTGTACCAGTAGGCCAATGTTTTTTTCCTCGTTAAATGTTGGTATGATAACACTGATTTTCATTTAAGTAGTTCAAAATATAATTAGACACAACTATACCAGTTGGTAAATAGGTCACAATGTCAGTTCGCTTCTTTGCAGAAAATATAGAGCAATGAACACCATAACCTTCGAAAAAGATTTCTCAACCGAATACAATGTAGGACACATTTTAAAGAGATCCGTGAAAGTTAAGGTTTTTATTGTAAGCGTTGTAAGTGCAAGAAAGACTATTGGCTTCAAGCCAAACGGCAATGGCAGTGATCAAAGTGCGATTTTCGAACCGCCCTTCGACGCGGATCAGTCATGGAACATTCAAAACGACCTTTCACCACATGGTGCTTGGTTAAGGCATTTATGACCTTTGGCATAAAAGGAATTTCGGCGAAGGAAATGCAGGATCAACTTGGACATAGAAGATATGCTTCCATTTGGAAAATGATGCACAAAGTCAGAATGAGAATGGGCAAACAAGACGCTCAATATCAACTCACCGACATGATTGAATTTGACGAAGGCTATTTCAGTACTGCCATCGCTGAGAAAACTAAGCTCAAACCAGGAAAGGTAGTCCGCGTAAGTGTGATGTTGAAGTGATGGCCGAGCGTACACCTCTGGAAAATAATGAAACTGGTGCCAAAACAAAAGCCTGTAGTTACTTCAAAATGAAAGTGCTCAAGGGCCATGATGGAGATGATATCCACACACTGGACAAGGAAAATATTGATGTAACATCATTTGTCCTTTCCGATAAAAGCCCGTCCTATTTGAAAATAGGCGACTATGTTGAAACTCTTTTCGAGTACTATCCCGCGAAGCGTGTAAGTAGCTCATACTCCCATTTTAAGACACCTCTACAAATCCCTTTCGTAAAGCGCGATCGCTGCTTTTCGAAGACTTACCCAATCGAATGCGCACAGAGACCCTCTGTGACAGGGTTCTCGCAAAGAACTCGAAAAAAGATCATCGCTATGCTATTCGGACGAACAGATTCAATGACCCTGGACAACGAGGATGGAATTTTTAGAACTGCACCTAAGATTAACAAGGTTTTCAAACATGGTGGTGACCCGAACTAGGATTACACCAGAAACTCCAGACCCATTGATCAGCGGATAGCGAAGCAGATTGATCAACCAGGTATACTTCACAATTGACGGAATTTCTGCTAAAATGTTCTATCAACATAGAACGGAAATCTCCTATCATCCAAAGTTTGCCATTTTTCAAGAATAAAAGTGTATTTTTACACCCCGCAAAGCCTATGGCAATCGGAAACCATCATAAACTAACGGACGGACTAGATCGACCTTTCTTAAAGGAACAGACCTCAAGAATAATAGAGCTGCCAGACGGGAATGGGTTCAGGAGACTCTGAATGCAAGGCCAAGAGAAACTCACGGCTATAACACCCTTACATTTACTCTCAATAAACTGATTGGTGTGATATCCAAAGATTTCATTAGCGGGTTCAATCCACCTTAATAACCCAAGTAGAATTTCCGACTTAGGGTATAAATATCCAGCTCTTTCTTACTAGATGCATAACATGAAATCACAACACCAGGCAGCAGTAAACGTTCTAATGGCAACGTACAACACTCCTTTTTACATGGTAAAAAGAGCTATTGATTCAGTTCTAAATCAAGATTTTCAAGATTTTGAATTAATAATTATTGATGACGGGAGTGATCTTGATATAAGTACTAGGCTTCTTGATCATGTGCAAAAATTCGAGAACAAAATAAGCTATTTAAGACATAAGAACATTGGGCAATCTGCTAGCATTAATCGTGGGATTCAACTTACTAAAAGTCCTTTCATAAGTATTATTGACGCGGATGACGAGTACAAATCAAACCACCTTTCAACTTGCCTGAAAGCGATGACCTCACATGATTTGATAGCGACTCAAACCGATACTATAGTGAATGTATTTGAGGATTATTATGTGCCAGATAAATACAATAACAATAAGAATATTCATGTAGATAACTGTATTTTATTTGCTACTCTCTTTGGCAAAACAGAGGTTTTCAAAACAACCACTTTTGAAAACATATATGCCGCCGACAGCGAATTTTATAAGCAGACTTCGAAAATCTACAAAGTAGCCAAACTGAAATCCAGAACATATATATATTACCGGAATCATAGCAATAGTATTACCGCCAAAATGAAACTAAATAATGCTTACACGGAGTAGTCATGGAAACTCGACGGATTTGATTCTCGCTTCTTTACTCACTGGTGTTTATGATGTAAACAGAAATGAACTCCTAAAGAAGAATGATTTCAGCATTATTCAAAAATGGTATGATTCGATTTTACATCTTCGAATAAATGCTGTCGTTTTCCACAATTCATTTTCAAAATATCTCGTTAAAAAATACACCAATGAGCACATCCATTTTGTTGAAGTAAATTATGATGGAAAGCTAAATCCCAATGTATTCCGATACTTCATTTATCAAGATTTTTTGAGAAAAAATACCGAGGGAATTAAGAACATTTTCGTCACAGATATTACGGATATTGAAGTAATTAATAATCCATTTGAAAGTCCCGTATACAGCAAAAATTCAAATTATCTATTCTGTGGTGATGAACCTGATATTTTAGATAATCATTGGATGAGAAATCACTGCGGGCATCTTAGAAATTTAGTCCCTGAATTTAGCATTTATGAGGCCCAAAATCAACATAAATCTCTACTCAATTGCGGCATTATTGGTGGGAATATAAAGGTTATTGAATTATTGTTTGACAAGATGGTAGCCATGCATGAGGTATTCTCTTATACCAATAAAACCAATTATACATTAGATATGGGGGTTTTTAATTTCGTTGCCCGAACTGTATTTGCTCACAACATAATCCATGGCATACCAGTAAACACTGTTTTTAAAAAATATGAAAGCCAACGAACTGATTGTTGGTTTAGACATAAATAAAATTAAAATGAATCGTGTCTTATAAAATATAACAATTTATCTTTAAACAACTTTCTTTGGTAAACTTATTTGCAAAATGAGCCTGTAAAAGATGAAAGTAATTAACACGTAGAAATTGATAATTCGCGTTGCTGATAAAAAAACAATTTAAGCCACACCTATTCGAGTTAAGTTCAACAACACCTTGTCTTCTTTGTTTTCCTCTGTCGGCCCTCACCCCCAGAATGTGTGATACACTATTCTAAAGCTCCAAAAGGAAGCGAGAAGTCCGATCAGCAAGAATGATGTTCTGCGGTTGAGGCGGCCAGCCAGCAGAGCTGCTAATGGTGCGGCAACCACACCTCCGATGATCAATCCTAAGATGGATTGCCAATGGCTTATTCCAATCAATGTGAAAAAGGTGACTGCACTGGCAAGGGTTACAAAAAATTCGGTGAGGCTGACCGATCCAATGATGCGTTTGGGTTCATCGCTGGTGCGAAGAAGCGTTGTGGTAACCAGTGGTCCCCAACCGCCGCCGCCAAATGAATCGAGAAATCCACCGGCTCCCGCTAGTCGCCCGATATGCTTGACCTTCTTCAACAAATGCGTATTGCGGAAGGCAAGCAGAATGTATTTCAATCCCAGAAATAAGATATACCCTGCCAAAAGTGGCTTGACCCACTGCGCATTTTTTTCTCCGAAATACACCAGAAACACCGCACCGACAATTGCTCCAATCACTCCGGGTACCACGAGCCGCCGAAAGAGTTGGCGATCCACATTGCCAAAGCGATAATGCGAATAGCCGCTCACCCCACTGGAAAACATTTCCGCGGTATGTATGCTTCCACTGATAGCGGGGAAATTGACCCCAAGTGAGAGTAGAAAAGACGCGCTCACAATACCATAGCCCATCCCAAGCGCGCCATCTACAAGCTGCGCGCAAAAGCCAGCAAGAATGAGCCACAGAAAATCTTCGTTGAGTGCCTGGCCAAACTCCAACGTTCCATTCCACAACTCCCTCAAAGGAATGTAGGAGAAAATAAAATGCCCCAAAAGCATCACGCCAAAAACGAGCAAACACCAGGTCATCACCCTGCGCCAACGTGTAGAATCTGCCTGACCCTCGCGCTGATACTGCGAAGTGCGCTGGTGCAATTGCTGCAGACGCTCCGCAGTGATGGAATCCCACTCCACTCTACCGGTCAACTTCTCCTGCAACTCATCGAGTATCCGATGAATATCTGGATCCGTATCGTGGTTATGTGCGCTAGATGAACTCATCAGATAATTAGTCGAGCAACAGCGCGCCAACGGTCACGCAACTTGTTTCATCAATAAGTATGGCTCCTCCATTTGATCTATTGACGCGGAAGGGATCATACGCTAGAGGAGCCTGTGTGCGCAGTTTGATCCGCGCAACGGCATTCAACGAAATTTCAGCAATGTCTTTCTGCAATTCAAGTGTATTCACATCAACCACATATTCGATCTCGCTCACTGCACAGCGTACCCTGCGACCATGATGCTGCAATAAATACTTGTCCCCGGTTCGCAGCGGTTTAGAGTCCATCCAGCACACCATCGCTTCGATATCGGCCGTGATCCGCGGAGTGGCTATTTGGTCGGTGAGCATATCACCGCGTGAAATATCTACGTCTTCTTCTGTTTCAATCGTCACACTCATGGGAGCAATCACTTCGTCTGCCATCACTCCCGCATTGGATACCGAGCGGATCGTAACCGGTATACCCGCAGGTGCCGACATCACTCGCATGCCCGGTGCGAGACGGCCGCTCACCATTTTTCCTGCATACCCTCGGTAATCGGGAAGAGCTTCTGTCTGCGGACGAATCACATACTGAACTGCAAAGCGTGTGGGGCCGTCCTTGTGATCCTCATCTTCTGGCACCTGCTCAAGATATTCGAGCAACGTGGGGCCTTTGTACCATGACATGGAAGATGAACTGTCTACCACATTGTCGCCCTGCAGCGCAGAGATGGGAATACACATGGGCTTCGGCAAGCCGAGCGTGGCTGCTATCCTTGAGTACTCTTCGCTAATGTTCACAAAAACCTGCGGATCAAATCCCATCAGGTCCATTTTATTTACAGCCAATATCACGTGTGGAATACGCAGAAAGGAGGCGATGATGCTATGTCGGCGGGCCTGTTCGATCACTCCTGAACGCGCATCCACCAGCACCACCATCACACTCGCGGTACTCGCTCCGGTCACCATGTTACGGGTGTACTGTAAATGTCCCGGCGCATCCGCGATGATGAACTTACGTTTGGGAGTGGAGAAATACTTATAAGCCACATCAATGGTGATGCCTTGTTCGCGCTCTGCGCGCAATCCGTCGGTAAGCAGAGCGAGGTCAATACCGCCTTCGTCACGGTTCTTACTTTGCTTTTCCAATACCTCAAGATGATCCTGAAGAATGCTCTTGCTGTCGTATAATAATCGTCCGATGAGAGTGCTCTTGCCGTCGTCGACACTGCCTGCAGTGATGAGTCGTATGAGGTTCATGTATGTAAGTGTTTAGTGTCAGAAGTAACCTGTTCGTTTGCGGTCTTCCATTGCTGCTTCTGAAATGCGATCGTCCATTCGGGTCTCGCCGCGCTCGCTGATTCGCGTGTATGTGATTTCGACAATTACTTCTTCCAAAGTCGCCGCGGAACTAGGCACGGCCGCCGTACAGGTCATATCGCCCACGGTGCGAAAGCGCACTCTTTTATTAAAAATTATATCCGTGTCTTCGCGAAGTACGAATTCGTTCATGGCGATGAACTGTCCGTTCCATTCGATCACTTCGCGGGTGTGCGCAAAGTAAATTTCGGGTAGTGCGATGCCCTCGCGTTGGATGTAATTCCACACATCGAGCTCTGTCCAATTGCTTATGGGAAATGCCCTCACGTTTTCACCCTTGTGAATTTTTCCATTGTAGATATCCCACAGTTCTGGTCGCTGCAACTTGGGATCCCACGTGCCGAATTCATCGCGGACAGAAAAAATGCGCTCTTTGGCTCGCGCCTTTTCTTCATCGCGACGGGCTCCTCCTATGCACGCATCAAACTCGAATTCACTAATTGTATCAAGCAGCGTATACGACTGAAGGGCATTGCGTGTGGGGAATTTTCCGGTGGGTTCGCGCAAGCTATGACGCTTGATGGAGTCTTCCACTTTTCGCACAATTAGTGTGGCACCCACTTCTGCGGCGAGTTGGTTTCTGAATTCGAGGACTTCTGGAAAATTGTGTCCTGTATCGATGTGCACCAGCGGAAACGGAATCGATCCGGGAGCAAAAGCTTTCCGAGCAAGATGCACGAGAAGGATGGAGTCCTTTCCACCGCTAAAGAGAATTGCAGGCCGCTCGAACTGACCGGCAACCTCCCGCATGATAGAGATGGCCTCGGCTTCGAGTTGTGAGAGGTGATCCATATTTAAGAATATGTTGATGAATTTGAACTAGTTGAATGCAGTCCGCATTCCTTTTTGCTTGCATCTTCCCACCACCACCTTCCGGCGCGTGGATCTTCTCCGGGCTGAATGGCCCGCGTGCAGGGCGCGCAACCAATACTTACAAATCCCTGATCATAAAGAGGGTTGGTTGGAATGTCCCATTGTCGAATCCAGGTGTGCAATTCCTCATCCGTAACGTGAAGCATCGGGTGGTACTTGATCACTCCGTGCACCGCGTCCCACTCCACTTGCGGCATCTCTTTACGGTTGGAAGAATGGGCAGCGCGTATACCCGTGATCCATATTTTGTGCCCGGCAAGTGCGCGCGACAGTGGTTCTACTTTTCGCAAACCGCAACACTGCAAGCGGTTTTCAATGCTCGAATAAAAAGAGTTAGGGCCGTTCACGGTCACAAAAGCTTCGAGCGATGCCGCTTGCGGATACCACGTCTGAATAGACACCTCCATCTTTTCTATGGTGCGACTCCAAGTGCGATAAGTCTCCGGGAACAGGCGGCCGGTGTCGATCGTGAAAATTTGAATCGCAAGTTGTTTCTCCGCTATGAGATGCGTGATGATCTGATCTTCCGCACTAAAGCTTGTGCTGAATGTGACTTCGCCGGGAACAAGCGAGGACGCGGCTTGTAGGCCTTCAGCGGGCGACATACCGGTAAGCTCGGTACGAATTGATTCGATGTGTTCTTCTAAAATTGGTATCATGCTCGGTCGCTCATTTCTAAAAATCTGTTCTATAAAAACTTCAACAAATACGAAGCATGCCCAAGAGGCAGAGCTTCGTGGGAACCTGAAATAGGGCTATAGCCAGTTTATTACGAGGTCAGTAAAATTGCCATACGGGTGGTTCAATGTCTCACCATTTGAGCCATTGAAACTTCCGGGAATCGTTCCTTGGCGGGATTGATCATCCCATCACTATCATTTAGTGACGTGAATTGAAACATGAAATGCCATCATAGTTGAAAGCTGGCATCTTGATTCAACGATGTGTTGAAAACCGAAAGCCGCTGCCGTCGGGAATCCGCAAAGGTACGAATAGTACTCCCTTCAAAAAACACCGCCGATTCCTCAGCGGCGCTTTTTAATTCTAAAAGAAAACAGTTTACTTCTTCTGCTTCTCGCCTTCGCCACGCATGGGCCTATCGGCAAATGCTTGATTCCGATTGTAATTAACCGAGGAGGTTGCTTCTATCAGATCAGTTACATGCATTTCCAAAAGACGGTTGGGCTTGATCAGGATATATCCCGCCTGCTAGAGCTTTCAAACTAAAGATAAATAAATTTGAAATAGTCTATCTTAGACCGAGAGAATTCACGTCATGAAATTGAATGACAGTTCTAAATAGGGTGTAAAAACGAAGAATATTTTCTTAAAGAAGAATAACCTATACAATCTCAGGTGAAATCGTCACTTCGTCAATTCCAGATAAGCGCTCGTTATGGCTCAACTCCTCATCTTAAACTACCACAACATTCTTCCTGATGAATCGGCTCGAAGCAATCATGGGCCTTTTGATCTGACACGCTCTGCATTCCTCGACCAATTGAATTTAATCGCACGGTTGGAATTACCCGTAATTTCAATTACCCAGTGGCTCTCTGGGGAAACTAAAGCCCAATTAGCGATTGCTCTTACGTTCGATGACGGGTATAAGTCCCACGCCAACATAGTCGCACCGGAATTAAAGTCTCGTCAGTTTCCTGCCACCTTCTTTCCATCGGTAACCCTCATAGGCCAGCCAGGTTTCCTGTTGTGGGACGATCTCAGAAAAATTCAAGAAAGCCAATTCGAGATTCAAAGTCATGGACTACACCATGTCCACTTTACTCGCCTATCCGATCAAAATCTTCGGCGTGAACTAGCTCAGTCCAAAGAACATCTCGAACATGCTTTGGGCCGACCTATTCGTCAACTGGCATTGCCCTTTGGCGCATACACCAATGGAACACTGAGTCTAGCGAAAGAATACTATCAAACCATATTGACTACACGATCCTTGATCAATATGGATCCCCGTGCACTTATTCTTCATCGCTTCAATACAAAAAGTTCAACCACCATCGACACACTCACTAAGCTACTTCAGAGGCAGCCTGACACGCTGCGTCACAGGCGACTATCATCAGCCGGAGCACATTTTGTTCATCGTCTGACGAGTCTAGTCGTACGTATGCGGAGAATGCCCTAAAACCAACATGGAGACATTTTTTATCCTTACCCTGTTGCTTTCCTTCTTGCCCGTTGGGGTGCTGATGGTCTATGTCGCACTTACACTATGTTCGTCCCAAAAAGGCGGTGACAATGTAGCACACGTTGTTGATTTTCGGGCACCGGTAAGCATCATTATTGCGTGTTACAACGAAGAAAAATACATCGCAAATCGCATTGAAAACTTGTTGGAAGCAAGCAACTGGATTGATGGTTCAGAAATTATTGTAGTCACTGGTGGGTCCTCCGACCAGACGCTGAAACGGTTGGAGGCTTACGCCAACAATCCCTTCGTGCATATTTTTTCATTTCCTGATCGCGTAGCGAAAATTGCAGCGGTGAACTTTGGATTTAAACAAGCCGCTCATGATTTCCTCGTATTCTCGGATTGCCGACAAGTTGTAAAGCCCGGTTCAATACCCTCGCTCATCCGACGCTTTTCCGATCCATTGGTAGGCACCGTATCAAGCACACTCGTCGATTCGAAAGATGAAAGCAAGCCATCAAGAATACGCGCGTGGTTGAACACAATCGCATACGCGGAAAGTCGAACCCGATCTAGCCTAAATGTTTTTGGCGCGCTCTACGCGCAGCGACGTTCAACATTTCGCGAACTACCAGATGACATTATTTTTGATGACCTATTTGTAGTGGTAAGCACAATTGCTCAGAAGAAAAGACTAGTGCAAGACGAACATGCCGTAATCTATGATGTGAATTTCAATCAATACTATGGCAAAGGCCGCATCAAGCGATTGGCAAGAGGATTATTGCTTTTTCTATCCAATCACTACTCCCTTGTAAAGCGTCTTCCAAGGGGAATCAGGATCCGGTTTATGATCTTCAAATACCTCAAGCTCATCCTTCCGTTTTCTACTCTGTTGGCAGTCCTGTCCATCGTCGGGTTGGCTATTTGTGGATCGTGGGTAATCCCCGCGCTTGCGGCGATCATCATTTCCATCCTACTAATATGGCCTATGGGCAGACAGTTTATGATTCAATATTTGAAAATTCAATTTTTTTTCTTTATTGCTATACTTCACTTTCTCTCTGGCAAGGATCAGTCTGTTTCATGGGAAAAACTCCACACCGCCAAATGAAAATCCTTCAGGTGTGCTATAAGTTGCCATATCCTCCGAATGATGGAGGTGCTTATTCGCTTTACAATACTGCGCTGGGTTTAACACGACAAAAAAGTGTAACGGTGAAAGTGCTCGCCATGCGGCTTCTGAAAAACAAAGACAATCCTGAATTAATTCCAGCTTCTTTTATAGCCTCCACTCAATTTGAATATGTGGATGTGGATAACCGAATCAAGCCCATTAATGCGATTAAACATTTTCTTCGGGCGGAAAACTACTTCTCACAACGCTTTTACTCCCTTCTCTTTGAATCGAGACTATTGGACGTTATCGGTACCCAACACTTTGACATCATTCAACTGGAGCATAGTTACCTGTGTGTGTACCTTGATGCAATCCGACGGATTTATTCAGGCAAAATCATACTTCGTACGCAGAATGTGGAACATCTGTTGTGGGAATCCTATATTGATGTGAAGCGCTTAAACTTTTTCACTAGAACTTATTTACGCATCAATATCCGACAACTGAAAGCGTTTGAACAAAGAGCGTTGCGTCGCATAGATGGATTAATATGCCTATCGGAAAAAGATCGGGAGATATTTAATACACTAGAGCCACTTTTACCAACCGCAGTAATTCCTGTAGGATTTGATGAAGCACGGTTGAGAAACTCCTTAACCGATGGCACCGAGCCCGTGATTTATCATATTGGGTCCATGGATTGGCTACCGAATCAGCAGGGTGTAGATTGGTTCGTGAATGAAGTCATGCCGGAACTCGTCAAACAAAGTCCGCACATCCATGTGAGGTTAGCTGGCAAGCATATGCCCGATCGCTACAGACACATTTCAACACACCTGTTCGTGGATGGAGAAGTGGACGATTCCATAGATTATCAAAAAGACAAGACGATCATGATTGTTCCAGTGCAATCTGGAGGCGGCATCCGGATTAAAATTATTGAAGCGTTTGCATTGGGTAAAGTCATCGTTACCACCACGAAAGGTGCTGAGGGAATAACCTGCGAGCATGGTGTTCATCTTTTAATCGCAGATTCGCCTAAGCAATTCGCATCAGCAATACTGCAGTGTCTGGAGTCTCCTGAACTGAGAGCAAAACTGAGCTCGAATGGACATGACCTCTACAAAACCAGTTACCAATTATCATTAACAACCCGAAAAGCATTAGACTTTTATACTGAAATACTTTGATCGCACGACGGTGATTTTTTCATCTAAATAAAAACGCCGCTGATTCCTCAGCGGCGCCTTTTTTTTATTCTAAAAGAAAACAGTTTACTTCTTCTTCTTCTTGCCTTCGCCACGCATGGGCTTATCGGCAAACATCTGGTTCCAGTCATACTTGGGAGCGGACTCCTTTTTACCCGCTGAACCTTTCTTCTCTGCTGCTGGTGCGCTGCTGCGGTCGGGGGCCGGCTTGCGATCGGAAGAGCTCTTGCGATCCGATGGACCGCGGCGATCACCGCTACCTCCACCGTAATTGCCTCCGCCACCACCACCTTTTCCTTTGTAGCCACCACCACCGCTACCACCTGTGTCACTCCGGAAACGGGTGCGTGGCACTCCAGCATCCTTGTTGCCGCGCGACTCAATGCGGATCGTACGACCCTTGAGCGTTACGCCATTCACCTTCGCCAACACGGCTTCCACGGCCTCGGAGCGCACCTCAACCAACGAGAAGGTGTTCTTCACATCAGTCCAGGTCACATCATCAGGACGTATTCCGGCTGTGTTCGAAAGGAATTCCTTCATGGTGTTGAAGTTGAATCCTTCGAGCTGACCTACGTTCATATACAACTTCACCAATCCCGGACGGCTGGCCTGAGTCTCACGTCCGCCGCCTACTCCCGAATTGAGATCCGGTGAATTGCGGTAGTACGTCAGGAAGCGGTTGAACTCAAGCGACACAATACGCTTGATCAAATCCTCTTTCGACAGATCGTTGAGCTCTTCATGGGCGACAGGCAAGTAAGGCTCAATGGCCTTCTCATCGATCTCCACATTATGCAATTTCTTCATCAGGTGGATGAGCTGCTGCTCACACACATCCATTCCGGTTGGAATGAGTGCTTTGGCAAATGGTTTGCCAATGCGCTTTTCAAATTCTTTTAAACGGAATTGCTCGCGCATATTGACCAGAATGATGCTCATTCCTGTCTTACCTGCCCGGGCTGTACGACCGCTCCGATGCGTATAGTTTTCCGCTTCATCCGGAATGTGATAGTTGATTACGTGCGTCACGTCGTTCACGTCAATTCCACGCGCAGCTACGTCGGTAGCTACGAGAATCTGCAGTGCACGTCCGCGGTAGCGCTTCATCACCAGGTCGCGTTGTGATTGACTTAAGTCGCCATGCAACGCATCGGCATTATAACCATCCTTGATCAACTGATCCGCGATCTGCTGTGTTTCAATTTTCGTTCTGCAGAATACAATCGCAAAGATGTCAGGAAAAAAGTCTGCAATGCGCTTCAGCGCGAGGTACTTGTCTTTTTGATGCACGGTGTAATACACGTGCTCGATATTTTCATTGCCCTGATTCTTGGTGCCTACTGTGATCTCCAAAGGATCTGTCATGTAGGTGCGACCAATACGCGATACTTCAGGAGGCATGGTGGCGCTGAACAACCAGGTGTTTTTCTCACGAGGTGTTTCAGATAAAATGCGGTCGAGATCCTCTTTAAATCCCATGTGCAGCATTTCATCTGCTTCGTCCATCACGGCGAATTCAACTGTAGAGAGGTTGATCACACCGCGCTCAATCATATCGACCATGCGGCCGGGTGTACCCACGATGATTTGAGCACCACGACGCACTTCACGAATCTGACCATCGATGCTGGCACCACCATAGATGGCTACCACGTTGGCCGAACCGCAATAGCGAGTGTAGGCTTGCAGGTCTTTCGTGATCTGCATGCAGAGCTCACGGGTTGGACAGAGAATCAATGCTTGCGTGTCGCGCTGATTAAAATCGAGAAGGGCTGCGAGTGGCAGACCAAACGCCGCAGTTTTGCCAGTGCCTGTTTGGGCAAGAGCAACCAAGTCGCGCGTTTCAGTGAGTAAAGCGGGAATTGCCTGCTCCTGGATGGGAGTAGGGATTTCAAAGCCAAGATCCACAATGGCTTTGAGGACCTGCGCAGGCAGGCCTAAAGTTTCGAAACTCATTCGTATGTATTTACGCCGGCCTGGGAAGAGCAATCGACCGGCGCGTCCATCCAACTTGACATCCGTCTCAGCACTAGGCTAGACATGTCCCTGGAAAAAGCCGTTCAAAAACCCTCGAGGGTTTGGCGGCGCGAAGATAGTCTATCTAATTGATTCTCTGCCATTTTCCTAAAAACAAAGAAATAAAGCCCTGTATTTACCCACAAGTTACCAACCGAGAGTCGCGATGGGACGGCCTGAGAGAAGCGACCGAAATTTTGCGTGAAAGGCATTTCGAAGGTCACATTCGGTTCGTTTTTGAAGCTCATGCCCTCTCCTTATTTACCTAATTGGGGTGAAATGGGCATGGGATTACACCAACTCAACAGAAAAAGGAGCATGAAAATCCCATTCTGATGAAATGTAAAAAGGCAATTCTCAATACCGAACGACTGTTAAAAATGAACCGCCCTTTCCTCTTGTGGAAGAAATCTGGTACTATTAATGATGTGTTAATTTCGTTCAAATACTAATCATTAAAACCCCAAATCCATGAGTACCATCTATCGCTATTCTTTTCTGCTTCTCGCTCTAGTGATTTTTCTCCCGTCGTGTAAAGTAATCAGGCAAGGAGATGTTGGCGTCAAGCGCACTCTCGGTAAAATAAATCCGCGGATATTGCAGGCAGGTCCGCGACTATTCAATCCATTTATTACGACCATCATTCCTGTGCCGGTGCGCACTATCAATATGGAAGTAGGACTCGATCTTCCTTCCAAAGAAGGATTGAATGTGATGGCAGAGATTTCCATTCTCTATCATGTGGATGGAACAATGGCTACAAGTGTGGTTGAGAACATCGGCAGGGATTACGAACGTATTGTGGTGCTGCCAGTCTTTCGTGCCGCAGCCGCCGACATCTCCTCTAAGTTTATGGCGAAAGACATGCACACCGGCAATCGTTTGGTGATCGAAACACAGATCAAGGATCAGATGAATGCACAGCTCGGCCCGCGCGGCATCATCATCGAAGCGGTACTTATGAAAAGCATCAAACTTCCTCCAAATCTCTATCGCGCGATTGAAGAGAAACTGCAGGCCGAGCAAGATGCCCAGCGCATGGAATTCATTCTTCTACGCGAGTCGCAGGAGGCTGAACGACGACGAATTGAAGCTAAAGGTATTAGCGATGCCAACTTAATTCTAACCGAAGGACTATCTCCACTGCTCATTCAATTCAAGAGCCTAGATGCTTTTGAAAAAATGTCGCAGAGCCCTTCTACTAAAGTGATCATCACTGATGGAAAAGCACCGTTTCTGATAGGCGAAGCAGCAGGAGCAAATTAATCATAGCGCCAGTTGCTCCTGAGGGTCCCAAAACACTTCGGAGAAATGTTGAATCACATCATCGCGGACGATAATTCCCTCCGATTCGAGGAGAAATTGCATCCGCAACGGATCACCAAAGGCATGCTTCCCAGTGAGCATGCCTTTTCTATTTACCACCCGATGGGCCGGCACATCCGACGGCGCGTTATTCATCGCCCAACCCACCATGCGGCTGCTCATTCCGGTGCCGATGCATTTGGCAATCGCACCATACGACGTAACACGTCCGGCAGGAATGCTGCGCACGAGATCGTAGACATACGCGTAGAAGTTGTCTCTATCGGGCTTCTGTGTCATGCAGGACTTATACTCTTCGCACGGAGGTAGGTGATTTTGCGACCTTCCTCCAGCCACATTGATTCGTAGAACGTGCGGATACGGAGGATGTCGGCAAGTTCAGGAGAAAGAGTATCGAGAAATGGCCCGTAAATATCCTCCGAAGATTCTTCAATGATCAATCCGGCGGCCTCCCATTCTTTGCGGGTGCGCTGATAGAGGTCGTGATTGTCGTGTTTAAGATGAAGTAGAAAATCAGACTTTGCAATGCGGCGGTATTTCTCCAAGAACCACGAAGAAGAGATTCGGCGGCGACCCTCATAATCGAGTGGAAAAGGATCGCAGAAGGTGATCCAGATTTCATCCACTTCACCCGGGGCAAAAAAGGCATCGATAAATTCTACGCGTAGTCGAAGAAAAGCCACGTTGGTCAAGCCAGTCTGCAGAGCTTCCTTCGCGCCTTTGTGGAATCGATGCCCTTTTACATCAATACCGATGTAATTGATCTCAGGATTGCGACGCGCCAGTCCGACCGTGTACTCGCCCTTCCCGCAGCCTAGTTCGAGCACCAGCGGATTGTTGTTTTTAAAAAACAACTCACGCCACCGTCCTTTCATGTCGAACTGCTTTCCTTCACGGATTATAGGGAGCAAGGGCGGTTCGAACACGTGTGTAAACGTCCTATTCTCTTCCCATTTTATTAACTTATCCTTTCCCATAAAAGCAGTGCGAAATTAGCACGCTTTCCTACTTTCACCGCCGAATAGCCTGAGATGACCAGACAACCACGCGTACTCATTGCTCCTCTCGATTGGGGGTTGGGACATGCCACACGATGTGTACCACTAATCAAACAATACCTCCGCGAGGGATACGAGGTGGTGCTTGCGGGTTCCGGCAGATCGGCTTTGCTGCTCAAACGATTTTTCCCTAACCTCACACTCCATGAAATACCAGGGTATGATGTTCACTACCAAGAAAAGGGCTCCTTCATTCTTCATCTACTGCGACAAATTCCGAAGATTATTCGCGCCGTGAAGGCCGAGCACGATTGGCTCAATGAGTTGCTGCAACGCGAACCGTTTGATTTGATCATCAGCGACAATCGTTTTGGATTGTATACCACACGCACGCGCACCGTCATCATCACGCATCAGGTATTCCCTTCCTCCCCCCCACTTCTCCGCAGGCTCACCTATTGGCAGGTATGGCACTACCTCCGAAAATTCGATGAGTGCTGGGTACCCGACTTGCCGGGTGATAATAATCTAAGCGGTTCGCTGGCCCATGGAAAAATGCCATTGCCCGTGAAATACATCGGAGCACTCTCGCGATTTTCGAATCAGCCTCTGTCCTCCTCTGCTCCATCAGATTGGCCAGAGGTGTTGGCTCTAATAAGCGGTCCAGAACCCCAGCGCTCCATTCTTCAGGAAAAAATGGAGACGGCATTTAAATCGTCGGGGAAACGCTGTTGGATTGTTAGTGGCACACCAGAATCAGAGGCAACCTCCGAGCAGGGTGCGGTGAAGATTTTCCCTCACCTCGATGATCAGCAGATGATGGGAGCCATTCTGCATGCGGGAGTGATCTTCTGTAGGTCAGGCTATTCTTCACTGATGGATCTTCATGTATTGGGTAAAAAAGCGGTGCTTATTCCTACGCCCGGTCAAACCGAACAGGAATATCTTGCCACACATTTCCGAGATCGGTTTGGCTGGAAAATTCTTTCACAGGATGCTATCCAAACTGCCGACCTCAATCACCTCATCAAGTAGAAAAAAATGGAGCGCACCGACGAAGACTATATGAAACTCGCTTTGAAAGAAGCGATGCAGGCGATGGATCAAGATGAAGTTCCGATAGGATGTGTGATCGTGTGCGCTGGACAGATCATAGGGCGCGGGCATAATCTCGTGGAACGCTTGCATGATTATACTGCGCATGCGGAGATGCAGGCCTTTACCTCAGCTACTGAGTTTTTGGGAGGAAAATCCTTGAATGAATGTACCTTGTATGTAACGCTTGAGCCTTGCGTGATGTGCGGCGGAGCGGCCTACAATACGCGTCTTGGACGATTGGTATTCGGAGCGTATGACGACAAACGGGGGTACAGCAAATTCGGGGTTCACGCCGAAAACAAGCAACCCATTTTACACCCAAAAACAGAAGTACTTGGAGGAGTTATGGAAGAGCAATGTGCCGAATTATTGCGCGATTTTTTTCGGGTGAAACGAAACTGAGAATGTCAAAGTTCGAAGGGCTGACCGATTCAGCGCAGGTCTGGGTTACCTTTGCACGCATCTAAAAAAATTCACGAATCTTCAAATGGACCTTTCCCCGTGCAGAACAATCTCTCCAAAGAGCTGCTGGCCAATCTCCGCGATTGGATAGAGGAAGGAAGAGACACGTCCATCCAGGAAGTACTTGCTGAACTTCACCCGGCCGATATCGGCGAACTCATCAATGAATTGCGCCGCGAAGAAGCGGTGTATCTCTATCGCACTTTAGAAGAAGAAAAGGCAGCCGATGTAATGCTCGAGCTGGATGAAGATGTTCGGGAAAAACTCCTGAGCAGTCTCACCAGCCGAGAAATTGCGGAGGATCTGATCGAGAACATCGATTCGGATGACGCGGCCGACATTCTTCAGGACCTCTCGGAGCAAAAGCTCGAAGAGGTAATGGCCCTTCTCGAAGACGAAGGACAAGCCAGCGACATTATCGATCTGATGACCTATGAAGAAGGTACCGCTGGTGCACTCATGGGAAAAGAGATGGTACGCGTGAATCAGAACTGGACAGTGGCCCAGGCCATTCGCGAAATGCGCCGGCAAGGCGAAGATATCGAACACATCTACACCATTTATGTGGTGGATGACAAAGGGCAATTGCTGGGCACACTTAGCATGAAGAATATGATTTTCGCCTCATCCAGCATGCGCACCACCATTCGCGAATTATACAAAGATGGAAAGGTCCGCACGGTGAATGTGAACACACCCGCAGATGAAGTGGCTCGCGTGATGCAGAAATATGACATCGTAGCAATTCCGGTGGTAAACGACAACGAGATGCTTGTGGGACGCATCACGATCGACGACGTGATGGATGTGATTCAGGAAGAAGCTGACAAGGACTATCAGCTTGCAAGCGGTATCTCGGAAGACGTCGAATACGGCGATAGCATTCTCACGCTCACCCGCGCGCGTCTTCCCTGGCTGCTGATCGGAATGGCGGGCGGAATGTGTAGTGCCTATTTCATTGGTGTATTTGATATTGAAGCCAATCCTCAGATGGCCATCTTCATGCCGCTCATTGCAGCAACTGGTGGAAATGTGGGGGTACAATCCGCCGCACTCGTGGTCCGCGCGCTCGCGAATCAGAGCGCGCTCGATGAAACACTTTGGCAAAAGCTCGCCAAGGAATTTGGAGTTGGGTTGCTCAATGCCACCGTATGCTCACTCATCATCATGCTGGTGAGTCAGCTCTTTCACTTTGAGTTTGCGCTGAGTCTGACAGCGGCTGTGGCTCTGTTCAGCGTGATCATATTTGCAAGTATGTCGGGAACTTGGATACCCCTTACGCTGAATCGATTTGGGATCGATCCCGCATTAGCTACGGGTCCTTTTATTACCACCACAAATGATATTATCGGACTGGTGATCTATTTCTCTGTGGGCCATTATTTCCTGCGCACTTTTGGAGAAAGTGGGTTTAGTTTGTTCTGATCATAATGTCTGAAGTTATTTCTCCATACCGCATTCTCTTCATCGAATCAGTTCATGATATTTTAGAAGAGCGCCTCACCGCTGCGGGCTTTGCATGCGAGCATCGCTACACAGCTAATAGAGATGAAATCCTTCGCGATCTTCCGCAGTATGCTGGCGTGGTAATTCGGAGCAGAGTGAAAGTCGACCGTGAGTTTATGGATCATGGCGTCAACTTGCAATTCATTGCCCGCTCCGGTTCCGGATTGGAGAATATCGATACCGATTACGCTTTAGAAAAAGGTATTCGTCTATTCAATTCCCCCGAAGGAAACCGCGATGCCGTGGGAGAACATGTAGCAGGAATGCTGCTCAGCCTGATGAATCGGCTGCACCTTGCCGACCGTGAAGTACGTCAGGGGAAATGGTTGCGGGAAGAAAACCGCGGACTGGAAATATCCGGAAAAACTGTAGGCATTATAGGGTATGGACAAATGGGCTCTTCAGTGGCAGAAAAGCTTAGCGGCTTTGGGTGCGAACTCATCGCATTCGACAAATACCTCAATCCACAGAGAAACACAACCGCGCGGCTTACAACGCTTGAAGAATTGCAGGAGCGGGCAGATATCATTTCGCTTCATTTACCCCTCAACAAAGAGACGATGCACTTCGCTGACACGGCGTTCTTCGCGTCGTTTCATAAGCCAATCTGGTTTGTAAATACTGCACGAGGGAAAAATGTAGACACCAAAGCATTGGCTGACGCTCTGCGCACGGGTAAAGTAAGAGGTGCCTGTCTGGATGTTCTCGAATATGAAAAAGCCTCCCTCGAAGGATTAGACACTTCAGAGATGCCTCCGGTATTGAGGTATCTTTTTGAGAGCGAGAATGTGCTGCTTACGCCCCATGTAGCAGGATGGACTGCTGAAAGCTATTACAAGTTATCGTCAGTATTGGCCGATAAGATTCTGGCCTACCGCGCTGCTCAATCTCACTGACTCACACGCTGTTTCTCTATATCCCAGCGGAACATCTGATTGGAACTGTATTCCTGATCGGGCTCAAATAGTCGCGTCTTATCGTTGTACACCACTTTGCCGAAGGGTTCATTCAGCAATGACCGGCTAAAGTTGTCGGGCAAGCGCTCCATGTAGATATCAAGCAATAGCGCAAATCCCTTTCTCCATGCCTTCTCTTCGGGGCCGTGGGTATCGAAAAGAATCGGTTTGTGATCCGTGAATTTATGCTTGAAGGTAACGAGGTAGTTCATGTCCTTGTGCAGAAAAAACTCGAACAATCCACCGTCGGTTCTGAACTTAAATAGGAGTGTATCCTCGGCAAAGCGCTTTACCTCCACCTCCCCTTCGGTTATGGAAGAGTCAGCCGAGAGATGCATTTTACCCTGAACATAGAAGTCGCGCCCATCCCGCGAAGGCATGAGCCACTCAGGAAGATTTTGGGCAAACAGAGTGCTGCTGTTCGTCACAATCAGGCTGAGAATAAAACAAATAGAGAGGTACCGCATGGTGCAAAGGACTAAAAATAGTGAGAAAAATGAACAGAAATCGAGAAAGAAGATCAAATTTGACTATTTTTGTCATATATAAAATGTGTCATGGAAAATACCTTTCCACAAATCATCCGCAATGCCAGAACCGCCCAGAGCCTCACTCTGCGTCAGCTTTCATTGAGCACCGGTATTGACCAAGGGCTCTTGTCGCACATTGAAAGTGGCAAGAGAAAAGCCACGCTCAAGCAGGTGATCGATTTGAGCACAGCACTGGGCATTCCGCAGAAGAAGCTTCAAGTTGCTTTTATGGCAGAGATGATCTACGCAGAGTATGGTCAAGATCCATTGTTTCTTCAAGGGCTGCAGGCCGCAGAAAACAGAGCTCACTACAAGAAGATAAAACCCCAAAGCACATCTTCTGATGGTCTGACATCACTGCTTTTAACCTGCGATAAACTGAAGTCGGAGTGGGATGGAATGCATCCTTTGAGCAATGTACAGATCAAGAATCTGAATGAGTACTTTGATATATCATACACCTTCGAAAGCAATCGGATAGAAGGCAATACGCTTACCCTTCAGGAAACCGCCTTGGTGATCAATAAAGGTCTTACCATCGGCGGTAAGAGTATGCGTGAGCATTTGGAAGCCATCAATCATCAGCATGCCATCGAATTCATGCGGGGTATTGCCGGGAAGCGCGAAGCAATTTCTGAGCGGCTCATCAAAGAGATTCATGGGTTGGTGCTGCATAGCATCGACAATGAAAATGCAGGCAGATACCGCACGATCAATGTGCGCATCTCCGGAAGTGAGCACAACCCTCCGGAATTCTATTCAGTGCCACAGGAAATGGAAGCGTTTATTCGGTGGTTTAACCGTTCGAAGAAAACCCTCCACCCGGTGGAGCTCGCAGCAGATACTCACCACCGTCTGGTGTCCATTCATCCCTTCGCGGATGGTAATGGCCGCACCTCACGTCTGCTAATGAATCTGATCTTGCTGCGCGCTGGCTATCCCACTGTAATCATCCGCGGTGAAAATGAAACGCGGCATGCTTATTACGAAGCCCTCGAGAAAGCACACACGCAGAGTGTCACCGGTCCATTCAGGGAATTCATTGCAGAGCAAACCATCCGCTCGGTGCGTGATGTGGTGAAGTCCGTAAAAGGCAAATAGCCGGAGAATGTGCGCAACACTCTCCGTCCAAACATAAAAAAAGGCTGTCCGATGGGCAGCCTTTTTTTTACAAATCTTACTTCAATTTGGGGACGAGTATCACTCCGCCCAATGGAGGCAATCTCAGGGAAACGGAATGCGTTCTGTTCTGCCAACCAATAGCATCGGCGTGCAACAAGCCGTTCATCAACCCACTTCCGCCAAAGGCTGGATCATCTGAATTCAATTGCTCCATCCATGCTCCGCCAAATGGCAAACCAATGCGATAGTCTTCACGAGGCACCGGAGTCATGTTCATCACGACTACACTTCGATCGTCGGGGGAATCGCCCTTGCGCAGAAATACAACCACGCTATTTGCGCGATCGCTCATGTCAATCCATTCGAAGCCTGTTCCATCGAAGCTGACCTCATGCAACGCCCCGATGGAGCGATATGCGGAGTTAAGTGATTTTACAAAGCGCTGAATACCTGCATGCGGCCCATAGTCGAGCAAATGCCAATCAAGACTTTGCTGGTGATTCCATTCACTGGTTTGTGCAAACTCACAACCCATAAAGAGCAACTTTGATCCCGGATGAGTGAACATCCAGAGGTACAACAAGCGAAGGTTGGCGAACCGCTGCCAGTCGTCGCCGGGCATTTTATAAATCAACGATTGCTTGCCATGCACCACTTCATCGTGAGAGAGTGGCAGCATGAAATTCTCTGTGAATGCATACACCAAGGAAAAAGTAATTTCATCCTGATGATGCTGACGGTACATCGGATCGCGCTCAAAATAGCGCAGCGCATCGTTCATCCAGCCCATCATCCATTTCATTCCAAAGCCCAGTCCGCCGGTATACACCGGACGCGACACGCCGGGCCAAGAGGTGGATTCTTCCGCGATCATTTGAGTGCCGGGATATTCATGGTACACCGCCTCATTCATTTCCTGAAAAAAGGAAACATTCTCTAGATTCTCTCTTCCTCCTCGCTCATTCGGAATCCATTCTCCCGCTTCGCGAGAATAGTCTAAATACAGCATGGACGCCACTGCATCCACCCGCAGTCCGTCGGCATGTGTGACATCCATCCAGAACATGGCGCTACTGAGCATAAATGCGCGCACTTCATTGCGACCAAGATTAAAAATGTAGCTCTTCCAGTCGGGGTGAAAACCTTTGCGCGGGTCTGCATGCTCATAGAGATGGGTTCCGTCGAATTTGTAGAGTCCATGTGCATCACCGGGGAAATGCGCGGGCACCCAATCGAGAAACACACCAATACCCGCTTGATGAAAACGATCTACCAAATACATAAAATCCTGAGGACTTCCGAAGCGAGAAGACGGTGCGAAATAACCTGTCACTTGATACCCCCATGAACCATCGAACGGATGCTCCATCACCGGCATAAACTCCACGTGCGTGAAGCCCATGTCCACGACATAAGCAACCAACTTTTCAGCCAAGTGGCGATAAGATAAAAACGCCTCCGGATCATCCGGACTTCTCATCCATGAAGCGAGATGCACTTCGTAAACGGAGATCGGTGCGTGGAGTGAATTGTGCTTATGACGCTCACTCATCCACTGAGAATCGCTCCAGGAATAATCAAGATCCCAAGTAATGGTGCCGGTACGTGGACGCAATTCCCAGAAGCACGCGAATGGATCGGCCTTCTCGAGATGCTCGCCTGTATTCGAATGAATAGAATATTTATAAACCTCTCCTTTCTCTACTCCGGGAAGAAATCCTTCCCAAATCCCGCTGCTGTCCCAGCGTGAAAGAAGGGCATGTGCATCATGCGCCCAATGATTGAAATTTCCTACCACGGAAACTTCTATCGCATTCGGCGCCCACACGGCGAAGTAAGTTCCCTTCACTCCATCAACGACTGCAGCGTGACTTCCAAAGTGATGATAGAGTCGGTAATGCTTACCCGCCTGAAACAGATTGATGTCAAATTGGGTAAACAATGAATACGGAACAACTGCAGCCCTGGCGAGTGGTGATGGAATACTCGCCGCTGACTTCGGTGCTTTCTTTCGGGCAGGCGCAGGCTTCTTTACTTTATCGGATAAAGGCGCGTCCGCCTTCTTCGCCGGAGCCTTGCGGGCCGCAGATTTTTTGCCCTCTGCAGTGTCTTCAGAAATGTTCTTTTTTACCATGGGTTTAATACGTCGAATTGCGATTAGTCTTCAAATTTTTCAAGTTCATTGATCACCTGCTCAATTCCTTTCAACGGAATCTTGAGCCATTCGGGACGACCGTTGATTTCATATCCGATTTCATAAATGGCCTTTTCCAGCAGATGAAGCAAGAACAGAAAATTCAGTTCAGCCTTGCTGGCAAATAAGCGCTGATCCTTTCCAAGCGCTTTGAGATAGGTCTCCGTAAATGTCTCGCGAATGAGATAGAACCAGCGATCGGCAGCCTTTTGCAACCGCTCCTGATTCATTGCTTGGGTTTCGAGACTGAAGAACAATTTTGCGCTGACAGCATAATGAAAACTGCGCACCATTCCGGCCACATCCTTCAACGGAGAGTGTTTGATTTTGCGCTCGATGATCGAACTCTCCGGCTCGCCTTCAAAATCAATGATGATAAAATCGTTGTTGGAATAAAGGACTTGTCCGAGGTGATAATCACCATGAATTCTCGTGCGCAGGGATTTCAGTGGCCGAGTTAGAATTTGTCCGAAAAAACGACGGATCAGTTTTTCATTTAAGCGAAGCACTGAAGCCATGCGCTGAGCGTGCCCATCCAATGAGTGGTAATGATGATCGATCATATCCAACCGGCGCTTTAATAGATCAGTGAGGTGATCATGCAGCCATGATCTGTATTCCTGGGTGTATTTTTCAACTGCAAAAGCCTTTTCACGCGAGCGTGTGCTCAAAGCAAGGTGCATTTCAGCGGTGCGTCGGGCGAGCAGTTCGACTTGCTCAAACACGTGCTCATGAAGGGAGAATTCGCCCGCGACAAACGCGGTGAGAAAATCATTGAGTTCATCTCCCGTCGATACCCAGTTGTCTTTAGACGCATCCACCTTATTCATCATCAGCGCGAAGGTGATGGGTGGAATTCCCTTTCGTTCCCAAAGCAAGCTACCGCAATAGGCAGGAGCATGGGAGTACTGACCTTTCTCTGTAAGAAAGCGAACCATCTCCACTTCCGGATTCATTTCTCGAAACAGCTTTCGATAGATCTTCATGAAGTATTTATCATTGAAGAATATGGAGCTGTTGCTTTGATCGATGGTCGGATTTCTCGAAGAAATGTACTTCTCTGTTTCGGCCACAGAACTTCCACGCTCAAAGGCCAGCGAGCCATCGGTTGATTTTAAGGTTTGCCCGGCGACTACTTGCTCAAACAATGCGCGGTGAAAGCTTGTCTCGTTGCCGGCCTCCACAACGAAGCCCTCATCGTTTGGCAGAGCCATAAAAGCGTTCGCCGGAGCATCCTTCACACACGCCAGAGGAATGAGATAATTCTCCAATTCGTGGTCTTCATAATGTATCTCAGCTACAAAAAAATAGAAGAGTTGATCGTCATGTTTAAACGGGAAGCAGTGGCCGCAGCGCACTTCCTTCCAGCTATATCCTTTGCCCCCAAACCAGCGGGCTGATTTGATGTGACCGGGAAGACCAGAAAGCAATTGCTGAATCAATTGCTCATCCTTGTAAAAATTTCCCCACGCGCTATTCATGACTTGTTGACTTAGGATTGGATTATAGGTTGATCAAAAAACGACTCAGTCAATTTTGAATAAATGAAAAGGCAGTCGATAAGGATCGATATCTACAAAGTTTCGGCTGCCATTCCAGGTGTATTTATCGTCGGTAAACAAATCATGCACGGTATAGGATTGTCCTTCGTGAAGGCCCAGTTTGTCGAGCGGCACATGCAAAGTTCCCGATTGACGGTTCCATGCGTCAAGATTCACCACCATAAGGAATTTACTTCCGCCAGATGTTTTCACATAGGCCATGAGTTGGTCATTCTCAACCGCCGCAGAGGAGTAGTTGTTGGTGTAGTGGAACGCAGCGTTCTCATTGCGAAGCTGATTCATTTTTGACATCACGTGCATGAGCTTGTTGCGGTGGTTCCAATCCCAGTGACGCACCTCATATTTTTCCGAATCGAGGTATTCCTCTTTTCCGGGGAGGGCTGCATTCGCGAGCAACTCATAGGCCGGACCGAAGATGCCGTAATTGGAAGAGAGACTGGCCGCCAAGAAGTAGCGAATGATGTATTGTGGTTCGTGTCCGCTTTGTAAAATGTATGGATTGATGTCGTGGGTATTAGGCCAGAAGTTTGGACGAAAGTATTCGCGCATAGGAGATTGAGTGAGCTCCTCCATGTATTGCATGAGTTCCCACTTTGAATTTCTCCAAGAAAAATAAGTATAGCTCTGATGGTATCCTTTCTTCGCAAGATCTTCCATGATGCGAGGACGCGTGAATGCTTCCGCAAGAAAAATGACATCCGGATTCTCCTGGGCAATTTCTTCGAGGCACCATTGCCAGAACACAAAACTCTTGGTGTGTGGATTGTCCACCCTGAAAATCCGAATGCCTTGGGCGATCCAATAATCCAGAATACCCTTCAATTCAAACCACATGTTTTGCCAATCCTCGTTTTCATAATCAAGAGGAAGGACATCCTGATATTTCTTGGGTGGATTTTCCGCGTATTGCACGGTGCCATCCGGCCGCCATTTGAACCATTGCGGATGATCTTTCACATACGGGTGATCGGGAGAGCATTGAATTGCAAAGTCCAAAGCCACTTCGATTCCAAGCTCATTCGATTTCACGATGAAGCGTTTGAAATCTTTGAGCGTCCCCAACTCAGGTAAAATGTCTTTGTGTCCGCCGAGGTGAGATCCTGTCGCGTATGGACATCCGGGTTCGTCGGGACTAGGGGTGAGCGAGTTGTTCTTTCCTTTTCGAAAAGCGCTGCCTATTGGATGAATGGGTGGGAAATAGACCACATCAAATCCAAGTTCCTTGATGCGCGGAAGTAAATCCTCGCACTCGGAAAATGTGCCATGGGTTTGATCTGGCTGTGCGGCACTTCGAGGAAAAAAAGAATACCACGCGCTGAATCCGGCGCGCTTCCTATGGATCACCACCGAGAGATCACTAGGCGATTCGGTAATAAAGTCGTTGAGCGGATATGCGTGAAAGAATGCGGCAAACTCTTCTCCACCTGCTGATTCGTAGGAGCCCTCTGACTGGAGAGCTGCGCTCCATTTCTTGGCTGCAGGCTTCGCTTTAGGGTACTTTGCTGCAATGCGTTCAATGAACTCCAGGCCAATAGCCAATTGAAGTTTGATTTCTTCGGTATCCGGCGATGAGTCTGAAAGTCGCTTGCGAAAGGCGTGTTGCCAAGTTTCAGTATGATCTACAAAAGCGCGCACTCGATAGATCCACTGCCCCGTTTTTTCACAAAAAAAACGAGCCTGCCAGCGATCGTTTCCGATCGGATGCATAGCAATCTCATTCCACTTGCGTGAGCCCTTTTCTTTGATAAGCAAAGTGGCATGCACATGGTCGTGCCCATCTGTAAACACATCGGCTTCCACTACCAGCCAATCGCCCTCTGTGCGCTTCACGGGATATAGACCATTGTCGACCACCGGAGAAATAGAAGAGATAATCGCGCGGTTGCGACTTGATTTCTGATACACAGAGGAAATGGATTTCATAACAATCAGCGAATTATGATCTCGTGGAATTCGTGATCCACGGGAAATTTGATTTTACCTACTGCAAGATTGCGGGCATTGATAGGATGCACTTTTCCATCAATCGCATACTCGGTTGCCTGGAATGGAAGACCGGATATAATCACTTTGAATTTTTCTAATGTGCCTTCATAAGCGCCGATGGTATGCTGACGAATGCGCAATGCCTGGCGATTGCCTTTCAACTCAAAGCGAACAATGCGGTACATGCTATTTCGATAGCCCATATTGTCGCCGTCGTCGAGATAGAGGAAACTCTCCTCATCGCCGTCTTTGTAGAACGCGTGTAACGTGATCTCCTTCACCTTTTTCTCTCCCACAAACTGCATTCTTGGCCACGTCGGTATGATTGCTCCTTCACGAATGAAGAGAGGAATCTGCTGGATCGGCGCAGGAATCATGTGCTCCTTTCCTCCTTTGAAGTAGCGGTCGTCCCAATTGTGATACCATCCTCCTTTAGGGAGATATACCATGCGTTCTTTCAATCCAGGTTTGGCCACGGGACAAATCAGCAAGTGATTTCCGAGGAAGAATTCTTCATTGCGGTAATATGTCTCATTGTTTTGCTGATCATCAAACACCAATGGACGAAGCATTGGGGTGCCGTAGCGGTAGTTCTGCCAGAAAGTCGTGTAGATGTATGGCAGAAGGCGGTAGCGCATCTGAATAAACTTCTTGCAGATCGCTTCATAAAACGGTCCGAAACTCCATGGCTCTTGATCAAATCCGGTATCGTTGCTGGCACTATGCACGCGCATAAATGGATGAAAGGCGGCCATTTGAATCCATCGCGTAAATAATTCTCCGTTGGGTTCACCGATAAACCCACCCACATCACTTCCGGCAAATGAAATCCCGGAAATACTCAAGCGCTGACATTGCTGAGAGGCAATCCAAAGGTGCTCCCACGATGCCGTATTATCACCCGACCACACACTGCTCCATTTCTGCACACCAGCGTAAGCTGATCGCGTAATCACAAACGGACGACGAGGCATCATGAATTTTTTCAATCCTTGATAAGTGGCTTTTGCCATCATGTGTCCGTAGATATTGTGCGCTTTGCGGTGGCTGCATGATTCGCCGTCAAAATCGTGGCGCACATCTTCAGGGAATGTTCCGATTTCGAAAACTGCAGGTTCATTCATGTCATTCCATACACCGGCAACTCCATTTTCAGTGAGCACACCGAAGAGATTGCTCCACCATTCTCTCACACGTGGATTAGTGAAATCTGGAAACACACATTTGCCTGGCCACACATCACCTTCCATATAGGCGCCGTCTTGTCGGCGACAAAACACATCATTCTTCAATCCATCGAGGTAGATTGGATATTCAGGATCCACTTTAATTCCAGGATCGATGATGACCACCGTCTTGAATCCCGCATCCGCGAGTTCATGGGTCATTCCTTTGGGATCCGGAAAGTATTCTTTCGAAAAAGTGAAACATCGAAAGCCTTCCATGTAGTCGATGTCGAGATACATCACATCGCACGGAATGCCGCGCTTGCGAAATTCGAATGCCACCTCTTTGACTTTGGTATCTGGAAAATAACTCCACCGGCATTGGTGATAGCCGAGTGCCCACATAGGCGGCAATTCGGGCTTGCCCGTGAGATTCGCATATTCTTCTGCTACTTCTGTAAGCTCAGGACCATAGATGAAATAGTAATTCATCTCACCACCGCGTGCCCAAAAACTGACGACATTATCGCGCTCTGATCCAAAATCGAAGAGTGTGCGAAAGGTGTTGTCAAAAAAGACGCCGTACGCTTTGTTGTGATGCAGTCCGTAATAGAACGGAATATTCTTATAGAGAGGATCTGTGTCGGCACCGTATGCATAAGCATCCGTTCCAAAATTCTCAAACCGCTTTCCACGGAGTTGCAATTCGCAGGGCTTGTCGCCCATTCCATAAAACACTTCTCCTTCCTGAATTTTCTTGGACGCGTAAACTATTTTTCCCCCTTTCCAGAGATAGTGCTGCCAATGAAATCCAGCCTCGTCTTCTAGAATCACATTGCCCGCCTGATCGGTAATGGTAATTGCAAGATTGGTTTTGCTGATCAGACATTTCACTTTTTGAGTGATGATACCGACATTTTCGCCATCGTCGAATGCACTGAGCGACACCAGACTTTCCTGAAGATCCGAAGCGACCGCATAGGAAAAGTCACGGTGAAAGAATCCATCCGCGGCATATCTAAAGCGGATCACTTTGTCATTGATCACTTTGACCTCAAGAATGGTCTCGGAGGTATGAAAGAAAAAGAAATTGCCTTTCTGCTCCCAATGTCGAATCACATCGGGATAATACTTGGCTGAGTACTTATCGTTGCGGCCAGCTACCTGCATAGTTTAGAAGTGTATCCGCCAAATTTAGCCGTACCAGCCCACCCACAAAGTGTAATTTATACACTTTCCGTCTTTTTCCGCTCCCGATTCTTTTTGTAAGCCTTGACCGAAAAGGCCAAAATGGCTCCCAATCCGAGCAATCCCAGCGATCCCCAAATCCAAGAAATGCTATCCCGGTTGATTACCAGAAACACAATAGAAACCAGCAGCAGCGTGCCCACTTCATTCCAAATGCGCATGCCGAATGAAGAATAGGCGGAGGGTTGAGTTTGAAGTTTTTTATACGCCCGCTGACCAAAAAACTGATAGGCCAGCAGACAGGCTACAAAGAATAATTTGAGGTGCATCCATGGCTCTTGCAGATAGTGAGGCATGACCACGAGCAGCCATATGCCGAAAACTAGGGTGAGAATACAGGATGGCCAAGTGATGATATACCACAGTCGCTTCTCCATAATACCATACTGACGAAGGAGAATGGTGCGATCGGGCTCAGGCTTTGCGGCGGCCTCAGCGTGATAGACAAAAAGCCGAAACATGTAAAACAGTCCGGCAAACCAAGTCACAACAAAGATGATGTGAAGCGATTTCAAAACAGTGTACGTCATCATAATCCTGCGAGAGTTCGTGAGAATACCGAAAGGTAATCAGTAAACGAGGCTATTGAAACAAGGCCTTCAATTCAGTGGCTTCGGAAGGCTTCATGCGTCCGGCCAAAATGAGTCGCAATTGACGGCGGCGAAGTGCCCCTTCAAAGCGCTCTTTTTCCTCATCTGTATCAGGAACCAATTCAGGCACATTGATAGGGCTGCCCAATTGATCGACTGCCACAAAAGTGTAAATCGCTTCATTGCATTTGATCTTTTCACCTGTTGTATGGTGCTCCACGAAAATGTCCATGAACACTTCCATAGAAGAAGAAAATGAACGGGAAACTTTCGCCTCAATGATCACGATATCTCCCAGCTTAATGGGGTGTTGAAACGATACGTTATTGACTGCTGCGGTAACCACCACGCGCTTGCACAAACGGTGGGCAGAAATGGCGCTGGCAATGTCGAGCCAATTGAGCAACTGGCCGCCCATCAGATTGCCGAGTGTATTTGTATTTTCAGGTAAAACGAGGTGGGTTGAAATGGTATAGGTGGCCTTCGGATTGACGTGTTTCATGAAATAAATTTGGGTCAAAGATAGCGCGGTCAGCGATCCACAAAGTCCTACCAGAGCCGTTGTACGGCATCCCTTATAGAATCCTCAGAAACCGCCTGAATGCAGCGATTGTCGTTGCCATACTTGCAGCGGTTGCCCAACTTGCTGCAAGGGCGTTTCTTTCTTCCCTGAGGTTCGATGATCACCGAATCAGGATGTGGATGCCACGGTGCCATTCCGAGTCCGGGTACTGTGCAGCCCCATATCGAAATGATTTTTTTACCGAATGCAGACGCGATATGCATCAGACCGGTATCGCCGCTGATCACAATGCGCGACTGACGCAGCAGATCCGCGCTTTGATGAATGCTACACGCTCCTGCCCGATTCACACATGCATCGCCGAGTGCACTGGCGATGGCTTCGCCCGTAGCGCGATCCTCAGGTCCGCCAAGCAACACAATCGGATGAGGGATTGAGGCGCATACGCGGATTAGTTTCTCCGCATCCATGCGCTTTCCAATGTGAGCACCACCGAGAGCCAAAGCGATATACCCTTGCGAAAATTCGGCTGGCAACGACTGAACATTCACACGTTCGCGCTCGGGAATGTAGAAATCGAGTCCGCTGCCATCATCCACTACAGAAAATGCCTTTAGCGCATCCATATAGCGCTGCACCACATGCACATCAGGCATGCGATTAATGCCCGTATTTACCCACAGCCACTTTTCGAAATTGAGCTTTTTAAAAACAAAGCACATGCTTTTCAATCTCCGGCGCACGATCCGACTTCGGATGTTGTTATGCAGGTCGATGATGTAATCAAAGCCCACCTTCTCGAGCTCAGGAATGACTTCCTGAACCGTGATTTTCATCGTATGCAAATGATCCACGTGCGGATTTCCCTCAAACAGTCCAGCAAATTTCTCTTTGGTCAACACATGGATTTCAGCTCCTCCGTGCAACTGCGTCTTGAGTGCGCGCAGCACTGGAGTGGTGAGGACGATATCACCGATAGAGCTAAAACGGATGACGAGAATTCGGGCCTTAGGGGTCATGATTGCGGTGCAAATTACTGCGAAGAGTCCTTCCCGCTAAAATGCCCGGTGATTCGGGTACATCTTTGCGCCATGTTTTTGATCGATACGCATACTCACCTTTACCTGGACGCCTTCGCAGAAGACAGAGAAGCAATGATTCAACGCGCGCTGGACGCCGGTGTTCAGCGAATGCTCCTTCCCAATATCGACGAGCGCAGTATTGACGGAATGCATGCGATGAGTGAGCGTTGGCCGAATCATGTATTTCCAATGATGGGTTTGCATCCCTGCGATGTCAAAGAAGATTATATGCAGGTGCTTCAACGAATGAAAGCACATTTTACGCAGCGCAGCTACGTGGCTGTGGGTGAAACAGGCATTGATCTTTATTGGGACAAAACGTCGCTTCACAATCAGATAGAATCGTTCAAAATTCAGATTGAATGGGCGAAGGAATACCGGCTTCCGATTGTCATTCATGCTCGCGATTCATTTGATGAAATCACAGAAGTGGTCGATGAGATGCACGATGAGCGACTACGCGGCGTGTTTCATTGTTTTACAGGAACGAGTGATCAGGCGAAAAAAGTGATGAGCTACGGCTCATTTATGCTGGGAATTGGTGGTGTGTTGACCTATCCCAAAGCAAATCTCGGCGCGACCCTCGCCACGGTTCCTCTCGAATTTATTGTACTGGAAACAGATTCCCCCTTCCTAACGCCGGTGCCCTTTCGCGGCAAACGAAATGAGAGCAGCTATATCCCATTTGTGCTGAGGCAACTATCCACGGCTATGGGTATCGAAGAAGAACGTTTGGCAGACATCACTACATCCAACGCCTTGCGTATGTTTGATCTTGTTCCAAAACCCACATTGTCGTGAGTCAACGTATTCTGATTATCTACACTGGCGGCACCATCGGTATGATGGAAGATCCTCGTTCGGGCTCGCTCATTCCGCTCGACTTTGAGCATATCCAAGAGCATGTACCAGAGCTTTCCCGATTTCGGGTGAAGCTTGATGTGTATGCCTTTGAAGATCCAATCGACAGCAGCGATGTGGAGATAGAGGATTGGCAGCGCATCGCCCGAGTAATTCGTGACAAGTATGAACTGTACGATGGCTTTGTGGTACTTCACGGCACGGACACCATGGCCTATTCGGCATCTGCGCTCAGTTTTATGCTTGACAATCTTTCCAAACCGGTGGTATTCACGGGCTCACAGGTGCCTATCGGACGCATCCGCACGGATGGCAAAGAGAATCTAATCACCGCTGTGGAGGTGGCTGCCACACGACGCGATGGCGGCGCCATGATTCAGGAAGTGGTGATTTGTTTTCAGTCGCATTTGTTCAGGGGCAATCGCACCTTGAAATACAGCACGGAAGAATTTGACGCGTACCGCAGTCCGAACTCTCCACCACTCGCAGATATCGGTATTCACATTTTCTATCGGCATGAAGCGCTATTGCGTCCCGAAGGCTCATTCGGCATCCATGAAGAAATGGATGGACGTGTAGGCCTGCTCAAGGTTTTCCCTGGAATGAATGAATCCTGGGTAAGGGCAATGCTAGGTTCAGATTTGAAAGGCTTGATACTCGAAACATACGGAAGCGGCAATGCCGTGCGGTCTCCGTGGTTTATTTCTATGCTGGAAAAAGCTATAGCCAACGGATTAGTGGTAGTGAATGTCAGTCAGTGTGCAGAAGGATTTGTCGAACAGGGGCGATATAAAACGAGCACCGATCTGGCGCGCATTGGAGTGATTGGCGGTGCCGATATGACTACCGAAGCAGCGCTCACGAAATTGATGCATTTGCTCGGTAAACGCATTCCGGTGAGCGAAGTGAGACAGCGCATGGTAGAGAATTTGCGCGGTGAGCTCCGTACGTTCTCCTCGCGGTAAGGAGGAAGCAAGGCTCACCGTCAATTGTCTGACACTTGAAAATGCCATTCCCATCCTTTGGTCAGGGTAAGATTGAATAGTTGTGCGGAACGCCATATCTTCTTCAGCGTTTTGTCCGCGGGCACAAAGTTCACTTGCTCACGACGAATGGAGAAGATGCTCTCGAGTCCACTCAATTCCTCTTCCGAGGTGAATTGATCTTCTGTAAATTGATAGTGTTCAGGCTGGGAAACCTCCATTACCTCTCCCGTCTCCTCGTTCTCGATTAATTCATATTCACCCGTATATCGATAGGAGATAAAAATCTCCTGTAGGAGTTTCGACGCCATCTCCCCTGAGAGAAAGTGCATGGATGTGGCCTCTTTCCTCCACTTCATTTCGCGCAGATAGAGCTCCCAATTGTCACCGGTAAAGTCTGGAAACAATCGGGATAAATAAATATTCAAATCCGCATCAGGCGTATAGGTCTTTCTCCAAAATTCACTTCCCCGTAATTCATAAAGTGAAAATTCTAGAATAGAATCCGCAGCAGAAATCGTTTTTTCGATTCGGGTTACTGAAAGAAAAAGGCTATCACCCGAATAGATAAAAATGGTTTGCGTGGCCGGACCGCTGGGTGCAAGGACAGAATCCGCGTTGAGGGTGACTAATCGCCCTTTTTCATCAAATCCCAATTTCATCTGTTGGCAGGAGCGGCACACGCGTTCTAATCCGGAATACAGCTCCGGGTCTTGAACAGCGAGTTCGCGGATCGCGAATCTGCTGCGCATAAATGGATCGAGGTTGAAAATTTGGGCTTGGGTGGTGCGGGACCACGCGAGGCAGGTGAAGCAGAGTAGTATGGACAGGAGGTGTTTTATCACATGGCGAAGCTACGGGGAGATCGTAAGCTCGACCAAGTTTGAAGAGAGATTAGATGCACTGATCTAGGTGAAGGCCCGTCAGACAAAAAAGAGCAAGAGCGGGACGAAAATTAGGGGATTGTCTGCGCTGCTTCGAAGTGGAAGACGGTGAGCCCACATCTAATAATTTCGAACATGGCGCCTATCAATCGGACTATGCCGCTTGGGGCCAATTCGGTTCTAATCCAAATATCTTTGAAACTATCACATCGTTGATTACACTATTTCGGTCTCAATTTACTTGAGTGATTCGAAAATCGCAAGAGGAATAAAATGAAAAATAGCAGCGAAATCAACATTTTCTACCATTAAAAAGTCAGATCGCTTTGGGACGCGGAAATGGCAAAATGCGATTGACAGACGGCACCGATACCGAACAAATTTCCGGCTCATTCAATCCATTCCATCGTAAGCCACCGCCAAACTACATCTTGCTTCTTGACATCCAATTTAGCAAGAGATTATTTTCTCCAGTTCTGTGGGAAGAGAGTGTGATGTTGTGAAGGTTTTATATGCTCAACTCTATTGAACACATCGTCGATCCACGCTTTTGGATTGACTGCACATTCCGGTGAAATTGACCCCCTATTTCGGGAAATTGACATTTTCAGCAGGGGGTTAATATCCCAGAATGGGGGGGGCAGTTTGAAGCGGTACGTGCACTCCTCACAAGCAGGTCGCCCCTCTGCTTTAATATCCCTGCAAACAAAGCCAATCCTCTGTAAGTCCAGTTTCTCGACAAATGCATCCATCACTCTCACCGGATTATCCTTTCCAATAGCATCCTCCAGACAACTGAACTCGATTTGTTGGCGCGTTAA
>Ga0105049_10000703_pt1 | contig 37781 bp, 25 predicted proteins | sample MAT06_FD_78087 | JGI IMG/M metagenome (GOLD analysis project Ga0105049, IMG submission 78087) | Freshwater microbial communities from Lake Fryxell liftoff mats and glacier meltwater in Antarctica - MAT-06 | ecosystem: Environmental > Aquatic > Freshwater > Ice > Liftoff microbial mat | place...
TCGGTATCCATCGCCGCGAGGGCGGCGCGGATCTTTTCGTTCTGCTCGGCGGTCAACACCAAGGCCTTCTTCTTCATGCGGCTTCGTCCCCCTATGAAATCTTCACCCGCACGTCGGGCATCGCTGGATGTGCGTCGCTTTCCGTCCATTCCCGCAGCAGGCTCGCGGCGCGCGCGATGGCCTCCCTCTGGTTATCATCCTTGTTTCCCGCATTCACCGACTGCACAATAGCCGCAATCACCGTCTCCCGCGTATCAGGGTCCAGAAAGCAATAGAGGCGCCGCTTTCCCGCCTTCACTTCGATGATGCCCGAGGCACGACGGCAAGGCTTCACCCGCGCACCATAGGGGATGTTTTCCTGCTCGGCCAGCAGCCTGAGGCCTGCCTCGATCTGTGCGTACTCGCTTGGATTTCCACGGCGCCATGAGACTAACTCCTTCACGACGTCGCATTCCAACGGCTCGCCGCGCATGACGCGCTCGACGGTGCCCCGCTGAAGCGCCCGAATCCTTCGGAGGTCACGGGGCCGCGTCTCGAACTCAGGTATAGGCACCAACCGGAGGAGCGTGTCAACCCCCGACTTAACACTGTCGCGTTTTCTGTGAGCCTTGTCGGCAGCCATGATGCTCCATCGACACGGGGGATGGGGCCCGATTACGGGGCCAGTACTCCCGAAATGATGATGGTTGGTGATTCGGCAAAATGTCCTTAGCCCGCAACAGAACTTTCCCGGCGACAGCCTCGCGCGGTGCGCCGCCCCACCCACTCCCCCATTGCCTCCCCCTCCTCCGCGCCATCCTCATGGCCCCCGCAGCCCAATCACCCCGGCGAAGGACCCTCCCCCACCCATGAACACGCATCCCCTCGGCATCGACCTGTCGCTGTTTCCCATTCGCGAGAATCTGACTTATGTGAACCACGCGGGGACGTCGCCGATTCCGCGGACGGCGGCGGATCGGTTGAAGCAGTTCGCCGACGAGGTGTCGGGTCATGCGAGTTCGGTGTATGACCAGTGGACGCTGGGCCTGAACGCGACGCGGGCGAGCGCGGCGAGGTTGCTTGGGTGCGACACGGCGGAGGTGGCCTTTGCGCGCAGCACCACGGCGGGGCTGAACCTGGTGGCGCTGGGGATCGACTGGAAGCCGGGCGATGTGATCGTGGCGGAGGAGAAGACCTTTCCCGCGAACTGGATCGGTTGGCGCGACATCGCGGGCGGGCGCGGGGCGGAGCTGTGGTCGTGGCCGGAGCACGCCGATTACAAGTACCATCTGGAGGACTTGGAGGCGCGCCTCAAGCAGGGCGGCGTCCGCCTGGTCGCGGCGACCAGCGCCAACTTCGCCACGGGCTTTCGTCAGGACATGGAGGCGGTGGGGAAGCTCTGCAAGCAATACGACGCGCTGCTCTGCGTGGACGCGATCCAGACGCTGGGCGTGTTCCCGCTGGACGTGAAGAAGTGCCACATCGACTTCCTGGCCGCCGACAGCCACAAGTGGCTGATGGGGCCGGAGGGGGCGGGGATTTTCTATGTCGCCAAGGAGCGGCTGGAGATGATCGATCCGGCGCTCGTCGGCTGGATGGGGCGGCGCAATTTCGGGCAGTACGAGAAAATGGACCATCCGCCGGACCCGACCGCGCGCCGCTTCGAGGAGGGCTCGCCCAACGTGGCGGGTACGCTGGCGATGGGCGAGTCGCTGCGGTTCCTTCTGGAGACCGGCATCGACCGCATCGCCGTCCACAACCAGTCGATCTGCCGCGTGCTGCGCGAGGGCCTGGTGGACCTCGGCTGGTCGGTGGCCACGCCCGCCGCCGCCGACTGCTCGGCCTCCATCATCGCGGCCCACCGCCCGGGCGTGGACTCCCAAGCTACCGCGTCGGCGATGTGGAAGGAGGGCAAGGTCTGGGCCGCCGCCCGCCGCGGATTCCTGCGCATTTCTCCCCACGTCTATCAGACGGAGGATGACATGCGGCACATCCTGGAGACGGTGAAGAAGGTGATGCAGGGGGGCTACGGCGGGAGCGTGTAGTCCCCTGTGTGGCGCACTGCCTGTAGGATTTCGATACCCAAGTTGCATTATGGTATCGGAATTCTACAACCCTTTCAGTTATGGCGAAGCCATGCCGAAGAAAACGGCATTCACCACCGAGGTCACAGAGGACACGGAGAAAGGCACTGCGGGTAGCGGGTTATGCTCCCAGATCATCTGTGTGGGGAGAATGGGAGGCCGTGTTGGAAAGGGCCTTCGTTCTTCGGATTGTCTGTATAGACATCTATACAAGGGCGCCGGACTGGCTCCGTGCTCTCCGCGCACTCCGTGGCGGAATGCTTTTCTTGCGGGTCCAGAGTCGGCAATAATGAAGTGAAGAACGACCCCAGACAAACCAAGACGATTCCGGACGCGCCCTGGGAAGCACGGAGGGGGGGGTCTTGGGACATATCGTCCCTAGGATCCGAGAGTTTCTGCGAAGCGATCCCAATCAGTCACCGCGTAGTGATCAAAATTGATGGACTCTTTGCGAGGTCCCCTATTGTTTGAACTACGGTACTCGAGGCATTCAGCATAGTCGAGAATCTGGTCTCGAACGCTAGGCATGGCCGGCTTGCCCTCTTTGATTTCCACGATTACAAAGTCGTTGGCTCCGCGCCCTAGCAGCAGATGTATTCGGCGGCCAAGGGTTCAAATTCTGGCAATGCGGAATTATTTGTGGAGAAGGCCTGATGCGCACCTACTGTGAAAGTCCCCCGACCTTCGGGGTGTAAAGCGGCTGGCACCCCTCGCGATTGCTCCCTCCTACTTCGCCGCGTCCGCATCCCCGTCGGCGGGCGTCGCGCCGTCGCGGGCGTGTTTCTGCAGGCGCCTCACCACGGTGAGAATCTCGCGGCGCAGGGTGTTGCTGGTCTGGTCGCCGAAGCTGCGTTCCAGCGCGGCGAGGGCGACGGAGTCGCCGGCGCCGTGGAGGCCGAGGGCGGCGACGGCGGCCTTGCGGACGAAGGGGCTCTCGTCCCGGAGGGATTTCACGAGGAAGGGGGTGGCTTCGGGAAAGGGGTCGCTCATCTCCCCCAGGGCGTGGGCGGCGAGGAGGCGGACCTCGACCCGGCGGTCGCTCAGGGCGTGGAGGATCCGCAGCACCACCTCGCGGTCGAAGCAGCGCCGGTCCGTGACGGATGCAATGGAGTCGAACAACTCGAGTGGGTCATCGCCCCCCGCGCGGAGGAGTCCCTTCTCGGCGTCGGGCACCAAGTTGAGCGTAAACATATCGAGAATCCCTCACTCGCAATCGTCTTCTCGACTGGGGAAGGAAAGAATCGTACCGACACAACATCGCACTGCGGTGCTGGCGGGGAACCTTGATTCCACTCGATTTGGGCACGAGTGGATCGTCACCGGGCTGAAACTTGTATGGATTGGAGTCTCAGCGTGAGACCCAAGCCCGGATTTCACGCGAGCCTTTCGCTCCGGCACCGAGCCGCCCCGCAAACTGCGGCCTCCCGCCGTCTCGTCGCCGCTGATGTGCCCCGGCACACGGCACTCAACGACGGAAAGACCTGATAGTGCGGGCGCTTCTTCGCCTCGCCTGAAAGTTTGTGGGAAACCCGGGCTAACAGAGCAGGCGATAGATATCGCGGACGCGCTCCGCTGCCTCCCGCCAGTCGAACTGGTGGGCCCGGGCGTGGCCACGGGCGATCAGGTCCTCGCGGAGGCTGGCCGAGCCGAGGATGCGGATCAGCGCCGCCGCGATGTCCTCGGGTTCGTCGGGATTCACAAACTCGGCGGCGTTGCCACAGATCTCCGGCAGGGCGCCAGACCGCCCGGCGATCACGGGGACGCCGGCGGCCATCGCCTCCAGGGCGGGGAAGCCAAATCCCTCGTACTTGGTGGGAAACAGGAACACCCGCGCCGAGCCCAGGATTGCCCGCTGGTCCGCTGGCGGAATCTGGTCCAGCACGCGGACGCGCGATTCCCGGTCCAGATTCTTGATCACGCGCTCCACGTCGCGATAGAATCGGTCCTTCTTCACGATCAGGAGCAGGTCGGTGTCCTCCTCCTCCGCCTGGCGGATGAGCAAGTCGAACCCGCGCACGATATTGAGCAAGTTCTTGTTGGGGCGCGTGGATCCGTAGTACAGGAGATAGGGCCGCTGAAGCTGATACCGCTTCTGCACCTCGCGGGGGTCGCGCTCGGGTGGTTCGAAGAGGCTCTTGTCCAGGCCCGAGTTGATGACGATCAGCTTGGGGATCTCCGCGGGAAAAAACTCCTTCACCAAGTCCTGGGTGTGATAGCTGACGGAGATGATCCACTTCGCGCGCTTGAGCACCGCCGGATAGGCGTACCCATAGAACATGCGATAGGCGAGTTGGATCCACGGCATCCGCCGCGCGGAGAACTCCGGGTCCACAAACGGTTGCAAGTCGTGAATCGTCACCATCAATGGCGTCCGCATCGCCAGCGGCGCCAGCGGGAAGAGGCTGTGTACCAAGTCCACGCGAAGCGAGTCGATGTAGTTTCCCAGCGCCGCCAGCGTCGCCACGCTGACGGGCTTGGGCGAGTAGCTGATCATGCGGAAGTTTGGGCCGACGGTGAGCCCCGCGCCGAACCCGGGGCGCACGAGCACGTAGTACTCGTTCTCCGAGTCCACGCGGGAGAGGTTTTCGATCAGGTTCTGTGAATACGTGCCGATGCCGCTGAAGGAGCCGTCGAGATAGCGCGCGTCGATGAGGATCTTCATTCGGTGATCCGCGCGCCCGCCGGGGGCATGTCAGTGATGATCGTGATGGTCCGCGCCCTGGTCGCCCTCGTCCTCGGCATGGTCCAGCTTCAACAGCGTGGCGAGCAATATAGTGCAGCCCACCACCGCGGAGGTAAGCAGGAAAGCCAGCATGAAGATCTGTTTGGGTTCCATCGGCGGCACGATCCGGGATACGGGAATGACCTTCGCAATACGGCCGAAGGGTGTGGATCGTGCCGGGCGGAAGGCAACCCGATTCTGTAATCTCTAATGGAGCATCCACATCGTGGCGTTGGTATTCGCCACGGTGACGGTGCCGCCCAGCCCGGAAAGGCCATCGACCGTGGCGCCGTTCCCACGGACGATATTTGTGATCCGGGCATCCCCGCTGACGCCGATCATGGCCTGGCCGAGGCCGATCGCGCGGAGCTGGATCGTGGCAAAGGCAAGCGTTCCCGGGCGGTCGGTGTCGGAAAGCCCCGCCAGATCCACCCCGCCCGTGAAGGGATTCATCACCGTTGCCTGGTTGAAGATCAGCGGATTCACCTGGCCGCCGGCCACCTGCAGGATATCCGGCGGAAAGGTGAGTCGCGTTCCCGCCGCGCGGATGGCGTTGGGGCCGGTCTCGATCACCAGATTGACGGAGAACTCCTGGTTGAGGACCACGTTGGAGGGGAAGTTCTGAATGCTGAGGGAAATGGTGTCGCCCTTGGCGTCGGAGAGGTCCTCGCCCACAAGCGACTTGCCGAACTCGCCCAAGTTGCAGGGCACCTCCACAAGCAGGCAACCCGGCGCGCCGACGTACTCGCTGAATAGCTTGAGCCCCACGGTGTCGAGGTCGGCGCTCGTGACCAGGCCGTTGCCGTTGGCGTCGCCACGCCCCCGGCATTCGACGCAGGTATAGTCGGCGCCGAGGTTGCTCTGAACGAAGACCAGATCGGCGGCGTTGACGAACAGGCTCAGGTCCGCGTCGCCCTGATACCCCGCCACGATCGGCGGATCCGTCTGGCTGGGATTGGTGCCGTTGTCCTGCTCCTCGATGTTGGGCAGGCCGTCTCCATCGGAGTCGTCGTTGGCGCCCTCGTTCTGGTTGCCGAAGTTGAAGATCTCCCAATCGTCGTCCAGCCCGTCGCCGTCGCTATCCACGAACGGCGGAACGGCCCCGGGCGCGCGGGAAACGATGCCCACCACTTGGGCACGGGGGGACGATTCGCTGCAGTTGTCCACATTCACGACGGCGCGAAGGACCACGGAGCTGTTGTCGGCAAACGTATCGGCCAACCCGGTGAGGCGATAGGTCGTGCCATTGGCCGTAAGCCGGAACCCCGAGGGCGCGGCGATGATCGTGCCGGAAAGCACCGTCTCCGCGGGGGCAAGCGTCGCGAAGAATGCGTCCACTTGGGCGGCCACGAAGGGGAAGTTCGTGATGCGCACGCCGGCGGGAATCTTGAGCGGGTCGATGGCCTCTCCCGAAAAAACAGAGGCGATCTGGCGGTTCATGGAGATCTCTCCCGGCGAGGTCGCGAACCGGAAGTAGTCGGTGACGACGGCGATCATCTCCGGCGTGACGGCGGCCTCGATGGCGGTAAGCAGCAACGCCTCGTTGCGCTTGGCGCGCAGGGACAGGACCACCTCGGGCGGCGGGCCTTCGTTCTCCACGCCGGGCAGGTAGCTCTCGCCCATTTCGCGCTCGTAGTAGTGATTGAGCAGGAACGCCGCCGCCGTGGAGCGCGGATCGACGGCCTTGCCATTGATCGCACGCAGGATCGCGGCATCGTACTGCAGGCGATACGCCGTGCGCCATGTGGCCAGCGTGGTTGACTGGTTGCAGAAGGCCGCCGCATCGATGCACAGGCCACGCGGCGCTATCGCGGCCAGAAGCTGGCGCCCGCTGCCATCCAGCGCCTTTGCGCGGATCAGGTGGAATTGTTCGCCGGAGGTGCGGATGCCGAAATTGGCGGCGGTCTGCACGGGCGAGGACATTGCAAGGCCGCCCGGTGTCAGGACCTCCACCGCATAGGAAGCAGGATAGGGCTTCAGCGGAACCGGCGCGCCCGGCGGCATCACGCCCGCCGACGTGGGGGCAACCGCGCCGCCCACCGTCAGCTCGACTACATCCAGCGACGGAGCCGCGGGAAACGAATTCACATCGCCCGCCGCGGTTGCGCGCAGCGTCTCGTCCAGCGTGGACCAATTGTCGCCATCCGTGTCCGCGAACTGCGGCGCCACGCTCATCGGGAGAATCGTGGGCGCGCCGCGCAGCAACTCGTCCAGGTCGTTGATGTTGTTGCCATTCGCGTCGCCCTGGGCAACGAAGGGATCCGTGCCGACCACGACCTCGATGCGGTCGGGGATGGCGTCGCCATCCACGTCCGAACAGGGGAGCGAATCGATTGTATAGACAACGGTCTTGGTGGGGCCCGTGTCGCCGCCGCGCACGCCGCGATAGGCGACCGTGGTGGTCTGGACAACGGTGATGGCGCTGGAATCCCAATCCTGAAACCCGCCGCCGTTAATCGCATACTGCACCGTCGTTAGCGCATCGGGCGTCTGGAACCGTACGCGCTGCGGAGTCAGATAAGTCCCCGGATTCGGCGTCGCCAGCGCGCCGGTGAAGTCATACACGCCCGGCGCCCCGAAGAAGGACACCGCGCGGTCGGCGGCCACCTGATTGATCGAAACGAACACCCCCGGCGGAGCGACCTGCTCCACCACGAGGTTCGACTGCGGTGCAAAGCCCGTGGCCGCGCTGGTCGTGTCGCGGGCGACCGTGACCTGGGCCCCGTTGTAGGGAACAGCGATCCCCCTCACATAGCCGGGAACAAGGCGCCCCACCAGGGGGTAAGCCTCCGGATCGGTGTCGGGATTGCCGCTGTAGAAAAACACGTTGCTCGTGGGCGCCTGGGCGCCAGCAAAGCCGACCGACGCGGCGACGAGGAGGAGCGAGGCGAGATACCGGCTGTTGAGTCGCACGGAAGGCTCCTTGCGGAGGCGTTGTATAGACACGGAATTGGTCATTGCGGCGCTATCTGGACCTCGATCTGGAGCGGGCCGATCAATTGCTCCAGTTCGAAGGTCTTCTTGTTCAGCTTGAGAATCACGTAGGCGTAGGGCCTAAACGGCACATGCCCCGAGTTATCGACGAAGAAGACCGTGGTGTTCTGCTTGAAGAAGAAGGGATCGTCGATGACGCCATTGGTCCGGCGGATCTCCTCGATCACGGGAGAGACCGCGTGCCACTGGACACTGCTCAGGTCCGACCGCCTGCGCCAGACGATGAACGGCGGCTCCAGCACATCGAGCGGCGGGAACTCCGGGTTTTCCGAGCGGATGCCGATCAGTACGCTGCCGCCACGGACACCCTGGTCCGAGGTGATGGTCAGGTTGCCCTGGGGAACCGACTCCGGCAGGGGGCGCGCCGCCCAGCGCAGAAGCCCCATGCCGCCGGGCGCAAACTTCTGGGACGCCCAGATCAGGGGGAGCTGGTTGGTGCTGGACGCCGCGGCGCCGGCCTTGGGAACCGCGGCCACACTGACCTGGTACTCCGCGTTCGTATCGAAATCGCTTCCGCTTCGGTCCAGGCTGCGCGTCGTGATCGAGTACTCGTTGTTGGCCGCGTCATAGGAGAAATTCCCCACGGCTCCCGGGTCGTTCACGTCGGAGAGCGGAAACTCCAGCGGCAGCGTCGGCGTTCCGATCTGGTTGATTCCCGCCTTCTTTGCAATCTTCACGTTGTAGTGCGAGATCCCCTGGCGCGGGCCCGTCCACTTCACCGTCACCGCGCGCTGGGCGGGGATGTCGTCGCCGCTGGCGAGGACTTCCAGAACCGTGGGGCGCGGCACGTTGCCCACCACCACGACCTCGGCCGGCACCACATAGGGGATGCCGATATTGCCGTGCTTGTCGAAGGGCGCCACGCTGTACTTCACCTGGGCCAGGCCCTCGGGATGGTAGTCGTCCACCAGGTCGAGGGTCGCCTCCACGCCGCAGGGAAACTCCTTCACCAAGGTATAGGAATTCCCGCCATCGACGCTGCGATACAGGCGAAACCCAGCCGTCTCTCCGCCGCCGCAGGCAACCTTGAGGCGGATCGGCGGGGTGTTTCCGCCGGGGAACGCGATGAGCTGCAACGGCTCGTTGGCGAGGTTGCCGCCCACGCAGTTCTCCTCCACGCCGCGCGATTCGAGAGACACCTCGTAGCACACGCGCGGCCCGCCCGGCACCCACGTCTGCGGCGGCGCGACATCGATGGTGGTCAGGCTGCCGTCAAACGTGACCGCCTCGAACTTGTAGGTCGGAATCTCCCGGCTGCTGGTGACGGATTCATCCTCCGGCAGATCGACAATCTGAGTGCCGAGGCTGCTGAGGCTGGTGGTCGAAATCAGTTCCTGCCGTGATCCGCCCGTCACGTCGGTTTCCGTGCGATAGACGCGGACCTCGGTGTAGAGCTGGCTGGCCTTGGTGAACTTGAGGAGCGGAACCCACGTATCGCGGGAGGTGCCGGGCACCTCGCGCGTGGAACCCACGAGGAACGGCAGCGCGCGCGTCCCGCAGATGTCCAGGATTCCCTCCAGCGTCGGCGGCAACACATCGTCGATCACGCCGCGCGCGGGGGGCGAGAGCGCGCTCTCGTTCCCATGCGCGTCCACGGCGGAAACACAGTACCAGAACACGCGGCCCGGCGTCGTGGTCCCCGGCGGAAGATCGTCGAACACGATGCGCCGCTCGTTGGGATCGGCGGGCTGGTTGAGCGCCGTGATCAGTCCCTCGGTCAAGCCGTCCACCGCGGGAAACGGACCCTTCAGTCCCTGGTTCTCGTACTTCTGATAGCGATAGAGTCGATACGTCGCCGTGTCCTCGTCCTGACGCGTGAAGAACACGCGGAGGAAGGGGACATCGTTGGCGCCGCGTTCCCTGACGACGTTCATGCCGCGCGGGGTGTTGGGCTCGAAGGTGTCGCGCACCGTCGCCTGGAGGGCGTTGCTCGGCAGGCCCGCGGTCCCCAGCAGATCGCGCGCGACGGCCCAGTAGGTGTAAGTCGCGCCGACGGGGAGAAGATCGTCCTCGTTCTCCGTATCGAGCCACGATCCGTCGTCGGCGAAGGTATACGACTGGTCCCCGGGCTCGTCGGGGATCGGCGACGGCGGAAGAATTGGGAACTCGTTGACGAGCGTTAGGTCGGCCTTCACCGAGTCGAAGTCCTCGCCCGGCCCGAGCGCGCGGCCCAGCTTGTAGATGTCGTATCCGAAGTTCACGTCGCGCTTGTCGTACAGCTCCGGCGGCACGTCCCAGTCGAAGAAGACGCGGCGGTGGTTGCCGCGCGCGGGCGTGAAGCCATCGCGGCCCCTGAGGAAGACTTCCTTCAGCGCGGCGGGTGCCGGCAGCACCAGCGGCTCCGTGGGATCGAGGGTGATCTTGCCCAGCGCGTTCAGCGCGTTCCCCGCGGCGTCGCCCTGCCACAGCTCGTAGACATAGGGCCCGCCGTTCACGTCCACCACGTCGAGGTAGCCGAAGCCCTCGATCACGGAGAAGCCGTAGTTGATCTGCATCAGGAAATTGCGGCGCGTGGTGGCGTAGTCGGAGGCGTCCTTCCCCTCCAGCAGGTCGATGCAAAGCTGGGCGAATTCATCCTCGCTCTGGCCCGCGTTGCCATAGACGCGCTTCAGCGTTTCCCTGGCGTGCTCCAGGATGCGTCCCTCTCCGGGGCGGAAGAAGATGCCCTTGATCACGGCGACGGAGCGCGTCTTCTTGACCGTGCCGATCTGCTCGCGGACGCCGTTGTTCCCGGTGCGGAAGATCACCGAGGAATCGAGCTGGATCAGTTCCTCCAGCGTGTACCAGCGCAGCAGCACGCGCCGCCCGCCGGTGGTGTCCCCGCCGACGATTCCCGTGTAGTAGAGCGGCATCGGATTCGGCTGCGTCTGTGCCCGCGCGGAGCCCGCGGCGACCAACACCGCGCACGCCACCAGGAAGATTCGCACAGCCAGCCTTGCCATCGCGGATGGTCTCATCGTTGGTCCCTGTTGGAGTATGCTCATAGCCCGCAGTCCGCCTTTGTTTCCACTGACCAGCCGTTTCGATACAGCGCGTCGGCATAGAGAACGCAGGTGGCGCACCACTTGTCGGCCCACACGTCGTCGGTGGTGAACCATGCCTCGGGCTCGCAGAAGCCGATGCCGCCGGCCAGCCAGCCGATGCCCTTGAAGAAGAAGCCGCCCGATTCCTTGCCGCCCAGCAGCACCAGCTTTCCGCGAACGGAGATGATGCAGATGCCCTTGCCATACACCCCGGCGGTCAGCTTGCCGCCATAGGTTGGTCCCTCGGCGAAGTACCAGAATCCGGCGCCCGCCGTGGCGCCTACCCGCAGGAAGCATCCGTAGTCCACGATGGGAATCGAGGCTTCGCCGAAGGCGTATATACCAGTCAGCTCGTCCTTGGTGATCACGCCGTCGATCTCGGGATCGATGGTGGAGATGATCTCGATCGCATTGCACGTCCGGCCCAGAAAGATGCCGCCGCGCATCGCCACCTTGTTGAAGACCACGGAACCGCGGAACGCGATGAAGGTTTCGTTCTCGCCAACCCCCGCCGCAAACGCGGGAGAGAGGATCTTGACGGCCTCGAAGTTGATCTCGCCCGTCGTCTCGATGCGGCCCGCCACGTCGGAGAGATAGAAGATCAGCGGGTCGTCGGGCTCGGGCGGCAGCTTGGAATTCAGCCGCAGCGACAGCTCGATGATATCGGCCACCAGCTTGCCGCGCGGCACCCGGATCGGCAGGTCGAAGACGGCGATGGTGATGCGAATCGATTCGGCCCCCGCGGGCGTTCCGCAGATGACGCCCTCGGAATCGTTCTTGAATCTCTCCATGTCCAGCGCGCCGCGGAAGCCCATGTCGTCGGGTACCGACAATTCGAACGCGGCGTCGATATGCAATCGGTCGAGCGACTGGCCGCCGAAGACCGCGTAGCCGCTCATCTCCGCCGCCTTCACGCCAACCACGTCGTTGAACTGCTGCGTCACGTTGTTGAGCGAGCCGCCGATCTCGTCCAGATACGCCTTCATCTGGTTGTTCACCGTGTCGAAGAGGCCGTTGAGGAGGTTCTGGGCCTGTTGCCGCAAGGGCTCCAGCAGCTTTGCCACAACCTGGTTGATCGCCTGGGTGAACGCCGTGTTCAGCAGCGTGTCCACGATGAAGGTGTTCACCTCGTCCACGTCGAGGTTGCGGATCTTGGCCGAGTCCGACGCCCGCGCGGAGAGGAAGGTGTTCAGTTTCGACTGAATCTGGCTGATCGCCTGGTTGAACTGGGGGCCATCGATCAAGTCCTGTATCTGGGGAAGATTCACCAGGTCGCCGGGCGCGCCAATCGTGTTGCGAAGCTGGATCAGCGCGGGGCGAAGCTTCTCGTTGATGAGGACGTTCACGATATAGTCGCGCGCCGTGTTCAGGTCCGCGAACACCGTCTCGACGCCGCTGGAATCCCCGCCCGCGATCTCCACCAGGGCGGTGAGGATCTGGCCGATCTGTTCCGTCTCCAGCGAGTCCACCGTGTCGGCGATCGTCTCCAGCGCCGTCAGCGCCTCGTCGATCTTGGCCAGCACCGGCGCCGTTGGCGAGTTCATCGCGTCGCGGATTTCCTGCTCGATGCTGCCGATGCGGTTGTTCACCGCCGCGGTCAACTGGTTCACGTTCACCTGGCCCTGGGGAACCGCCTGGCCGATGTTGCGCAGCTCCGTCACCAGGGGCGCCACCGCGGGCCGCGTCAGGTTCTTCAGCGGCCCGCGCAGCGCGTCGGCAAGGCTGCCCGAGAGCGACTGGTTCACGTCGTCCATCGCGTTCTTGAGGGGAGAGAGCAGCGCCTGCACCGCCGGGTCGGCGATGTCGCCCACGATGCTCGACAGGTTGAGCACCGGCAGGCCGTTGTAGCTCAGGCCGAAGAGGATCTCCGTGTCCTCCCGCGTGATGCCGCGGACGGACGAGGAGACCTCCACCACGACGAGGTCGCGGCCCTTCTCTTCTCCGCCGACGGTGGCGAAGCGGCGCGAGATGTTGTCGTACTTCACCTGGTATTCCAGGTCGATGATGCCCGCAAAGCTACCCTGCACCACGGGCCGGCGATCCGGCGCGTTCAGGTAGGCGTCCACCGAACTCACGCCCGCGGGGAAACCGTTGCGGTCGGGGTCGATGTCGCCCGGCGGCGTCGCGGCATAGGCGCGCCCGTCGAATACCTGGGGCGTGGCGCCGATATCCCACAGCGCCACCACCGGCGTCCCGCCCCAGAAGGGGAGTTTCATGTCGCCGATGACGATCGTGCGGCCCGCCAGCGCCTGTCCCCCGCCGTAGCGCGTATAGTAGATCGAGCGCAGCGTGAAGTCGTATCCTTGCAGCGTCGCGCTCGGCTCGCCCAGCACCGAGTTCTGCAGGATGTCGCCGTTGCCGGCGAAGTTTGTCTCCAGCAGGATCACGGTGGTCAGTTCCGGCACCGTGTTGGTGCTCGTGGTCCACAGCGTGCGGACCTCCGTGCTGATGCCGCCGCAGTCCACCGTTTGGGGATCGGCGAGCGGGCGGAAGTCGAGACTGGAAAAATTGAAGTCGCGGTTCCAATAGGCCAGCGTTTCCTTGGCCGGCTGGGCGACCCGGGCGCCGCCTGGGGCGCCGCATTGTTCAAGCTCCAGCCCCTCGAAAGCCAAGTCGATTCCCGCGGGGAAGGGGAGCGAGACCACGCCGTCGATCTGGCTGTCCGCGTGCTGCTTGTTGTCCAGCAGCGTGTAGTTGAACTTGGTCAGGACTGTCGGGTACTCGTTGTAGAGATCGAGCGGCGGCAGCGCCGCCACCGACGCGTCGGAGGCCTCCATCGTGCCGCTGACTCCGCCGGGTCGTATATACAGCTTGTTGGCGTCCGACGCGGTGAAGGGGGCATTCTTGCACGCCAGCACCAGGCTGAAATTCGTCCCCGTCAGTTCGCTCCGCGGCAGGTTGTAGCCCGCATAGTGGCCATCGCCGATGCTGTACTCCTCCTCGCCATACACGGCAAGGGAGGCCGCGTTCACGCCGGAGTCCACGCGCCCCGCCAGGAGGTATTGCGCGGGGGTGCTCGTCCCGCCCACGATGCGGAAGCCCGGCAGATACAGCGTTCCGTCAGCCGAAAGCGGCCCATAGGAGAACGCGTCGAACTCATAGGTCTTCGCCGACTGCCCGCTGTTGTCCACCGTCCCCAGCAGGCCGCCGTCCTGGCCGATCGCCAGCGTTGCGGGACCATAGGCAACCGACTGCTTGTCGTTCGGCGAACCCGAGCAGGCATCCTGGCGGAACTCCGTCAACAGCCCCTGCAGCGTCATCGATCCGTTGGCCAGCATCTGATTCGCGACATAGGAAAGCTGGAACTCCGCCAACCCGGCCAGCCAGAAATAGGGGAAGCCCGTCACAAACGTCTCGCTGCCGTCGCTCTCCAACTGCACGGCGAGGCCGTTCTTGTCGATAAAGGCGGTGTTGGACGGCGCCACGGCGTTGGCGAAATAGGCGTCGTTGGAGCCGCGCGCCGCACTGCTCAGCGCGATCTCGTCGGCGTGGATGTAGTCCACCGACGCCACGGTGAGCAGAAAGCCCGTCGCATCGTTGAAGGTCGCGCTGGCAATCGCGACGGTGAAGGGCTGGCCCTCGATCTTCACGCGCTTGAGGCCGTTGCCGACCACCGCATTCGCCTTGAGGACGAGATCCTCGTCGATGCTCCCCATCGACAACGGCATAGGATCGTCGGAATACCAAGGCGAGGTATCAACTTCCTTATAAACCAGCGGCGCGGCCAACTGCACGGCGTAAGTACCCGTGGCGCCCGCGGGCCCCAGCGCCGTGTTGGAGGAGAAGTATGGCCAATTCCCCGTGGGGGCCTCATACGGCTGGGGGAGCACAAAGGGGACGCTTCCGCCCAGAACCACCAGAACCGCCGGATTGCCGCCGTCGGGCGCCGCATCCAGCAGGCCCGTGTTCAGCGCGGGAAAAGGCCCCCAGCTGATCGTGCCCGAAAACTGGGCCGCGTTCAGCACCGCGATATTCGTGATGTCCGTCGTGATGTCGCCAAAGCGGAGCTGTGTCGGCTGGGCCGCCACAACGCCCGAGACCAAGAGAATCGCCGAGACGGCCAACCAGCGGGCCACGCGGAATGCGCAAAAGGACATGGGGGGAGTCCGTCCGTGGCCCCCGGACACACCTGCTCCGGGGAGGATGAAGATCGATTGCGACTACTAATGGCGAAAGCATGGCTACGCCATTCGGCGTGCGTCAACCCGTCGCTTCGAGAAGAATGAGATTCGGAGAATAAAGGCAAGGTTCTCCGGCCAAATCGCGCGCGGCCTCGGGAAATCCCGCAGAATCGGAGGGCGGGGAACAGCGAGTGCCGCCATCGCCAATCTATACAACTTTGTGCGGCTCGCCGTCCGTCGCCCTGCGCGAGTGCATGCGCTGCAGCAGCACCGGCGGCAGGAAAAAGAGGGAGAGGAACACCGCGACGATGACAAACGAGTCCAGTGACTGCGCTTGGGACGGGGCGCGGAAGTGCCAGGTGGAATCGTTCCCCGCGGCCACGAGCAGAACCGTCAGGCCCATCGTCAGCAACACGAGCGGGCGAATCGCGCGCGGACCCGGCGGCGACCCGAGGAGCGCCAGCAGCGGCAGTTGAAGAATGACATAGAAGTACGCACACACGCCGATCGCGTTGCTGCCGCCCAAAATGAGCTGGCCCATGCCTTCCCCCAGCCTCAGCCCCTCGAAAATTCCGTAGGCTACCCCCAATACGAGCCCCGGCAGAAACAGGATCACGCCATGCCACGCCGCGCTCAGCAGGTATGATCCCGTCAGGATCGGCGGCGGGGCCTCTCCCTCGCGACGCCGCAGCGCGATGATCGCGACCAGCACCAGAAAGCAGAGCAGGGCCTTGGGCCCCAAGAGCGTCGCGAGGTAGTTGTCGAATCCCCGGCCAACCGCCATCCGCGCCGCAAGGCCCGCCATCATCGCCACGCACGTCAGCAACGCCGCTGGGACCATCGCGCGAAACGTCGCCGGGGCCCGCTTAGCCACGCGCCAGAAGTACGGCCACAACGCCGCCGCGCGCTCCTCCGGCTCCGTCCAGCCGCTCGCCTCCATCGAGGCCCAGCTCACCCGCCTCAGCGTCTCGCCCTCGACCTGCGCAAAGAACCGCAAACCCGCGAAGCGCCCAAATCGATAGCACCAATAGACCGCCAACGGAAATAGAATCGCTGCGTCGGCGAATTCCGAAAATACCAATCGCGCGACCGACACCCGCGATCTCCACTCGTTATTCGCAAATTCATAGAGCACGCCGCCGATCACCTGCCTCGGGGCAAGCTCCTCGATCAGTGCCAATGGAATCGCGAAAAAGCCGAGCAATATGGGCGTCGTGATCACACACAGCCACCGCCGCCGTTCCACCGCCGTCCAACAGAACGACGCCACCGCGGCGCACATCGCCAGCCACCCCAGAACTTGATCGAGATTGAATCTCCGGTACCTCATAGACCACGTCTGACCGTAGTTTATGGGGGCCGTGTACCAGGCGATGAACTGGGCCACGAAGCTGAAAAGCACCATCGGCATCATGCACAGCCCAAACGCCGCCCAGCCCCAGAACTGCGCGCCAAAGGCGACCTCCCGCATCGGCAGCAAGGTTAGGCGGAGGTCCTCCACCTTCGCCCGCTGGTCCGGCGCCCACGCAAACAGCACCATGCAAATGCCCGCCAGCAAACCACCAACGATCATAGCGGAAAGTCTCGCCGTCTCAATCGCAACCGGGCTCATGGAGGCCAGCGACTGAAGACTACCAACATTGCCGGCCCCCACTCCCCAATTTCCCGGAATTTCAATATAGATATACCACGCAAAGTACGCCACCCATCCCCACGCCGCCAGCGGCAGCAGAACAAACAGCGACATCTTCACCCACCCACGCCGCCACGGAGCCGAGCGCCTCAGCACGATGTTCCGTCGCGCGCCCCCCAGCAGGTCGAGCAGGTGGCCCAGGAAGGAGAAAAATTGGCGGAAGGCGGTCATGCGGGGATATTCCTCCACAGGCATCCGGCGATGACATCGCGCCGATCAGATCGCGAACGATGATTGCAGCGGACGAAAGTGTCCCTGCGCCTTTTGCACGGTGTCATTCGGAAAGGAGGCAAGGGGCTAGGACTCCCGCTTGCCGTCCTTCAATCGGATCGTCTGCGCGGGGGCGGGAAGGCCGGGGAGCGGGTGGTGGCTGGCGATGATCAGGATGCGGCCCTCCTCTGCGGCCCAGGCGGTCAGGAGTTCCACCACGCGGGCCGCGCTCTCGTCGTCGAGCTGGGCCGTGGGCTCGTCGGCCAGGAGCATCGCGGGCTCCGGTGCGATCGCCCGGGCGAACGCCACGCGCTGACGCTGTCCGCCGGAGAGATTCTGCACGGGGCGGCGGCACTCGGCGGCATCAAGCCCCAGGCGCCGGAGCAGATCGTCGGCGGCTGCCAGCGCCACCGCCGGCGAAAGCCCCCGCGCCCACAGCAGCGGCGCCGCCACGGCCTCCCTCGCGAGGAGCCCCGGCGGCAGCAGGTGGTGCTGGAAGACGATGCCGACCTCCCGGGCGCGATACTGCGCCAAGGCGCCTTCTCCCAATGCGGTGATCGAGCGCCCCCGAAACCTCACCGTCCCGCCGTCGGCGCGGTCGAGCCCGCCCAGGATGTTCAGCAGGGTGCTCTTGCCCGAGCCCGAGGGCCCCGCCAGCAGCACCGTGTCGCCGGCGCCGCAGGAAAAGGAAACACCCCCAAGGGCAGGGCTCGCGGCGCCGGAAAACCGGCGCGCGAGCCCATCGACCTCGAGGGTGTTTGTCACGTCTTGCGGGGACTGGTTACTTCTTGGCGGCTGGCGCCGCGCCATTGGTCTTCTTGGCGCCGTTGGTCTTCATGGCGCGGTGCTGCTTCGCCTCGCGCTCCTTTGCGATCGAGGGCGTGCCATCGGTATGGGTCCACTCGAAGTAGGTGTTCTTCTCGGCGGGATAGTGCGGAACCTGATGCCCCATGGCCACGTCGAAGTTCGGCTGGGAAGCGAGCCAGTGGATCGGGCGCGTGATCACATACTCGAGGGCGATGCCCACGGGATGAACGACATAGGTGACAATGCGGAAGGGATTGTCGCTGGCGCCCCTCTTGTAGCGGTTGGCCATCGAGGGCACGGAAACGGCCACGATGGAGAGGCACAGCATCGCCACGGCGATCTTCTTATTCATTTCGGGAACCCCCGGTGGTTGAGACTGTCGGGGCCAGAGTCGCGCGCAAGTCGGTTCAGGTCAAGGGAAAGACCGCGCCCGCGCTCCCCCAAGATTAGGCTTGTCTGGACCGGGGGCGGCTTCGCAGGTTCTCCCCCTCGCGGGAGCGCCCCGGGCCACCGGGCGCCGCCCCCCATCCCAACGGAGTCCCGACCCCATGGCGGATAAGTCCAACAAGTACGCTGAAAACGTTGCCGGCAAGTTCTTCGTCGATGATTCCTGCATCGACTGCGACGCCTGCCGCGCCACCGCCCCGGACAACTTCGCCCGCGAGGATGAGAAGGGCTTCTCCTACGTCTTCAAGCAGCCCTCCAGCGAAGTCGAATACCAGCTCTGCATGGACGCCCTCGAGGGCTGCCCCGTCGAGGCCATCGGCAGCGACGGCGCCTGATTTACAGCAGGGATGAGGGCTGAGGGATGAACGGCAACGGCATGGTGTGCCGCCGCAGTTTAATCCCCCCCCATTGCATCCCACCAGCCCCGTACCACATGCCGTTCATCCCCTCTACCTCCTCACTCATCCCTGCCGTTCATCCCTCCTGCTTGATCCCCCATCCCTTCCCTTTGGCCCCCCCGCACAATTTCGCTTGATCTGACGCGCTCCAAGCCGTATTAAGGCAGTGTTGCAAATCTGTCCGGAGGGCTGATCGTGTCCATCTTGCTTACCATGCGCGACGAGACGGCCGCAGGGGATCGTTCGGGGGATCTGGTTGTCGACGTGCCCGACGGCACGATGACCGTGCGGGAATTGATTCGGCAGCGGGTACTTAACGAAATTACGAATCGGATGGACGCGGACGATGCCGTGTTTGGCGGGCTGGTGCGCGTCCCCGACACGGAGGCGATGTTGAGCCAGCGGGGCACGCGGCACCGGGTGGGCGTGGATCCCGATGCACAGGTCGCCCGCGCCTGCGATGCATTCGAAAGCAACCGGTTCTTCCTTCTGGTGGATGGCCACCAGCCGACGGAACTGAACCAACAACTCGAACTCTCGGAAGCCTCGGAGATCGCATTCGTCCGGCTCGTTCCGTTGGTGGGGGGATGACCGATGTCTCTGGTGGTGAAAGAACTGCGGGAGCAGATTCGGATGGCCCTGCGGCCCACTAGATAACCGCCGCCATTGCGACGGCTTCGCTGGTGGACTATGCAAGTAGTGCCATTGCCGAAATAGAACGAACTCGCACCTGACCTGCTTACTCTCCTGACGTACCACTGCTCGCGCAGAAGATTGGAGGAGCCACACCGTGCAATGGTGGCAAAGACTCTCCACCAGAAAGGGCAACGATGAGGATGGTCTTTCGCCCGTGGCAAAGGTTGCCGAGGTTCTTAGGGCCGAGGCATCGAAGACGCTCGCGGTAACCTCCATTCCTGCAACTCGGCTCACCCCGGAGATGCCCGTGGCAAAATACGCGATGGGGGATCCCTACTCCGATCTGGGTCCTCGCATTCAGGAGTTGATGACCGTCTGCGCCCGGCTCGGATACCATTTGTCCGGGCAGCCCGATCCGAAAGTGGCCGAGCTTGCGTTCGACGACGACCCCGGTACTCAGGCTCGAATTGGCCTTGCTGTGTGCCGCTATATGATTGTGTGGGGATCGCTTTCCGAGCACACTCACCAGTTCGGCGGGCTACTGGGGCAACTCATCGCAAAGCGCGCCGAATGTTCCGAAATCGAGCTGGAATGGATCCTGTGCGCCGTGCTGATGCCGGAGCCGACCTACGGAAGGTTTGGCCATGTGACGGGCGCCGCGCGGCTGGCGGATCGATTGGCCAAGAAGCAGCCGCTGGGCGAACGCAGTCAACGGCTGCTGATGGAAATCTCCCGCTTCCCAAGCCTCGCCGAGAACACGAGGGCGCGTCTGTGCCAGCTCGGAAGGGGTCAACCACTCGCCACGAGGCCAAATCCGGCCGGCATGCCGTTGACCCCCCTGGTTACCGCGGAAACGAACTGGGGAAAGTCCGCATTCGAGTTCCTGGACAGCATGGAAGATGGCGAGCGCCAATCATGGATCGACCTCATCAACCACGCGGCGACGGTCAGTGGCTCCACCCCCTCCGGAATTTGGATGAAGGAGGGCCTTGTATCCCTTGAACAGGTCGGGAAGGACGCCTTCGAGCGGAGAATGATGGATTGGATACCGATCTTTCAGCTATCGCCGGGGGGAGACGGCGCGGCTGCTCGATATTTTGCCCGGCGACGGGAGGAAAAGGAGAGGGTTGTCTACAAGGGCCTCGTTTGCTTCTGCTCATTCATCGGTAGCCCGGATCTCGCGATAGCACTGGCAGATCTTTGTCTGTATGCCTACAGGCAGGACACCTTTATCGAGAAGGTCGCCAGCTCCGCCATCATGGCCCTGGGCGAAATGCCAAACCAGGTCGGCATTCCCCAGTTGACCAAGATCAAGTCCAAGCTGCGCCACAAGATCGCCCTCAAGAATGTAGAGAAGGCGCTGACGGTTGCCTCCCAGAAGGCGGGGATGGGCAAGGACGCCCTTCAGGAGTCGCTGGTTCCCGAGTTCGGCATGGTCGAGGTGGGTTCCGGCTCGATTCCCATCGGCGACTATACGCTGGAGTTCCAGGTCGAGTCCAGCAGCCGGATCGCGCAAAGCTGGAAAAGCAGCGCCAGCAAAGTTCAAAGCTCCGTGCCCGCCGCCGTGAAGGCGGATCATGCCAGCGAATTGAAGGCCTTGAAGGACAATCTGAAGGAGTTGCAGAAGCAGCTCTCCACCCATCGTGAGCGGTTTGACCAGCTCATGCGCCGCCCGATTTCGTGGCGCTTTGACTGGTGGCGAAAGTATTACCTCGACCACCTGCTGATCGGCTGGTTCTCACGGCGGCTCATCTGGCAGTTCTCCGATGGCGGCTCGATCCGCCTTGGCTGCTGGAACGGAGAGGGGCTCGTGGACTCCGACGACAAACCGCTGGGCAAGATCGCCGACGATGCCACGGTGGCGATCTATCACCCTGCGGGCTTTGACGAGGATGTGATCGTCGCCTGGCGAGACTGGATCGTGGGGAAGGAAATCGTCCAGCCCTTCAAGCAGGCCTTCCGCGAAGTCTACCTGGTGACCCCCGCGGAGCTCCAAACGGCAACCTACTCCAACCGATTCGCCGCTCACATCGTGCGCACCAATCAGGTGCTCGCCCTCGCCAAGACCCGCGGCTGGACGGTGAAGCCGATGGGAGGGTCCTTTGACGGCGCCGGCGAGGACCCCCCGCGCATACCCCTGCCCGAGTGGAACCTGACGGCGGAGTATTGGACGAACCCCATCAACGATGCCCACGACGACATGGGCTCGCCGCTCTATTTGACCACTGATCAGGTCAAGTTCCTGCGCGACGGAGAAGCGCTGCCAATCTCCCAAGTTCCGATGCGCGTCTTCACGGAGATCATGCGCGACGTGGATCTCTTCGTCGGCGTGGGAAGCATCGCCAACGATCCCAACTGGGCCGACTCGGGTGAACGCCCGGACTTCGACAACTACTGGCGCATCTATTCCTTCGGGAAGGTGAGCGGAGCAGGAGCAAGCCGTCGGGCTGTGCTCGAGAAGCTGCTTCCCCGGATGAAGATCGCTCCGCGATGCAAGCTCGACGACCGCTTCCTGATCGTGAAAGGGGACCTCAAGACCTACAAGATCCACCTCGGCAGCGGCAACATCCTCATCGATTCCGGCATTTACCTCTGCATCGTCCCCCACAGCTCGCCGAGCGGAAAAATCTACCTCCCCTTCGAGGGCGACACGATGCTCTCGGTGATCATCAGCAAGGCCCTGATGCTGGCGGAGGACTCGAAGATCAAGGACGAGTCGATCCTGCGCCAGATCAAGCGCTCGTAACGGCAGGGAGGAGGGCGAAGGGATCAACGGCAACGGCGCCGGTGTCCTTTTTTACTCCCCATCCCTGCCGTTGTCGTTCATCCCTCATCCCTCCTTACCTCATCCCTTCTTTTCATCCCCTCAGCCGGGCGAACCCCTTCAGCCGCACCACCTTGATGCAGGTCTCCAGCCGGGGGCGGAACTTCTTCTTGAACTGGGCCACGCTCTCCGTGTTGGCGCCCACCCAGTCATAGAGGAACGGCGCGCCGCGCTGGCGGAAGAAGTGTTCCGTGACCGCGGCGTGAAGGAGCGACGGCCCGCCGGAGCCCTCGTCGCTATCCGGCGCGGAAGCGCCGAGCAGGTAGTACACTCGCCCCGCGTCTCCGGCGAAGACGCCACCCGCGGCGGGCTCTCCGGAGGGCGCGCGGACCAGCGCGGCCTCGGCGGAGAGACCGGGTTCGTCCAGATCGAGAAGCGCCTCGTAGCACGCGGGCGCCACGAAGTGCGGGAGGCCCTGCCGCTCGCGGGTTTTTTCCCAGAGCGCGATGATCGCGGGCAACTGCCCGCGCCCCCACTCGACAGTCAAACCCGCCTCGCGCGCCTTGCGGATCTGGCGCCGCGCCGCGCTTTCGGCCGATTGCTCCAGTGCCTCGGGCGCGCCGATCTCCGACACGTAGTTGTAGTGCGGCGTGGCCCGCCACCCCTGCCACACCAAGCCCCGCGCGTCCGGCGTCTCGGCGGGGAGGATGACCTCGGCACGGGAAACCGCGTCGGGGACGGCCAGTGCCGCCGCCTTCAGGACATCGCGCAGGAACGACTCGGAGGGATTCCGCTCGGCGAGTAGGCCCGCAAAGGGCGCGGGCGCGGTGTTCATCCACCGGAGTTCGAGCCGGTGGCGGCGCTCGACGAAGGTCAGGCCCGCAAGCAGGTCGCCGTTCTCTCCCCTCACGCCCACGCGCACCGGGCGGCCCACGTCGCGGGCGGCGCAATCGGCCCACGCCCAATTCAGGCCCAAGTGCCCCGGCGAGCGCCGCCACAGCGCCTCCCATTCGCCGCGCGCGTCCTGGCCCAACAGGCTTGCCCGATACCCACGCGCCACCGTTGCCACGCCCCCGCAAGGCTGAATCATTCCCACTGCGAATAAATGGGTTTCCAGACCCGGGCGAAAGGGGAATTGCCAGCTCTAGAATCCTGAAGCATCGGGGTTTCCGGAGAATTCCCTTGTGGCGACACGGGGCCTCGGGCAAGTTCGACCGTCTTCAAATGAGACGTTTTAGTGCCACACTTTCCTTATGGAGGTGCGCAATGGGTGATTATGATGCCCTGGAGCGCCGATTGGCAGAGTTGAATGGAAAGCTTGACGCCGTGGCTCAGGCCAATACTGGCGCCAAGCTGACTGCAAGGCTGGTGACCGTGGTGATCGTGATCGCGGCGGTCGGCGGCGTTTACCTGCTGCTGCGCCCTGCCATCGATGCCTACAACAATCCCAAGCCTTATCAGGACGCGCTGGCCGAAGAGTTCAAGACCCGTGTGTTTCCCGAAATCAGCACCGAACTTCAGGAGAGCGTCAAGACGATCGGCCCCGAAGTCCGCCAACTCGTCATCGAGAGGATCGAGTCCCGCTATGAGGACGTGGTCAAGGTTGTGGATTTCGAGGCCAGGGAACTGGTCGCCAGCCTGAAGGACCATACCCAGACGGAGCTTTCCGGCTCCGTGACGGAACTCGAGGCGGGCCTCAAGGACCGCATCACCAAGGCCGTTCCCGAGATTGCCGACGAGGCCAATCGCGAGACCGTCATCGGCAACGCCGCAGTCGGCATCGAGAACGCCGTCAAGCGCGTGGTTGAAGAGACCTTCGAGCGCCACATCACGACGCTCAACCAGATCGAGCTGAAGCTGCTGGAGATTCCCGTTCCCGACAGCGTCAAGAAGATGGACGACGAGGAATTGGCGATGGAGTTGCAGCGCGCCCTTTCCGAGTACGCCTTTGCGATACTTCAGCACTCGTTCTCGCCGGAGACCAAGCAGGTCCTTGGTCGCCTTGCCGAGACCCCGACCAAGACAGACTGAGGAGACCACCAAAATGTCCGACAAAGATAGCGTTCTTCGCCAGATCGGCGACTTGGAAAAGAGGCTCGAGGCCCAGATCGCCCGCGCCAAGTCCGCGCAGACGGTCTCCGTGATTATTGGCGCGGTTCTCGTCGCCGTCATGATCGGCTACTTCACCTGGATGTCCGGCATGGTGAAGGAGGCGCTCAAGCCCAAGGAAGCCGCCCAGATGGCCTCCCAGGAGATCGTCACCCGCGTCAAGGAACTGCGGCCCGACCTCGAAAAGGCCGCCCGCGAGAACGCCCCGCTGCTTGTTGACAACCTTGTCGACGAACTGATCAAGAACCAGATTCCCGCCGGCCGCAAGGCGCTGGAAAAGGAAATCAAGACCCAGAGCTCCGCCCAGGTCGCCAAGCTGATCGAGCGCATCTACGCCGAGTTCGACAATATCCTCGAGACCCACGCCGAACAGGTCCGCGAGATGGCCAAACTCCTCCAGACCAGCGAAGGCCGCGAGGAATTCGAGACCCAGATGTACGCCCGCATCAAGGAAGCCGTGACTGACGAGGAGATTACCAGGAACCTCGACAGCTATGGCAACGCCCTCGATGAAATCGACGCCACCCTGGGCCGCATCATCGTCCCCGGCGCGGAACTCACCCCCGCGGAGAGGAACACCCTCGAGTTGCTCGCCGTCGTCCGCGAGCTTGCCGCCCGCTCGAAGTTCGATCTCAAGACCCTTCCCGCCATCGAAGGCCTCGACGAATCCCTGAAGGCCAAGGCCGAAGACGTCAAGTAACGCCTCCGCCAGAAACGCGACCCCCCCGCCAACTCACCGGCGGGGGTTTTTTCATGGGAACGCCATTCTCCCGAATGGCGCCGTCGCCCGCGGTCCCGATGGTTACCCCGCGCCGCGTCCCCCGCTAGCCGATCGGGAGATCGGCGTTCCCAGAATGACTCTCCCGTTGCTCCCCCGGCCCCGCCAGTGTCCCCCTTTTCCCGCCAACACAAACCGACCCAATACGGAGCCGCCCCACCATGTTCGTCGCCGACAACTATACCGCCGCCCTGATCCTACGCCGCCGGGAGATGGAGGAAGTCAACCCCACCGCCAAGGGCAAGAAGCTCGCCCACCCCGCGCCCCGCGCCCCCCGCATCTTTGCCGACACCGCGGACTTCCAGAACATCAAGGCCCTCTTCGAGGCCGGAATCATCAACGGCGTAACCACCAACCCCACGCTGATGAAGCGCGCCGGCGCCAAGAACTGGGCCGAGGCCAAGAAGATGATGAAGGAAATCTGCGCCCTGATGAATCCCTATCCCGTGTCGCTGGAACTCACCGAACTCACCTTCGACAAGATGGTGAAGCAGGCCGACGAGCTGCGAAAGCTCGGTGCCAACTCCGTCATCAAGGTCCCCACCGGCGGATATACAGCCGTGGACAAGTCCCTCGATCCCCACACGGGACTCAAGGTGCTCCACGCCCTGTGGGAGCGCGACATCAAGACCAACGCCACCCTGATCTTCAACTCCACCCAGGCCTACTGGGCCGCCCAGGCCGGAGCCACCTATGTGTCGCCGTTCCTCGGGCGCCTGGCCGACTATGCCTACAAGAACGACACCCCCGAGCGCGCCCCCGGCAACTCCCTGTACCTGATCGACGACCACAAGAACGCCAAGGGCGACCAGAAGGTGGCCAACACCGAATACGTCGCCAGCGGCGGCAAGCGTAAGGACATCGGCACGCGCCTGATCCGCGAGATCGTCCAGGTCTTCTCCAACTACGACATCAAGACCGAGGTCCTCGCCGCCAGCTTCCGCAACTTCGCCCAAATCTCCGAAATCCTCCTCGCCGGCGCCGACATCCTCACCGTCCCCGGCGACCTCCTCATGCAAGTCGCCGACCATCCCCTCAGCGACGCTGGCATGACGGCGTTCGTGGAGGATTCGAAGGCGTTTTCGGGGTAAAGCCGCCGCGCCCGTCAAACAACGTGGCCGTGAAATGACCATTTCCTACTCATGTGCCGGAAGACATGTGAAGGAAACGGCTTTTCCCATATAAATTCGGGTTTACGTGCAAATAAAAAGGCGCCTTCTTTGCATGTACCGTGGGGCATGTAAAGATGAAGCGGTTCTCTTTCCATGTGATTTCGGCGAAAACCGGGGACGCACGATGATTCCAAGGATCAGCGAAGGTTTCCCCCTCGGCAAGATCGAGACGGTTGCGGTGCTGAAGCGACTCGCGGGGGTCAGCAGGCGCCTCGCCGAACTCAAGGGCGTGGGAGGAACGATCCCCCGGCCTGGAATCCTGATCAATACGCTCGCCATGCAGGAGGCAAAGGACAGTTCGGAGATTGAGAATATCGTCGCGACCCAAGACGAAATCTATCGCGGGGACCTTTTTCTGGAGGTGGCTTCCACCCCCGCCGCCAAGGAAGTTCAGCGGTACGCCACCGCAATGCGCGTCGGCTACGACAGCGTCCGGTCCACCGGACTGCTGACCGCAAACCACATTCTGGAAATCCAGTCGGTGCTGAAAGAAAGCGGCGCCGGGCTCCGCAAGCTCCCCGGCACAGTGCTGAAGGACGCGGCGGGCGCCGTTGTCTATACGCCCCCCCCAGGACCCCGCGGAGATCGTCGCGCTGATGACCGATCTCGAGCGGTGCATCAACGATCCCGCCTATCTCCCCGTGGACCCGCTGATCAAGATGGCGGTGATCCACCACCAGTTTGAGCGCATCCACCCCTTCTACGACGGCAACGGCCGCACGGGCCGGATCGTCAACGTGCTCTATCTGGTCAAGGAGGGTCTCCTCGACCTGCCGATCCTCTCTATGAGCCGCCAGATCCTGCGCACGAGAGCCGACTACTACCGCCTCCTCCGCGACTCGCGCGCCTCCGGCAATTGGGAAGAGTGGATCCTCTACATGCTCGACGCCGTGGAGGAAACGGCCATCGGCGCAGTCAAGACGATCACCGCCATCAGGGAGGCGATGCAGTCCCGCAGGGAGCACATCCGCCACCGCCACAAGTTCTATAGCCAAGACCTGCTGAACAGCATCTTTCAGCACCCCTACACGAAGATCGAATTCATGCAAGACGAGCTGAAGGTCTCAAGGCCGACCGCGACCAAGTACCTCGAAGAGCTGACGGCGAGCGGCGTCCTCGCCAAAGAGAAGCGCGGCCGATCGAACTACTACATCAACACGGCTCTGTGGGCGATCCTTATCGCCGAGCGGGAATAGGGAGAGCACATAGCGGAACGGCACAACGGCCACGAAGACAGGCCGCACTCGGATCCACCAAGGACCGAGGGGCCACCTCGCCGGACGGGTCCTTCCCCGGTTTCCTGCCGTTCTTCTCGTCCATGTCGGTCATCGTGCCGTTTCTCCGCCGTGGTCAGTAAACTTCCAGGCCGAGTGTCTCAACCGGTATAGGCAGGTAGGGGGCCGCCCCGTCGCCCCCCTCAAAACAACACCCACTCCTCGCTCCTCACCCGGTACCCCAGGTCCACCAGCGCCCCCACCTCGAAGGGCTGATACGATCGCGTGGTAAACCCGGCGATCGAGAAGGGGCGCATGACGGTGCCGGAGGGGATCGGGCTGTTCTGCTGCCAGTGGGCAATGCTGGAGCCGCCGGCGAAGGAGTCGGGCGTGTGGACGGGCGGGGAGCCTTCGCCGGGGAAGATGCGGGTGGCGTTGGTGCCGCGGAAGCTGACGGCGTTGAGTCCGCCGACGAGCGTGCTGGCCTGGAAGACGAAGGTGCCCTGGTTCCAGACCTTGGCGTCGGGGACGTTCTGGAACAGTTGAGCGTCCCACCGGGAGTAGGCGAGAGTGGGGGCAAAGACGCTGACTCCCGTGCTGCTGGAGGCGAAGGAAGTGACGCCCAGGCCGTGGGTGAATTCGTGGAGGAGGACGCTGAACAAATCGAACTGGCCGATGGCGGGCGGGCCGAGGGTGTTGTTCCAGTTGTAGCCGAAATCCACGGTGATGCTGATCTCCGGGTTGGCGCCGTTGACGTCGTTCCCGGTGTCCAGGCGCAGGAACGAGGTGCCCGGGAGGAAGCCGTTGGCGCCGGACTGGAAGGAGGTGCCGCCGCGGGCGAGGGAGCCGCTGCCGTCGGTCTCCGACGCGTTCACGCGGATGGCGAGGTCCCCGCCGGGATAGCGCAGCACGCCGTCCACGTAGTTGAGGACGGCCTCGAAGACGGCCTTGCGGCTGGCGCCCAAGGCGGCGTCGTCAAAGCCGATGCCCGTTCCGGAGTCCAGATAGGTGATGGTGAAGTCGATGCCCGTGGCGCCCCGGGGGTTGAACTTGGGGGCGGCGGCGACCTGTTCCGGGGTGGGCTTGGGGAGTTCCGACTCGGGCAGGATTTCCCCCGTGTGGCCAAATTGATAGAAAAATTCGGCGTGGGCGGGGCCCGCGCCCGCCAATAAGGTCAATATCGTCATCCAACGCGCGGTGTGGGGCATCGCAGGTGGGGTCTCCTTGGGGCAGACTCTGATTTCCAAGGGGGAGAATCCTCATTCTGCGGGGAAGCGCAATCCCAACCGCAACGATGAAACATGGTGCCTCGCCGCGCCGGTCCAGCAGGGGGCCGACCCGATGGACGAGACGCACAATATGGGCTTGATGGACGTCCATCGTGTCCATCCAGTCAATCATGTCCATCGGGTGGCGCTGGCTGCAAGACTCTGCGAAACACCCCAGGCAACTTCGGGGTGGGTCAGAGTCCCAGCGCCTTCTTGACCATGGCGGGAAGCTGATCGGGGCGCTCGGCGCATTCGATGCCGCATTCGCCAAGGATGCGGATCTTCTCCTGGGCGGTGCCAGCGCCGCCGCTGATGATGGCGCCCGCGTGGCCCATGCGCTTGCCGGGGGGGGCGGTCAGGCCGGCGATGAAGCCGACCACGGGCTTGGTCATGTGCTGCTTCGCCCATGCCGCCGCCAGCTCCTCCATGTTGCCGCCGATTTCGCCGATCATGATCACAGCGTCGGTTTCGGGATCGTTGTTGAAAAGTTCAAGGGCGTCGCGATGCGACGTCCCAACGATGGGGTCGCCGCCGATGCCGATGCAGGTGCTCTGGCCAATGCCGGCGCGGGTCAGCTCCCACACGACTTCATAGGTGAGCGTCCCGCTGCGGCTGATGACGCCCACGCGGCCGGCCTTGTGGATATGGCCGGGCATGATGCCGCACTTGGCCTTGCCGGGGGTGATGACGCCGGGGCAGTTGGGCCCCACGACGTGGACACCCATGCGCTTGGCCTCGTGATAGACGGTCATCATGTCGAGGGTGGGGATGCCCTCGGTGATGATCAGCACCACCTTGATACCGGCCTCCATCGCCTCCAGGGCGGCGTCGGCGGAGAACCCGGCGGGAACATAGATGATCGTGGTGTTACACTGGGTCGCGGCGACGGCCTCGCGGACGGTGTCGAAGACGGGCACGTCGTCCAGAGTGGTCTGGCCGCCCTTTCCCGGAGTTACACCGGCGACCACCTTTGTGCCATAGGACTTCATCTGGCCACCGTGATACTGGCCCTCGCGTCCGGTGATTCCCTGGATGAGGAGGCGGGTGTTCTCATTGACGAGGATCGACATAGGGGGGCTCTGGCTTTCCTGCGGAGTTCGCTGGATGGGGGGACTTAGGACGCGCCGGGCGCGTTACAGGCCGCAGTTGTTTCCGCCCACGCTCCGGGGGTCAAGGCGGAGAACGGCGGGGAAAGGCGGGAATGGCGGGAAAGGCGGGAACGACGGGGGGGAGGAATTGACGGCGTGGGGGGCGGGGGGGCGATGGTTGGGGCCCATGCACAAGCCACGCCCAAGCACTCTGGCCTCGCTGGCCGTTGTCGTCCTGATGGCGGTGGTTTGGATTTGGCCGCTGGTGGGGCTGGGCGAGCAACGGTGGGCGACGCACTCCAACTGGTTCGATGCCAGCCGGGCCCAGATGACCGTGGAGGCCTGGCGCGCGGGAATCGCCGACGCCCGGTGGTTTCCATCGGCGGACTACGGCTATGGCTATCCGTTCCTGTGGTACTACGCGCCGATGTTCTCGTGGGTGGCGGGAGGCCTGCTGGCGCTGACCGGCAAGGTGTCGCTGGCGATCCGCCTGGCGACGGCGCTGTGGCTGGCGGTGGGGGTGACGGGCATGTGGGCGGCGGGCGCGAGGTTCTGGGGGATGGCGCGCGGGGAAAGCTCCCTCCCCCTGGCCGGGGGTATCGCCGCCGCCGCGTGGCTCGCCTCGCCGTATCCGCTGGTCGGCGTGTATATACGCGGAACGGGGCCCGAGTTCGCCGCGATGCAGATGCTGCCGTGGGTCTTCTGGGCGGGGCTGGGCCTGCTGGCGAGGACCGGGCCGTTGACGCGGCGCGATGGCGCGGAGGCAGTGCTCTCCGCCTTCTTCCTCGCGCTCGCCGTGCTCTCCCACAACTACCTCGGGCTGATGGCGCTGGGGCTGGCGTTCGCGATGCCCTTGTTCGCGGCGGCGCTGCGGTGGGGCGGCGGATGCGCGCCATTCGCGGCGCGTCGCCTGCTCCTGCACGCGGGGGCTCTCGCCTACGCGCTCGCGCTGTCGGCGTTCTGGTGGGCGCCCGCGTTTCTGGAGCGCGGCTTCGTCCGCGACGAGGGAATGCGCATCGGCGAGTACCACCACTCGCGGCACTTCCTGCACCTGTGGAATTACCTGATCGTGGGCTACTGGGGCAGTGGCGGCAGCTTCCCCGGCCCTCGCGACACGCTGACGCTGCATCTTGGATTCGCCGGCGTCGTGGGCCTTGCATCGGCAGCGTGCGCCCTGATCGTGGGCGACCGAAAGGTCCGCTCGGCCTGTGGCACGCTGCTCGCGGCGATTGCCGCGGCGATCTTCCTGACGCACTGGAGCAGCGAATTCCTGTGGGACCATTTCGCGCTCCTATCCACGGGGCAGTTTCCGTGGAGGTTCCTTGCGCTCGGGACACTCGGCGTTGCGCTTGCCGCGCCCGCGTTTCTATGCGTCCCCGGAAGAGCAGCGCGGATCACGGGGCTTGTGCTGATCGGCACGACCGCGCTGGCGAGCGCGGTGGTCTATCGGCATCCCCTGTCGCTCCTTCCCGCCCCCCGGGAGATCGTCTCCGTCGATCCGCGGTACGACCACCTGCGGACGGCGATCATGGACGAGTTCGGCCCCGCATGGCGCCCCGATACGGCCGATCGCGGTGCGCCACCAGACTCGGTGATGCCGGGCGAGGGGCTGACAATTCTCGACGCGGCGGTCGATGGCTCCAGCGCCACGATCGCGATGGAGCATCGCGGCCCCGAAACCAGCCGCGTCGTGCTCGCTCGGAACTACTTCCCCGGCTGGACGGCACGCCTATTGGAGGGCGATTCGCCGGAACTGGTGATTGGACCGGAAAATGGCACAGGATTCATCGAACTCACTGGAATCCCGCCCGGGAGGAGCGTCGTCGCGTTCACGCTGGAGGCGACGCCCACGCGCCACTGGGCGAGGCTGCTCTCGGTGGGCGCACTGCTGGCTCTCATCCTGATTGGAATCAGAATTCGTAGGATGCCCAGGGAATCGTACGCCGAAAGAACTTAACAGTGCCGGGAATCGCCACTTGCCGTAAGCGAAACCCGCATGGAACAAAGCTCTGGAACCGAGGCGACAATAAGCCTGGCAGGGAAGCGGGGGCGTCTGGTTGCCTGAGACAGAGGGCGAGGCCTGCAAATGTCTCGCGAAACCGCTCGTCCGCCTTGGATGCAGATGACGTGGCGAGCGAATCCGCTCGACTCGACATCGCAATGGTCGCATCGTCCCGTCAATCGGCCAACCCGTTGTGAGCGCGACGAGCAAACCAATCCATGATGCCCCACCACCCGACGCGCCGCATATTCTCCTTCCTATTGGCCACACTGCTCATGGTTGCAGGGGGCCTTCATGCCTCCACCGCGCTGACCGCCGACGAGATCGCCTACCTCAAATCCGTCGAGACGATCACCTTTGTCAGCCAGACCAGCTATGCCCCCTTCGAGTTCGTGGACCGCGCGGGCGAGCGGAAGGGGATGTGCCTGGACTTGGTCCACTGGATGTCCGCGGAGCTTGGCTTCCGGGCAAACTTCGTGGACATGCCGCTTCAGGAGGCGCAGGACGCGGTGCTGGCGGGAAAGGCCGATGTTCTGACGAGCCTGTTCCACAGCCAGCGGCGCGACGGGAAGTTCGACTTCACCGACATGATCTTCGAGGTACCCGCCTCCATCTTTGTCCGCGCGGAGCGCCCGGACATTCAGGGTCTCGACGACCTGCGCGGGCGTCGGGTCGCCATGCAGCGGGGCGACTATGCGGCGGAGTTCCTGGAATCCAGGGGCATCGATGTGGAGGTCGTCAGCGTGGCCAGCTTTGCCGAGGCCACGGACGCCGTCGTCGATGGGCGCGCCGACGCGGTGGTGGGCGACGAGCAAATCGTCCTGTTCCACCTGTATTCGCAGGGGCTGGAGGCGCGGCTCAAGATCGTCGGCACCCCCCTTTTCGTTGGACGCAACTGCATGGCGGTGGCCAACGGCGACGCCGTGCTGGCGGGGATCCTGAACAAGGGAATCCACATCGCGCGGCAGCAGGGCGTGATCGACCGCATCGAGCGGACGTGGCTTGGGCGCCCGATCGCCCCGGCACCGTCGCTTCTGCTGGAGAACGCAACGCGGCTGGCCGTGTTTTCCGCCCTGGCGCTGGTGGCGCTGCTGGCGGTGCTGGTTTGGAACCGGCAGCTCGACAAGGTGGTGCGCGCCCGGACCAGCGAACTGGCGGAAACCAACCAGCGGCTGGAGCTGGCGCTCGACGGCGCCAGCCTTAGCCTTTGGGACTGGGACCTGATGACCAACAAAGTCACCCGGGACTCGCGGCTTGAACGCATGCTTGGCTACGCGCCGGGGACGTTCTCCAACGCCTCGGAGGAGGAATGGCGAGCGCTTACCCACCCGGAGGATGATCCGGCGGTGAATCACGCGCTCTTGGAGTGTATTAGCGCCGAGAACGCGGAACTGAGCTGTCAGCTTCGACTGCGCGCGGCCGATGGAGGCTGGAAGTGGTCCGAGGCCCGCGGGCGCGTGGTGGAGCGCGATGCCAGCGGCAAGCCCACGCGCATGATCGGCACCCATCTGGACATCACCGAGAACAAGCGCGCCGAGGCAGGGTTGCGCCGCTCCGAACGCCACTATCGCCTCCTCCTGGAAAACCTCAACGCCGCCGTCCTTGTCCATGGGGCCGACGACCGCCCGGTTTACTGCAATCCCAAGGCGGAGGAACTGCTTGGCATCAGCGAGGAGCGCCTTCTGGCGGGCGACGCGATGGAGGGAGTTTTCCATGCCGAGAATCACGAGCCGATCCCCCGCGAGCAATTCCCCTCCACCCGCGTAATCGGAGGAACGCCGATCCAGAACGCCGTGTACTCGATCCGCCGCCGCGGAGAGGAGAAGGCCGGCGGGTGGATCATGCTCTCGGGCTATGCCGAGCAAGACCGCGAGGGCGCCCTTGTCCGTGTGGTTCTCACCTTCGTGGACATCGGCGAGCAGCGCCGTGCCGCGGCGGAGCGCCAGAAGCTCGACGCCCACATGCAGCACCTGGCCAAGCTGGAAAGCCTGAGCGTCCTGGCCGGCGGCATCGCCCACGACTTCAACAACCTGCTGATGGGAATCCTTGGTTCCGCCGGCCTGGCGCTGCACGACCTTCCCCGGGACTCGCCCGCGCGCGAGTCGCTGGAGCTGATCGAGAAAACCGCCCAGCGCGCCGCCGAACTCACCCGCCAGATGCTCGCCTATTCGGGCAAGGGGCGCTTCGTCGTCGTTCCCATCAACGTCTCACGCCTCGTCCGGGAAATGTCCCACATCATGGAAACCATCGTGAACCGGCGGGCCCACCTGCGGCTGGACTGCCCGGAGGACACCCCCAACGTGGAGGCCGACCAGACCCAGCTTCGCCAGATCGTGATGAACCTGATCATCAACGCCGCCGACGCCGTGAAGCCGACCGACGGCGTGATCGCGATACGCACGGGGGCGATGGACGCCACGCGGGAGTACCTGGCGGAGACCTGGCTCGACGACAACCTGAGGCCGGGGCGCTATACCTTCGTGGAGGTTTCGGATAACGGGGTCGGGATGCCGCCACACATCTGCGCGCGTATCTTCGACCCCTTCTTCACCACCAAGCAGGCGGGCCACGGCCTGGGCCTGGCCGCGGCGCTGGGCATCATCCGCGGGCACAAGGGCTTCATCGAGGTTTCCTCCGAGCCGGGAAAGGGGACCACGTTCCGCTTCGGATTTCCCTGCGTGGAGGCGCCCGAATATACACCCCCGGGGGCCGTGGAGTCCCCCGACGCATGGAAGCCCCAGGGGACGATCCTGCTGGTGGACGACGACGAGACGGTGGTGATCGTGGCCTCGCGGATCCTGGCGCGTCTCGGCTTTCAGGTGGTGGTGGCCCGCGACGGCGCCCAGGGGGTGGAACTCTTTCGCCAGCGGCACCCCGAGATTGGCGCTGTCCTCCTCGACATGAACATGCCCCACTTGACCGGCGATGAGGCCTTCCGCCAGATGCGCCTGATCAACAGGGACGTCCCCGTGGTCCTGATGAGCGGCTTCACGGAGCAGGACGCCACCAGCCACTTTGTAGGCAAGGGCTTGGCCGCGTTCATCCAGAAGCCCTTTCGGCCGGCGGAACTGGCCGAGACCCTGAGAACAGTGCTGGGCCAGCGCTCCCCTTAGCATGTGCCGAGTCCATGTGGCTCATCATTGAGGAATCTCGACGCCCCGGGACGGTGTTCCCCGCCAGCGGGAAGCCGAACGCAATTCTCCGGCAGAGCCTAACCTTCGGCGCGGCCCTTGCGTCCCTATGCCCCGGGGAGAACCGGGGGGAGCGCGCCCTTCCGTCTTGACGCTCTCGCGGCCCGACCCCACCCTCGCAACCCAATGTCCGGCGCCTGCCGTCGACAGCATGGAGGAGTCCGTTGACGAAGTTCATCGTTATCCTGTTCGCCGTCCTCATGCCCCTCGCACTCGGGTGCGGGAACCAGAACCGCAAGCCGCGCTATGACATCGGCGAGCCGCTGGAAATCCAGCCGTTCAAGCGCTATGGCATCTACAACAACCGCGATTTCATCCGCACTTGGAAGCACGAGGCATTCTCCCCTGTCACCGAGCCCCTTCGCCGCCGCCTCTCCGAGTCCCAGAAGGACATCCTCGAGCGTCAGGGCCAGCCCGACTATGTCCGCCGCAGCTTCAAGGCCACCACCGGTGAAACCGTGGACGAGTGGGCATGGTGGGACCGCGAAGTGATCGGCCAGTTCGTCCAGCGGGAGCTTGTCTTCGAGGGCCTCCTGACCGACATGGACAAGACGCTGATCCGCTACGGATATCCCCGCCGCTCCTGGCGCCAGGCCTACGAGGCCGGCGGCGTCCAGCGCGACATCTGGGATTATCAGGGCTTTTTGATCGACACCCGCGGGGCCATCATGACCTTCTCCGAAGGAAAACTTATCTCCAAGCAGGACTACTAAGCGTGCGCCTCCCTGTCCGCCGTCTCCCGTTGCTCGCCGCTCTGCTCCCCGTCGCCCTTGCGGCCACGGGGTGCCTTCATGATTCCGAGTCCGGCCTCCAGCGCGACCGGCGGGAGGCCTTCGACCTGCTGGAGCAAGGCCGCAAGCTCAAGGCCCAGGGCGATATCGTGCTGGCCCGCGACACCTTTCTTCGGGCCGCGGAGCTCTCCGAACGCCCAGTGATCTATTACGAAATCGGCAACACCCAGTACCGCCTCTCCAACCCCGAGCAGGCCGCAGTCTATTACGAGAAGGCTCTCGCATTGGCGCCGGACTTCACACTGGCGCGCGCGGAGCTGGACCTGGTTCGCTCGCAGATCGGCGAGCCGCCCGCGGCGGCGGCGCCGCTCCCCGGCAACGAAGTCGTTGCCCTCGCGGAGCCACTCGCGCGCCCCCCCGCCGTGGTGGCCGACGCCGCCCCCGCAGTCGAAGTCGAAGAGCCGTCCACCCCGGCCCCAACCTCTCCGGCACCCGCGCCGACAGAAACGCCGACGCCCCCGGTGACCAGCGTTCCAGCCCTGACGGCTCCGCCCACCAGCGGCGCCTCCTCGGAGCCCATCGTGGCCCCAAGCCCCGGCACAGGGCCGCTTTCGGGAATCGGCCAAGCCTTCCGTGGCCTCGCCGGGCCGGGCGCCGCCGAGGGCAAAGAGGTCGATATCTCCAAAATTGATCGCGCAGAGCTAAGGCGCGTGGTCTTCCCGGAACTCGATGCACAGACCCCCTTCGTCCTGGAAAGCGAGCGCACCGCCGCCGGCGAGGCCGAGCGCCTTGGACGCCACGACGACGCCGCGCGGCGGTGGTCCCGCATCATTACCGCCGAAAACGGCGCCGACGCGGCCTCTCGCGTCCGCCTGGCGGAGTCGCTGGCGCGCTCGGGCCGCACCCGCCGCGCCGAGGAAGAGTTGCTCAAGGCGCTGGCAATGGCCCCCAACGATGCCGCCGTCTGGTTTGCGGCGGGCAACTTCTACGTCCAGCAGGAAGAGTCCGCCCAAGCCCGCGACGCCTTCGGCAAGACTCTGGAGCTTCAGCCCGGTCACATCCGGGCAAAGAATAACCTCGGCGTTCTCCAACTCCGGTCCGGCAACCCCGACATTGCCTTGGGCCTGCTGAACGAGGTGGTGCAGGCCGACCCCGAGTTCGCCTCCGCCTGGCTGAATCTTGCCTTGGCCAAGGAGGACACCGGCGCCCCGCCCGCGGAAGTGCTTGCGGCCCTGGAGACGTACCTTCGCCTCTCCGGCAAGCCCGACGCCCCCAGCGAGGCGTGGCAGGCGACCCTCCGCGCCAAGGCCGTCGCCCAGCCCTGACCCGGCGAAGTCGCGGTTCGGGATTCGGAAAAACACGGTTGACACGTTGGCCGAGTTGACCCAACCTGTACCCGTAGTCTGGTGGAATGGCGGCACTGACCCCAATCATGCGCGCCCAGCCCACCCACACCGCCTGCACCGGGCAGGCAACGTGACCCACACGAGCCTCAAGGAGATTGCCCCCGTGAATTGATGCGATTTTTCGTCCGCCCCCCGAACTAGAGAAGACTCGCGGGGTTATGCAGTGCCCTCTCCAAAAAGGAAAGGAATCAGCCAAGTGAATACACGGTTCTCCACCGTAGCTGGTTTCCTCGCTTCCGCCTCCCTGCTCAGCGGCAGCGCCTTTGCTTTTGCGCCCTCCTTCAACACCACCCTGTTTCCGACGGTGACCATCACCGATCGCGTCTCGGACGTGTTGACGGGGTCTTCGGACTTTGACACCCTGAGTGGTGGTCCCGCACCGTTGTCCACGGAGCATGCTTACCGTTTTAATGCCGCAGCTGATCTGGGTGATTTTATCCCTCCGGCAAACTTCGGTGTCGCGACCACGCTTTCTGATGTCAAGTTCGTCTTCACCGAGAGCAAGACTGAATCCGGCCCGATCGAGCCTGCCTCTGACGGCACGCTCTCCATCGGCGGCGTCAGGTCTGTTGGCTCCCTCCCCATTGCTGGTACGGGCGATGCCGCCTTCTCGGGTGCCAACGCCGGAACCGCGGGAGTCCTTGACTTCCGCAACATCGACTTCTCCCCGACCGCTAGCTTCCCGAATGCCGCCGGCACCGCTGCCGTTGGCCCCTTCACGGGCGTCGGCGCAGTGACGGGTGAGAACATCGTGGTCTCGCTCTTCCAAGAGCGCTACGTCAGCCTCTTCATCGACGCCGCCGGCTCCAACGCCCTCAACGGCACCGTGGTCAAGTCCTTCAAGGTCGTGACAACGATGAGCACCGACGGCAACGGCGACCGCACCACGGATCCGATCATCCTCGATCCCTTCGTTCCCGTTCCCGCCTTCACGGCCAATTACA
>Ga0105049_10000704_pt1 | contig 37715 bp, 38 predicted proteins | sample MAT06_FD_78087 | JGI IMG/M metagenome (GOLD analysis project Ga0105049, IMG submission 78087) | Freshwater microbial communities from Lake Fryxell liftoff mats and glacier meltwater in Antarctica - MAT-06 | ecosystem: Environmental > Aquatic > Freshwater > Ice > Liftoff microbial mat | place...
CTCAGCGCCTATCAGGAAATGCTCAACGAGCGCCCCAGAAAAATCCTCGGCTGGAAATCCCCAGCCCAATGTTTCCAAGAACTTAAATCAAAAGCTTCTTCAAGTTGATCCTTGAATGTGCCCTTGTAACCGGTTAGGTCGTCGCTTCAACTGGGTTCTTCGCCCTTGACCTGTATATGCCCGGCACATACAGGCATAGCGCATGATCTTCGATCCCGCCCACTACACTGGCTTCGAGTGGGACCCGGGGAATCTCACTAAAAATCCAGCCAAGCACGATGTTGCCTGTCGCGAAGCCGAAGAAATCTTTTTCAACCAACCGCTCATCGTCGCCCCCGATCCCGCCCACTCCCAGACGAAGGCCCGCTTCCGGGTCTTGGGCCGCACCAATGACGACCGTTGGCTCCATCTCAATTTCACTCCCCGCGGCGACAAATTACGCATTATCTCCGCTCGTCCGATGAACCGCAAAGAACGCACCATTTATGAAAAGCACCAACGCTAAGCCTCGCCTGCCTGCCACCGTGGCCCGAATGGCAGCCACCGACGGCGCCAATTTCGATTGGTCCCCTGCCCAGCCGGCAAGTTTTCCGAATCTCCAACCCAGTTCGGAAACCATCTCGCTCCGCATGCCGGTGTGGATGCTGCACAAGCTCAAATCTCGAGCCAACCAGCGCGGCGTTCCTTATCAAGCCCATCTCAAGGAAATCCTCGCCAACTCCCTGAGCGACTGAGTCCGACCGGTGTGCCCCAACCAAAATCATGCCCGGACCGGTTGAGATGGGTCCACTCAAGCAGGATTTCAAGTCCCCACCTTCATCTGTGTTAGCAGTCGAAGGCTGGGCAATCATCCGCACGAGCTTCAAGGAAGCTGAGATGGATGCACAGCGTAGATCCGTTTTCACGCCGGATTCCGCCGGTCAGCGCTGCCTGCTCGATCAACCGGCGGTGAGGGACATTGCTATTCGCCTCCGCGCTGAATTAGTCGGGGCCCAAATTCTGAAACCAACGGCCGTCGCGATCCAAGCCATCGCATTCGACAAGACACCGGCGACCAATTGGAAGGTGACCTTGAGGACGAAGGTGAGATGATACCGCCGACTTCTGTGACCCAGTCACTTCGCGCTCACCGGTCACTGGGTCCAATGTAGTGTTGGCCGTTAATGAAAATAGAGATGATGTTAGTATTCGCTGGTCTCGCACTCGGTGTTATCGTCCTGGTCATACTTTTGGGATATTCCATACAACGGTTGTGGGTGCGAAGAGCAACGAAGCGTCTTTTTGAAAAGCAGCAGCGGAAAATCATTAACTCCGACCAAACACGAGACCGCATTGAGCGAATCAATCGTGAGTCGAAAGTTCTCCCATTCGGCGCAAACAAAGTCATTGAAGTGACGTTTCGCAATCAGATGGTGCACCTAGTCGACGGAACCGTTTCCTGTCTTGCCGCCTCGTCTCAACGAAGTAGTGCCACGATTCGACGGTGACGTGATGGCCGCCCAAGTTGCGAGGCAAGCTCGCAACCTACCCAGTTCGTCTCCTAAGCGCGCGGGCTTCTTCACCACCAACCCCCAATCCCCATTGTAGTCTATTAAACTACAATGAGGATTGGGTGGGATGTGCGGTCTCCTGTGGGCGGGGCAGCGATGAAATATTAACTAGCAGAACTCAATCGGCACCGTCCGTGAAAATCGTGAGACCTTGGGTTAAGAAGGCATATTACCAAGAGTAGTGTTCGACCTGAATCAACGGCGACCTTGCAACAACTGCGCCCGGATCACGGCCAACGTCCGCTCGGTCGCGCCGCGATTCGCTTCGCCCCATTCGCGGGCGGCTTGAGCAAGACGATGACGTTGCGCTTCGTCCTGGAATAATTCGACGGCGGTTTTAATCAACGCCGCGTGCGTTTCTATTTTTCTCACCGCACCGGCCTCGGTGAGCGAGCGGATGATCTCGCGAAAATTCGTCATGTGCGGGCCGTGCAACACCGCCTTGCCCAACACCGCAGCTTCCACCGGCGTCTGCCCGCCATCATGCGGCGCGAGACTCTTGCCCGTGAAGACCACGTCGGCCAACTGCGTGAATTTGCGCAGTTCGCCTGTCGTGTCGCCGACGGCGACGGCGACAATTCCTCGAGCAAGACCAGCCGATCGAAAATGAAACGTCAGCCCCGATTTCTCCAGCAGACCGCGCAATTCCTCGCGGCGTTCCGCGTGGCGCGGCACCAGCAGAAGCGAAACCTTCAGTCCTTGGTCGCGCGCAGTTTTCAGCGCGGTGATCAACGCCTCTTCCTCGCCCGGCCACGTGGACGATCCGAGCAGCATCAATCCATCACTGAGTCCAAGTTCACACTTAAGTTGCGACCGTTCCCCTGCACTCAACAGCGGAATCGTGACATCCATTTTCAAATTGCCTGTGGTCTGCAGTCTCGCGCTATCAAATCCAATTAGCCTGAACCGCTGTTCGTCGCTCTTGGCGGCACAAAGTATTTTCGTCACCCCGCGAGACACCGCACAGATCGCCGCGCGAAAGCGCATCGAGCGGCGAAAACTCCGGTCCGACATCCGCGCGTTGACGTTGATGACCGGAACACCGCGCCGGTAAGCCTGGCGCACATGCTCGGGCCAGCGTTCTCCTTCCATCAGCACGCAGAGATCGGGCTGCACGGCCCGCCACGTCCGCGCACTGAAGACCCAAAAATCGAGCGGGAAATATCCGAGGCCGATCGTGAGCGCGGAATATTTTTCCTTCGTCAGTTGATAACCCGTGCTCGTAGTCGTGGTCAGGTAAACTTCGACATTTCCCTCGCGCTTGAAGGCTTCGAGCAACGGGGCCACCGCCAGCACTTCACCCACGCTCACCGCCTGCAACCAAATGCGTTTCACTCCTGCCCGTTTGGTCGGCAGCGCCGGCACTTCGCCGAACCGGTGCCAAAATCCCTCGCCATATCCACCCCGTCGCCGCATCCGCCAGATGTAATAGGGCGAAGCCAGCAACAACAGCGGAAGAAAAAGCAGTCGGTAGAAAATGATCAGCAGGAAAGCCACAGAGTAGATTCACTACGCTTTGGCGTGAAGCCCCCCGGGCCAAGCGCAAAGTACGGCGGATGCTCGCTCCGATTATAGTTTTCTACCCGACTTTCGCTAAACCTTGAGAGATGACATGAAGCCGACTGACGGCGTAAAATGCGCCAACTCGTCGGTGTTAGGGATAGTGTTAGGGAAGCTAAAACAATCAAATAGCCGCTTGGACCGCTGGGCCCGCCGCGAGTAAGTAAACAGCACTATTGAAGCTTACGTTTCGAAGTGACGATTCGATTGTTTGAGATAGGGCGAGTCGTCCCTGACGAGCCGGGCGACGAACGGCTCATCCAGAGGATTCGCCCTACCTGACGCGTCGTCTCTGCTTTGGTTAATCCTCATTAAACTTAGCGAAACTTCCCGACGGCGGATTAGGGATAATCCGCCCTACCTGAAGTCCAAAATCAATTGGTAGTCGGGAGAAGCACCGCACTCTCGCTTTGCTCAAGTGCGGCTACAAGGCCTTGGTTTCACAGCCGCGTTGGAGCGAAGCGACAACGGGGCGTATAGGCACCGCACTTTCGCTGCGCTCAAGTGCGGCTGCTGGCCAACAGTCGTCGAGGCTGTGAACTACGCCCGCACACTCATCGTTCCATCGACTATAATATCTTGCTGGATCTTCGTGAAGACCACGTTGACCTCGTCGTCGGTGAGCGTTCTTTCGGCGGAGCGAAATGAAAGCGAGTACGCCAAACTCTTTTTCCCTTCGGGCATGCCCTGCCCCTGATAGACGTCGAACACTTCGACTGATTCGACGCTTAATGGCGCACTCACCGAGGCGCGCGCCACCTTGAGCAATTGCTGCCGAACTTCCTCCGCGTGGCGCGACAAATCGACGACCAGGGCGAGATCGCGCAACGCGGCGGGATATAAACTGAATTCCTGATAGCGACGACGCACGCTACCGGCAGAAAGTTTCTCCGGGAGAAAAGCGAGCACTCCGCACCACACTTTCCCCTCGATGCCGAGCGCACGCACCATGGCCAGATTCAGCAGACCGAAGCGCACCGTCCAACCATCCTGCATCTCGCCGGCAGCCGCCGAGTGATTTTCCTGCCAGCCCCAGTAAGCGCCGGTGACGGGTACGAGCGGCTGTTGCGCGAGATTAATCCCCGCGGATTGCGCAAGGATTTCGATGTGCCGTTTCACCGTATGAAAATCCGGGGCCGGGCGGGCGAGCCACGCACGATCTTTTTCGTGGTGACAAATAATAAAGCCCACGGAAGCGCACTCCTGCACGGTGCCATCACGTTCCATAAACACGCGACCGGTCTCGAAAAGACGCGACACGCTGTTGCCGCGCGATTGGTTGAGCCGGAGTGATTCGAGGATTCCCATGATGATCGTCGGACGAAGGTGCGATTGGTCCTCGACGAACGGATTCGCGAGCGCGAGTTCCTGCGCGGCGGTTTCGGAAACCCAAGTTTTGAGTTCCTTGCCCGAACGTAGCGTGAGATTCACGACCTCGTGGAAATGCTGGCCCACAAGATAGTCGGTGACCTTGCGGTTGAAAACCACGACTGGAGCATCGTCGCTGTTCACCAGCGCCGGACCGACGGCGGGCGAAACCGGCACGCGTTCGGTGCCATAGATGCGCAGGACTTCTTCGACGAGATCGATCGGGCGATCAAGATCGCTGCGGTAGCTGGGAATATCAATCGTCCACTCGGGACCGGCGGCAGTTTCACTCTCGCCCACAATGGCGAGATTCAACGCCTTGAGCGCGTCGCGCATTTCGGCATCGGGAATATCGAAGCCCAGTCGCGCGCGGATGTAGGCCGGCGTGACTTTGATTTCACGCGACCACGGACGATCACCGCCGACTATGAACGACGGACCGACGACCGTGCCGCCGGCGCTCGCGAGAATGAGATCAATCGCGCGTTGGGCCGCTTCGAGCGTGCCATGCGGATCGACTCCGCGTTCAAAACGATACGACGAATCCGAAGCGAGCCCGAGCCGCTTCGAGGTCCAACGCACGGATTGCGGACGGAAATACGCGGCCTCAAGCACGATGTCGGTTGTGGTCTCATCTACCTCGGCACCCGCTCCGCCCATGATTCCCGCCACGACGAGCGGCTTGGTTTCATCGGCGATGACGAGCATGCGATTATTCAACAGACGTTCCTTGCTGTCCAAGGTCGTGAGCTTTTCGCCTTCGACGGCGCGACGGACGATGATCTGGCGACCTGCGATTTTTTTCGCGTCGAACACGTGCAGCGGCTGGCCGAGTTCGAGCATCACGTAGTTGCCGACGTCGACGAGATTATTGATCGGGCGCAGGCCGACAGCTTTCAAAAGGTCCTGCATCCATTGGGGACTGGGGCCGACTTTCACGCCGGCCACGGCGATACCAATGTACAACGGACAATCTTCGGACGACTCCACGCGAATGTCCGCGAGGATGTCGGGGCGTTGGCCATGGGTGTCGTGGCGGAATTTGATTTCAGGAAACTTGAGATCCTTTTTGAACCACGCCGCCAACTCACGGGCGATGCCCATGTGACTGAGCGCATCGGGCCGGTTCGGTGTGATCTCGATGTCGAACACCGTGTCACCACCGGGCAGTGCCTCGTTAATGGGCAAACCGATCGCGAGCGAAGGATCGAGAATGAGCAATCCCGCCTGATCGGCCCCGAGGCCGAGTTCCTGCGCGGCGCATAGCATGCCGTCGGAAGCCTGACCGCGAATCTTGGACTGCTTGATCTTGAAATTGCCGGGCAGGACCGCGCCGGGCAGCGCGACGGGCACGCGTTTACCCGCATCGCAATTGGCCGCGCCGCAGACAATCGTGCGCACGCCACCGAAGGCGGTGCCGACATCCACGGTGCAGATGGAAAGTTTGTCGGCGTTCGGATGCTTGTCGCGCGTCTTGATTTCGCCGACCACGACATTTTGCAGCGGCGACAGCGCGGTGTTGACCACGCCCTCGACCTCGAAGCCAAGAAACGTGATGGCGCGTTTCAGCTCGTCGACGGAAACACCGGCGAGGGGGAGATATTGATTGAGCCAATTGAGGGAGATCTTCATGAAAGGAGTGAGAAGTGGGAAGCGAGGAGCGGGAATATTATTTCTCGAAGGCGCTCATGTAAGCTTGGAGCAGACGCGAAACCTCGTCCAGTTGTTGCTGAAGCTGGATGGTCTCAGTGAACTTTAAATCGTGGACCAAAATGAGAAAGTAGAGGCATTCGTCGGCTGAACCCTGCGCGATATTAAAATATCTTAATTTGTCGGCTTGGCCACGTTTGCGGAAACCCTCGACGATGTTAGCCGCAATACTGACCGCGGCACGACGCAGCTGAGAGGTAATGCCGTAACGTTCCGAGGCAGGAAAGTTTTCTGAAATCCGATAAACCTCCAAGACAAACGCATGCGCCTTTTGCCAGACGATCAGGTCGCGAAAAGATTTGGCTGCGTTGGTATTCATGCTCGGTTCTCACCCCTCGCTTCTCGCTTCTTTTCTCAGGCAAACTGCCTGAGGAAGCGGACATCGTTCTGGTAGAAGTACCGGATGTCATCGATGCCGTAGACGAGCATCGCGAGGCGTTCGAGGCCCATGCCGAAAGCGTAGCCGGTCCATACTTCTGGATCGTAGCCGACGCCTTCGAACACCGCCGGATCAACCATGCCGCAACCGCCGATCTCGATCCAATCCTTCTTTACCTTGGGCAAGTGCTGGGCGGAGAGATCCACCTCGAAGCTGGGCTCGGTGTAGCCGAAATAATGCGGACGGAAACGCGTCTTGGTGTCTTTGCCGAGGAGCGAGGCGAAGATGTAATCGAGCAGCGCTTTCAGGTCGCGCACGGTAACGTTCTTATCGACGTAGAGACATTCGAGCTGGTGAAAATTTGCGCTGTGCGTGGCGTCGGACGTATCGCGACGGTAAACCCGGCCGGGCGAAACGATGCGGATCGGCGGCTGGCCCTTCAGCATCGTGCGGATCTGCACGGACGAAGTGTGGGTGCGCAGGAGATATTTTTCGGTAGGGACTTTTTTCGCGACGTTGGCGAAGGTGGTTTTCTCCGGGAAATAAAAGGTGTCCTGGGCATCGCGCGCCGGGTGATCGGCCGGCGTGGCGAGCGCATCGAAACAATAATACTCGGTCTCGACCTCCGGGCCGTCGGCGACAGTGAAACCGGCTTTGCGCAAAATGCGGCACATCTCCTCGCGCACGAGCGTGAGCGGATGATAGGTGCCCGGGCCGGCGTCGGGTGAAGGCAACGTCGGATCGACGGCGGGCCCGAGCGAAGCGGCGATCTCTGCGGCCGCGATGCGCGCGAGCGTGGCGTCGAGCTCGATTTGCAAGCGGGCTTTCGCCTCGTTAACAAGCTTGCCCATGATGGGGCGCTGCTCTTTCGGCACGGTGCCCATCTGTTTCATGAGCGCGGTGAATTCGCCGTTGGGGCCGACGTAGCGGGCCTTGGCGGCTTCGAACTCGGCGCGGGTTTTCAACGTGGCCAGCTCAGGCTGGGCCTTGGCGAGGATGGCGGAGAGGGTGTCTTGCATCGGGAAAATAGAATTGAACCACGGATTATACGGATGACCACCGATAAATTAAACTGGGGATTGGCCGTCTCCCGACGGGCCGCAGCCTGCGGAGACACCGGTGCCTTCCAATGTCGAGGCTACTGTACCAAAAACTATTCTCCTGGGGACTTGGTAGGGCCGCCGCTTGTCGGCGTGCCGCCTTGAGAATTTCGGCGCGGCCACAAGGGCCGGCCCGACGGTCGGTCTGCAATTCGTAATTGGTATCAACCCCTATCATCGTGTTGAAAAATAAAAAGGACGGGCAGCGCAAGGCGGCCCGTCCTGTAGAAATGGTCTTGGACCAGAAGGGAGTCTTCAGGCGACTCGCCGCGAAAACTTAGGCTTTGGCGGCCTTAGCCTTCGTCACCAAGGCGGCTTGCGCCTGCTTGATGAGACCGGCAAACGCCACGGAATCGGCAATGGCGATTTCGGAGAGCTGACGGCGGTCGAGGAGGATGTTGGCAGCCTTCAAGCCTTCAATGAAGCGGCTGTAGGTGATACCGGCCTCGCGGCAGGCGGCATTCAACCGCACGATCCAAAGGCCACGCATGTTGGCCTTCTTTTTCTTGCGATCAATGTAGGCGTATTGCCAAGCATGCTGGACCGCTTCTTTAGCGTAGCGGTACAGCTTGGATTTATTGCCGAAATAGCCTTTGGCATATTTCAGGACTTTTTTGCGGCGCTTGCGCGACGCGGGGGAGTTAGTGACACGAGCCATGTTGGTTTATTTTTGGTTGGGGCGCCGGCGGGTCGGTTCGTTACTGATCACCCGCCTGACGCAATTATGGTTTTCGCTTCGGCTGTCGTTTTAGAGCCCAAAGGGCAGACAGCGCTTGAGCGGCTTAGCATGGCCAGGAGCCACGAGCTTGTCTTTAGAAGCACGTCGTTTGGACTTGGTGCTTTTAGCGGCGAGCAGGTGACGGAAGCCAGGAGTACGCCGGATCAATTTACCCGTACCGGATATCTTGAAGCGCTTGGCAACGGACTTTTTTGTCTTTTGCATGGATAGAAGGGCTCAAAACAGAGAACGCTTCGAGCGTTGGCAAGGATTTTGTCCGGGAATCTTGCGTGGATTGAAATATCTTTGGTGGTTTCCGCGCAGATCTACGGTGGGCCATGCTTATAATTCCCATGAAACCAAGTTTTAAACCCCTTGAATAAATCATGACCAAGCGAGAAATTCTCCCGATTTTCCCTCGAAAACAGGTTATTTTTTGAAGTTTAATTTTAAGAGGGAAAGGGGTTGACAAGCCATGACCAATTGAAACGTTTGCCCCTCTTGCTGATGGCTTCCTAGCTCAATGGTAGAGCAGTTGACTCTTAATCAATTGGTTGACGGTTCAAGTCCGTCGGGAGCCACCACTTTCCAGTTCTTCTTCGCCTCTGGTGGATGATGAGCTTTGTTTTTTCACATCTCTTCTGTCATTTAGCGCGGGGGTCACGCCGGTGTAGCTCAACGGTAGAGCACCTGTTTTGTAAACAGGCGGTTGCGGGTTCGAATCCCATCGCCGGCTCCACTCCTCCCTCGTTATCGCGGTTTCGTTTGAATCATCCATCGCCCCTCAAATCTGGCAAATTCCCGCGGGATTCCTCTCTCGCCCGGTCTTTATATTTGAATCAGCGATTTTTTATCATGATTCATTACGCGCCCGCAGTATCGTCCAATTCTTCACTGCCCGATTGTGTAATGGTAGCACAAACGACTCTGACTCGTTTTGTCTAGGTTCGACTCCTAGTCGGGCAGCCAATCTTTTTTTATTTAGTACAAGAAAGCGCATTGACACTAGAAAGTCGTTTTCAGCAACATACCAACTCTTGGTCACCCCTTCCCTTGGTCCATCGATCAAATCCTCCTCCTCTAATCCGTTTCACCTTACGGACAAATTCCGCTTAAGTAGCGCTGCGGGTATCCGATACGCTTTATTTCAGCTTTAACCTCACTAAAAACTTAATCATCCCAATTATATTATGATTACCGCAACCCTTCCTCTCGGGCTCTTGATGAACATGTCAGCCATGGAGCTTTTTAAAGCCGGCGGCCCTATCATGTGGCCAATCATCTTGGTTTCTTTCCTCATGGCAACCGTCGCGATTGAGCGCATCATTTTCATCGTTCGTGAAAATGGGCGCCGTCAACCCGAGGTAGTCGAAAAAATGCTGCAGTTGGTCGAGGCCAACGACACTGATGGCGCATTAGCAATCGGTAAAAAGTCCCAGGACTTCATCGCCCGCATCCTAGTCTATGCTCTTACTAATAAAGAGCACTCCATGGCCAACGCTTTCTCCCGTGCCGCCAACTTGGAACTCCAACGCCTTCAACAGGGCCTACCCACGCTCGATACCTGCATCACGGCCGCTCCCTTGCTTGGTTTGCTCGGTACGGTTACCGGTATGATGAGCACCTTCGGTAAATTGGGTGGCGGCGGCAACATCGCTGACTCCATGAATGAAATCACCGGTGGTGTGGCGGAAGCTCTGATCGCCACGATGTCCGGTATCGCCATCGCCGTGGCCGGTCTTCTTCCCTTCAATTATCTCAATTCCCGCGTGGAAGAATCCCGTCATGAAGTCGAGGACGCCTCAAACTCCCTTGAGATCATTCTGAGCAAGTCCAATAATTCGGTCGGCCGCTAAGACGGCTTCGCCTTCAAGCGAGACGATACTTAAATTTTTAATCCCATAATTATATGCACGGAGGAGGAGGAACAGGCCCAGGTGGAATCAAAAAAGCCCGCATTGAGATCATCCCTCTCATTGACGTTATCTTCTTTTTGCTCGCCACATTCGTGCTCTTTACGATCACCCTGAACAAGACTAACGGGATTAAAGTTCAGCTGCCTCTCTCATCCACCAGCGAGCCCCGGGAAACTGCAGGTACGGTTACCTTGACCGTCAAAGATGATGGCAGCCTGTATTGGAATAAGGATCCCATTACCCTTGGTGAGTTTCTCACTCGAATCGTCCAGTACAAGAAACAAGAACCTGAAGGACGAGTGCTCATAAACGGCGATGAACGCGCTCTGTTCGCCCAAGCTTTATATGTTTTCGAACAGGTTCGCTTGGCTGGCTTCAATAAAGTTTATATCGAAACTCAAGTAAAAGCTCCGGGGAACTAATAAACGTCCCACTCGTACGTTTATTCATCAGTACCACCCACCATGGAAGCCAACAAAATCAATCTCCGGCCCCGCAAGAAAGCCCGTATCGAGATCATTCCCTTGATCGACGTTATTTTCTTTCTTCTCGCCACTTTCGTGCTGTTCACCCTCTCCCTGAATCGGATTCAATCCGTACCGGTCGATCTGCCCTTTTCTGCCGGTGAACCACCGAAAGATAAACCGGAAATTGTGACCATTCAGGTTTCTGCTGATGGGGCTCTTTACTGGAATCAAGTGGCTATTGAAATGGATGAATTACCCATCCGTATCACCACCTTGAAATCGCAAACTAAAGATCCGAAAGTCATGCTCGCCAGTGATGATAAAGCCCGCTTCGGCGCCACCGTCATCGTTCTCGATGAACTTCGAAAAAATGACATCACCAAGTTTTCCGTGGAAACCAAAACCCGTGCGACGGGCAAATAACCGGAAATCCCAATCATGAACAAAGATTTGGTCATTGGCATTCTCGTTTCACTTTTCATCCACGGTGGATTTTTTGGGTATGAATATCTCATGCCCAAGGGGAAAGCGAATAAGATAGTCCAGAAAATTGAAGAGGAACGCACCATCCAGTTTGAGATTCCACCGGAAGAACCCGAGAAACCTGATAAGATTGAAAGCTTGGATGAGCCTGAAGAAACCGTCGTTGCCCCTCCATCACTCACCGACACGCTCACCGTAGTACCCCTCGACGCCTTTACTACCCCGATTACTCCCCCACCGCCACCTGGACTAACCATTGATAAGACAGCTATTTCTATTCCAGTCGTCAGACCAGGGGCAAATTTCGGCAAAAATATCCCTGATCTTTTCAATGCCGCTGATTTGGACACACCGGTCCAATTACGTGTTTCTGTAGCACCCAAATATCCTGTGGATATGAGACGACAAGACATCTCCGGGGAAGTGCTCGTCGAATTCATTATCGACACTAACGGGAATGTTAGCGCGGCCCAAATTATCCGCTCCTCCCATCGGGAATTTGAGCAACCGAGTCTGGATGCCGTTCGGAAATGGAAATTTCGACCGAACAAAAAGAACGGCAAAATCGTAAACTGCAGGGCCCAGCAACTTGTCCAATTCTCGCCCAAAGACGACTAACTCTTGGCACATGTTAAAACAAAATCCATCTTTTCACCGTATTTGTCTGGTTGCTGCGCTGACCATTACCGCCTTCACCGGAAGCTACGCCCAGACCAAGCCTGAACGCAATTACCAGTTCGATGAGGTTTCTATCGCAGCCTTGGAGTTGTACCGTAAAGAAAACGATACCGAGCCCAAGAATTACGATAAAATGCTAAGTATTTTGGATGAAAGATTAGGGAAGGTTAAAGACAAAAACACCTATGATTATGTGATGTTTGTGCAATTCAAAAGCAGAGTATTCATTGAAAAAGGAGAATACCACAAAGCCACGTTACCGATGGAAGAGGGATTGCTCATCTCAGATGCGGCGACTCCCACCTTCATAGACGAAAAGTCCGCCATTGGTATTAGCTTCTTTCTCGCCCAATTGTTTTTTCAAGAAACCGCGCTTACAAAAGATAAAGCTGCCCTGCTTGCTCTGTATGCTAAATCCGAGCTTTACATCACGCGCTGGCTCAAAAACACCCCCAACGTGACCGAAGATGGATTAACCTTCTTTTCTTCACTATTATATTCACGCGCTGTTCTTGATGAAGCGCATCCCGATAAGGCACGACTCAACCAAGCGCTGGAACTAATTGATCGGGCCATGCATCTCACTATCCGGCCAAAAGATAACTTATACCTATATAAAATGGCTTGTTTGCAGCAATTGGAAAAAGCAGCCGAATCAGCAGAAATATTCGAATTACTCCTCAAAAGGAAACCCGAAAGCAAAGATTATTGGAAGCAACTTGCCGGTACTTACATGGGACTTGATCAGGCCAAACGCGCGATTATCACGATGGAACGGGCCCAAGCACTAGGCTTACTTAACACTCCTGCCGATAATTTCAGCCTTTTCGGCCTCTATTTCAATGAAGGTCAATTTGAACACGCTGCTGAATTAATGGAGAAAGGCCTGAAAGAAAACTCCATCGAAAACTCCCAGTTAAATTGGGAAATGCTCGCCAATTGCTATCAACAACTCAATCGCGACTATAAAGCGATTGATACCTTGAAGCGCGCTAGCAAATTATATCCCAAGAACGGCCAACTCGATCTCCTGATAGCGCAAAATTTTTATAACCTGAAGAAACTGTCAGATGCCCTCCCCTATTTGCAATCCAGTGTGAGCAAAGGTGGCGGTACAAAACCCGCCCAAACCCACATCTTTTACGCCTATATCGCCTTTGAATTGAAGAAGCTCGATCTTGCACTCGAACAAGCAAATAAGGCCATCACCCTGCCTGATGGCGTAAAAGAAGGCACTCGTTTCAAAAAGGCCGTTGAAGATGCCATGGCCGAGCGAGCTGAAAAATTAAAGAAGATGTAACCGATAACCAATTTTAAGAGAAACCTGTCCCATGAACAAAATATATATTCTCGTCCCCCTGATTGGTATGCTGCTTTTCGGCGGCTACTATGTGAAATTCGATAATGGCTATGCGGAAGCGCAAAGAATTAAGAATGAATTAAAGAATGCCGACATTAAGGCCAAGAAAGAACAGGACCTGAAGAACCGAGAAATAGCTTATCAGGACGCCATCAAAGCAGCCGCCGAGCGCAAAAGACAGCGCGATGAAAAAGAAGCGGTGGAAGCGGACAAAAAGGAAGCCCGATTGCAAGCCGACGAACTGCGTTATTTGACCAATGACGAGCGCAAATTAGCTCACGAACAAGTGGATCTCCTCAAAAAAGAAGTTGCTGCGATTCAAACTGAAGTGACAAAGTATGAGAAAGAGAAAGATGATTTGAGCAAGGAACTCGCCGCCCAGAAGCAGTACGTGCAAAAAGCCGAGGCTAACCAAAAATACTACTACGATCTTCTCGATAAGATTGCGGCCGCAGACAAGGCAAGGGCCGAAGCCGATGCCGCTGCTGCCCTTGCGAAGAAAACCAGCTAACTTTTTACTCTTTGTATCATGAATAAATTTTATTTTATCATTCCAGCTCTCCTTTTGGGCGGCTTCATCTTTCTTTTTCGCGGTGCCAGTGCGAAAATGGAAATTAAGGAAGCTAAACATAAAGCCGCAATTGCCGCCAAAATTGCCATTGAAGATGCCAATCGTCGTGAAATAGAAAAAAAATCCCAAGAAGACGCCGCCAAACGGCAGGAAGAACGGATCAAGGACGAACAAGCGAAAATAGCGAAGAACGAGAAAAACTATCGGGATGCCATGGCTAAGCTAAAAGCCGATACCGAGACCTATGCCGCCGAAACCGCAAAGTCGAACAAGGCAGCCGCCGAACTCGAAATCTCCCTCCTTAATGCCCGCATTAATCGGGATAAGTATAATCGTGAAAGTTTTGAACTCAGCAAACAAGTTGAGCTCGCAAAAATCAGCCGCCGCAACGCTGAACTTGAAATTCAAAGACTGATCGAAATGGTCGGCACCAAGGCCAGTACGCTCGCCTCTATGCCACCACCACCGCCCCCTCCGGTAAAAAAATAAGATCGGGTTGGTCACTCGCCATTAGCTTTTACTTAGTGGCATCACGAGGTGTACGCAATGCACTGTGGCGACCCAGATGAATTGCTTCGTCGTCCAGAAGCGCGGGACTTCTCGCAATGACAGAATATAAGCATCGGACGATTGGTGTCATCAACCGCGCTTCATGCGTGGTTTTTTTATGCCTGCGTCACACTGTTTGTAGTGAATCTTGATAAGAAAAGCCCCACGTTTAAAGCGGCAAAAGGTGTTTCTTCACATTTCAGCTTTACCAACGCCTCACGATAAAATGACCGTCCCCAATCATCTTATTTTCACCATGCCTCGGGCAGCTCCACGGCTCATCTCACCATGAGCGGGCCTGCGCCAACTTCCCCGGCCTTCTCCGTCTTCGCCCACCTCAACGTCGACAAAACCCCGCTCTACCGCGCCATCCTCACCCTCTTCGTCGCCGAGCGTGCGCGCTTTGTCATCGCCCGAGATTCACGCCGCCCTCTCGGTTGCTACGCTCCCATCTGAACCCTCAAATTCGAAATTTCCAGTCAGCGCCGTCGACACCGAAAGCATCTCCTCCGCCCTTCAGCAATTGCGCGTCTGGGGCAATCTCGACGATACCGCCGACAACGCGGACGCCGCCACCATTGAGGAATTTTATCAGCGTCGCCGTCTTTATCAATTGAGCGCCGCCGGTGAAGCCGCCGAGCAGGCCCTCGCCATCTTCACCGAATACCTTCACCGCCCCGGCGAACTCCAGACCGCCGCCCTCGAGGACATCGGCGAACTCCTCGACGCCCTGCTCCCACGCCTCGCCGACAGCCCGCCCGACGACGCCAAGCTCCATCAGATTCTGTCGGCCCTTGTCTCCCGTTTCGAGCAGCTCACCTCCCGCGCCCAGTCCTTCATGCGCGGCCTCCAGAGCACGCTCGAACTCCACGGCATCGGCATCGATGCCTTCCTTGCCTACAAGGAAAAGCTCATCGATTACCTGGAGAAATTCATCGGCGAACTCGTCGCCGCCACCAGCCGCATCTCCGAGGCCCTGCTCCTCCTCGAAACCTGCGGCATCGATCTCGCCTTCGCTGCCGCCGCCCGCCGCGATCTCACGGATGTCCTCGATCCCGCACCCGATGCGCTCGAGGTGGCCACGCAACGCTGGCAACAATCCTGGGCCGGTCTCCGCCGCTGGTTTATTGCCGGCGAAACCCCTTCCCAAGCCGAACTCCTTCGCGCCCGCGCTCGCTCTGCCATCCCGGCGCTGCTCACTGCGGTCTCCCAGATCAACGACCGTCGCACCAGTCGCGCCGACCGCACCGCCGATTTTTCCACCCTCGCCCGCTGGTTCGCCGAGGCACCGGATGAAGCCGCCTGCCACCGCCTCTGGCGCACCGCCTTCGCGCTCGCTCCGGCCCGCCACCTCCGCATCAACTCCGAAACGCTCGCCGAGCGCTCCGCCCGCGCTGAAAGCCCGCGCACGAGCTGGCTTGAAGGCACGCCGGTGTGGCTCGCTCCGCGCCTGCGCCAGCTCGGTCGCACCGCCTCCCGTGGTCCCGCCCCTGCGGTCATTGATCGCTCCGTCGAGAAAGCCCATCTGCGCGAACTCGCCCGCGCCCAAGCTGTACAAATCGAACGTGCCCGCCAGTACCTCATCGACTCCGGCCGTTGCCACCTCGCCGCGTTGGGACCACTCAACGACGCGTCGTTCCGTCTTTTCCTCGAACTCCTCGGCCACGCCCTCACCCAGCGCCCCGACCGCATCGGGCCCATCGACGTCGAGTCCGCCGATGGCACCCTGCGCATCCGCCTCGAACCGGTGGCCGCCGGCGGTGAAGTCACGCTCACCACCGCCGAGGGTTCATTCCGCGGGCCCGATCACTGGATCACCATTGCACCCACCTCATTGGCTCCATCCGTTCCATGAGTCCCCTCCTCTCGCCCACGCCTGATCGTCCCGCCCCCGCCGTGCACAAACCGAATTCCCGCCGGGCACGTCTCGCCCGATTGCGCGAGGAAACCGAACCGCTCATCGCCGAGGAACGTCGCGCCGCTCTGCGCGCCCTGCTGCAACAACCGCTCCTCACCCCCGACGGCGATACAGCGGCCGCCTTCACCCTCGTGCGCCGTCATCGCGAATACTTGGCCGACTGGTTTGCCCATCGCGTCGACTGGCCGCTGGTCGTCACCGCTGAGGCAGCCCGCCTGCGCAAACGCCCCGCCCACTCCGCCGATGCCACCCGGCCCGCGCTCGATCCGCGCAGCAGTGAACCCTTCAACCGCACGCGCTACGTGCTTTTCTGCCTCGCCCTTTCCGTTCTCGAACGCGGCGACCGGCAGTTCACACTCGCCCGTCTCGCCGAACACATCGCTCTCGCGCTCGCCGCCGAACCGGCCTTCGCCGCTCACGGCTTTCTCTGGTCACTCGATGAGCACTCCGGTCGGCGCGACTTCGTCCACACCCTGCGCCTCCTCGTGTCACTGGGAGTTCTCCGCCGCATCCAGGGTGACGAGGAGCAACTCCTCCGCGACCGCCAGTCCGATGTTCTCTACCATGTCAGCCGTCCCGTCCTTTCGCTTCTGCTCGCGACTCGTCGCAGTCCATCACTCGTCACCGCCACCGATTTCGAATCGCGTCTCGCCTCCCTCCTCGACGCCGCCCCGCCCGATACGCCCGACGCCCGCAACCGCGCCCTGCGCACCAGCTTGGCCAATCGCCTCCTCGACGACCCGGTGCTCTACTACGAGACTCTCGATGAAGAAACCCGCGCTTACCTCGACCGGCAGCGCCCGTTCCTGCTCAGCGAACTCACCGACGCGACCGGCTTGCACGCCGAAGTCCGCACCGAAGGCCTCGCGCTCGTCGATCTCGACGGTGATTGCACCGATTCCGGTCTACCCGAGGAAGGCACCGAGGGACACCTCACGCTCCTCCTCGCCACCTGGCTGGCGGACCGCCTCCGCGACGGCGACACCGCAGCATTGACCATCGAGACCGTGCGGCAAAAAACCACGCGCTACATCCGTCAGCACAAACACCACTGGAAAAAAGAAGCCGGCCTGCGCGGAGCCGAGATCCCCCTCACCGAACTTGTGCTCTCTCGTCTCGCCGGGCTCTCGCTGATCGCCCGCACCGGCGACACGCTGCGTCCCCTGCCGGCGCTCGGCCGCTTCGCCCTCGTCCCCAGCGTCGCCCTCGCCGCCGCTGAAGAAACTTCCGACCTCCCGCTGGAATCATGACGGCCGATTCGTCGCGAACAACTTCCGGCCCACCTCAAATGACTTCGAAGCTCTCTGAAATTTTAAATCTCAAATCTGAAATCGCCGCTGCCGCCACCGGCGCGTCGGCCGCCGCTGCGGCAGCGGCCACGGCCGTTCCGCTCCCCAAGCCTCTTCGCGAACGCTGGCAGCCACTGCGCAGCGGTGTTCTCAATCTCTTCCGCTACGACTACGAGGAATTTCATTACGAGGAAGGCCGGCTGCTTTTGCGCGGCAACAACGGCAGCGGCAAATCACGCATCCTCGCGCTGCAACTCCCCTTCCTCCTCGACGGCGAAGTCTCTCCCGCGCGCGTCGAGCCCGATGGCGACGCCGCCAAGCGCATCGAGTGGAATCTGCTGATGGGTCGTTACCCCCGACCGCACCGGTTACACGTGGATCGAGTTTGGCCGGCGCGCCGCCGACGGCACCGAACATTATTTCACGCTCGGTTGCGGACTCCGTGCCGTGTCAGGCCACACCGGCCTCCACTCGCGCTGGTTCTTCACCACCACACAACGCATCGGCCGCGATCTCTTTCTGCAAAACGCGCAGCACACCCCGCTCGGTCGCGAACGCCTCACCGAGACCGTCGGCAACGCTGGCCGCGTTTACCAAAAAGCCGAAGATTATCGCCGCGCCGTCGATGACACGCTTTTCGGTCTCGGTCCCCGCTACGGTGCGCTGCTCGAACTGCTGCTCCGGCTCCGCCGCCCCCAGCTCACGCGCAAACTCGACGAAAACGAACTGCCTGAAGCACTCAGCGACGCCCTCCCCACACTCTCCGCCGGCATCGTGGAGGAAGTCGCTGAATCCTTCCGCAGCCTCCAGGCCGACAAAGACACCGTGCGCGACTTCGGCGCCGCCCGCGATGCCGTCGCCACTTTTCTGCGCGAGTACGCCGTCTACGTCCGCATCGCCGTCCGCCGCCGCGCCGCCGCCGCGCCGCCGTGGTCCGCAGCACGCACTCCGCCTACGAACACGCCCAGCGCGCCTCCCGCGAAGCTACCCATCGCTTCGAAACCGCCGTCACCGAACTCGCTTTACTCACGCTTCAGCACGCCGAGCTCAACACCCGTCTCGCCGGTGCCGAGACCGCCGAACGCACGCTCGCCGACAGCCCTGAAATGCGCACCGCCGAGGAAATCCGCCTCGCCGGAGAAGCCGCACTCGCGGCAAATAAAACGCTGGCTGAAACCGAAACGGATGAACGAAACGCCATCTCCTCCGCTGAACAAGCACTGGCCCGACAAAACCTCGCCGAAGAAAAATCCGCCGGATTCGAGCGGGAATCTATCTCCAAGCTGCACGCGGCATCGCTCGCCGCGTCCGCCGCCGATCTTGCTCTCGCCCACCAGAAGCATCTCCCCGCTGAAATTTCAGATTTCAGATTTCCGTCTGCCGCCGAAACCGGCCTCACCCACGCCCTCGCTCAACGCAGCAAAAGCCTCAAACTCCTGACTGCCCGGGAACAGGCCGTGACCAACTCCGCTCGCGATCTCCCGCCGCCGAGGAGGCGCTTCGTCAGGCCGAGAGCGCCGCGAGCGCCGCCCGCGCGGAAGAACACACCGCCCGCGAAAATCTGGAGGCCGTCGGAGCAACGCTCTTCACCTCCTATGCTTCCTGGCAAGTCGCCGTCCGGCACCTCCGGCCAGCGGAATCCTCTTCGTTAGCCGACGCCTTTGATGCCTGGCTTGAACAACGCGACGGACCCAGTCCGCTCCGCCGCGCCGCTGAATCCGCCCATCATCAAGCGGTCGCCGTCTTCGCCGCCCGCGAACACACCCTCATCCTCGCCGCCACCGAACTCACGCAAAACATCGCCGAACTGGATGCGGAAATCACCCGCCTCGAAAACGGTGAAACCGCGCCGCCACCTCCGCCCCTCACCCGGCGGGCTGATCGCGCCAACCGGCCGGGCGCTCCGCTGTGGCTTGTGTGCGATTTCCATCCCGAGTTCCCGCCCGCCTCCCGCGCCGGACTCGAAGCCGCGCTCCAATCCGCCGGTCTGGTCGACGCCTGGATTCTTCCCGACGGCCAGCTCCTCGCCGGCGACGAAGACACCTTCATCGTCCTTTCCGATTCTGAAATCTCAAATCCTGGATCGAAAATCACGCCGCGCTTGTGCGACCTGCTGATCCCCGCGATCGATCCGGAATCATCCGCTGCCCGCCAACTTTCCGCTGAAACCGTTTCCCGTTTGTTGTCGCGCATCGGCGGCGCTCCCGGCGAAAGTTCGCATTGGGTGGCAGACAACGGCGCGTGGCAACTCGGCCCGCTGTCCGGCCGCTGGAGCAAACCCGAAGCGGACTTCATCGGCGAAAGCACCCGCGCCGCCGCTCGCCGCCGCCAGCTCACAATCTCCCGCGCCCGTCGCGACGAGGCAAACGCGGCCCTTCAAGAAAACCGCTCCGCGCTCGCCAGACTCGCCGAAAACCGCACCGCCGCTGCGACGGAATTTTCCGCCGCCCCTGCAGAAGAACCGATCGTCCTCGCCGGCTACCTTCTTGGAACTGCGACGGACAATGTCGCCACAACTTTGCTCGCCGCCGAACGCGCAGTTCAAACCACAAACATCCGGCGCAGCGAATGGGAGCAACATCGCAAAACGCTCCAGACCGATGCCGCCGACCTGCAACTCACCGCTTGGCTCGGCCGCCTCGAAGAACTCGGCACGCACACCCAACACTATGCGACCTTGCTCGCCGCTCTCTGGCCCACGCTCAAACACGGCGAAACCATCGCGGCGCAACTCGCGTTCGGGCGCGAACAAAGCGCTGTGGCCGAAGCCGCGCTCGCCTCGCGCCGCCACCGCCGCGAACAAGCCGCCCTCGCCGACGCCTCGGCCCGTCAGCGTTTTCAAACCTTGCAGGAAACCCACGGTCAAGCCGTCACGGTCATCCTCGAAAAACACACCGCCGCGAAAGCCGCCGTCACCGCATTGAAAACGCAAAGCGCCATGAACGAAGGTGAACGCATTGTTCAAACGTCCGCCCGGGCCACCTCCGAAGAAAAACAAACCTCCGCCGAGCAGAAACGCATCGAGCAGGAAACGCTGCGTCACAACGCCATCGTCGGTCTCCGTCAACTCGCCACGCAGCGTCTCCTCGTCGACGCCGACCCCGCCTTCCGGGAACACGATGCCGACGAGGAATGGAGCGTCGCCCGCGCCGTGGACATCGCCCGCGACATCGACACCCGCCTCGCGGATACAGCCGCCGACCAGGCGGCTTGGCAGCAACGCCAGGATCAAATCCACGGTCACATCCAGGATTTGCGTGACCGCCTCATCACGCACGGCCATCAGTCCGAGACGCATCAGATCGAGGAAATCGTGCTCGTCAGCTGCGTGTTCCAGGCGCGCCCGCACACCATGACGGAATTGCACGCCGCCTTCCTTGCCGAAATCGAATCACGGGAGCGCCTGCTCCAGGAGAGCGAGCGAGAGATCATCGAGAACCATCTCCTCGCCGAAGCCGCCGTCGAATTGCAAAAATTGATTCGCGCCGCCGAAGCTTGGCGCGCCGCCGCGAACGATGAGCTTCACTCGCGGCCCACGAGCACCGGCGTTCGTTTTCGTTTCCAATGGGAAGCCGACATCGAAATTCGTTTCCACGAAATACGCCCTATCCTTCTGCGCAAAGGCGAACTCTGGACGCCGGTTGAACGCACTGCCGTCGCGACTTTTCTCCAAGGCCGCATCGCGGCCGAGCAGACCGCCGATGAATCCGGCTCGTGGCGCGATCACCTCGCCCGCGCCTTGGATTACCGCCGCTGGCACCGCTTCGTCATCGAACGCCAGCAGGACGGCCAGTGGCGGCCGGCTCAACAAAACTACCTGCGGCACCGGCTCGGGCGGCGAGAAAGCCCTCGCTCTCACGCTGCCGCGCTTTGCCGCCGCCGCCGCACATTATCGCGGAGCCGCGCCCACCGCTCCGCGTCTCGTGATGTTGGACGAAGCCTTCGCGGGTATCGATCCGACCATGCGCGCCCAATGTCTCGGCGTGCTCACGCAATTCGACCTCGATGTCGTCATGACCAGCGAACTTGAGTGGGGCTGCTACGCCACCGTTCCCGCACTTTCGATCTACCACCTGACCACTTTGCCCGGACTCGAAGCCGTCGCCGCCACCCGCTGGCTCTGGAACGGGCGCGAAAAACGCCAGCTCGATCATCCCGAACCACAAACGACGCCACCTGCTTCGCCAGACGATTCACCCCCGCCCGACGACCTCCTTTCCGCCGACCAATAGGGTTTCATGAGTCGCATAAGTTCCATTGGTCCTATCGTCCTTTCCATGCCGCCCCACGACCTCACCCGCTTGCGCGCCACTCTGGGCCAGCCTGACCTCTCCCGTCTCCTCGACGCGTTGCAACAGAGGCTCGGCCGCGGGCGCCCGCTCATCGGGCGACTCACGCTCACCGCCGTTTCCCCTGCCGAACGACACGCCGCAGACACGTTGCTCGGCCGCGTCACCACCCGGGGCGATTCCCTGCAAATCGATCTGGACCTGCTCGCGCAGATGCTCAGCGAAGCCGGGATTTGCGATTCGCTCCACGCCGCCGTCGAAGCATTGCGCGGCAAAATCGTCGACCGGCTCGCCCACGCGACAGCTCTCGAAAATACCTGGACGGAAATCCACGCCAACGCCCGCACGCGGTTTTCTCCCTGGCCTGCGCTGGGCGCCTGGCTCGAAGAAATTTTCACTGCGGGACTACTCAAGCGCCTGAGCTCAGCCCAACCTGCCCGCGCCAAACCTCTGCTCGACGACTTGGAGAAATTGGTCCGCGCGCTGCCCGCGCCCGCCGAGCCGATCGCAACGTTCGCCGCCCATCTTTTCGGCGATGCCCACGCGCTCGATTCAGGTTCCGCCCGCGCCACGCTCGCCGTGCGCGCCGCCGCGCTGCTCGGCGGGGCGGTTTTTGAGGACGACGCTGAAGGCCGCCGCACGGCCTGGGCTTCCGTCGGAATTCTCTGCGACGAGCTAAGCACACCCGTGCTGGTGTTCAAACTTCCGGCCGGTCACGACACGCCCATCGGCCGGCTCCTGCGCACCGCACTGGCCGATGCGGAACCGATCCATCTTTCCCTTCGGCCTCTGATGCTCTGGCCTCTCGGCACCGATCCGGCGCTGGCTGGACGGAAAATCTTTGTTTGCGAAAACCCCACCATCGTCGCCCTTGCCGCGCGCCGTCTCGGCCGACGTTGCGCACCCCTCGTGTGCGTCAACGGTCAGTTCGCCACGCCCGCCAAAATCCTCCTCCGTCAACTCAGGGCCGCGGGCGCGCACCTGCACTATCACGGAGATTTCGATGTCGGCGGACTGCAAATCGCGCGCCGTGTCCTCCACGACTATGCAGCAACCCCGTGGCGGATGAGTGCCGCCGATTACCTCGCCGCACCCAAAGGCAGGTCCATTCCCGCCGAGGCTTCGCTTGCCAGCCCATGGGATACGGGCTTGGCCGAGCTCATGCGCCGCGAACAGCAGGCCGTCCACGAGGAGGCCGTGGCGGAAATTTTATTGGACGACCTCACTCGACCCGACTCCCCCACCCATCGATGAACTCCTCCGACTCGCCGGCCTCACCCACTTCGTCCGGCGAGAAACCGCTCGCGCTGCTGCCGGCCCGCATGCTCAACGAGTTCGTTTATTGTCCGCGACTTTTCTACTACGAGCACGTCGATGGCGTTTTTCTCCACAGCGCCGCTACCAAGCGCGGCGCTTCCGAGCACACGCGAGTGGATGCCGGCAAAGGCGCGATGCCGAAAGCGAAGAAGTCAGAGAACAGTTCACAGAAGACAGAGGTCAGTCCAGCAAGAGCTATATCGCCACCGGAGATGAATCCACTGCATCGGACGACGCTTCCGATCAGTCATCTCAGGCCGATTCTCCGTCTTCTGTCCTCCGCCCTCTGATGAAGTCATCCATGTCCGCTCCGTGTTGCTCGGCTCGGAGTTGTTGGGTGTTCTACCGGCAGACGCGCCGGCGGATGCGGTTCGTCTTGACAGCGCCGGATGATGATTGGATTCGCCGGCGGCATCGCGGCGACGCGCGCGTGTTCCACCGGGTCGATTCCTCCACCACGGAACCACTCGCCCAAGTGCCCGCGTTCCGTTGCTCGCTGGCCCCCGTCTGCATGCCCGATGAGACCAAGTTTCTCCAAATGGCGGTGCCCGATGAGGAGTTGCCCGCGCCGGAGTCCCAGCTGGTTTTGCCGGGACTGGCGGGTGAAGCCGACAGAGCAGTCACGGAGACGCTGGCCGATGCGTTCGGGACGGAGAGGTCGTGAGTGAGTTCGAATCTACCCTGCCCAGACCATTTCGCCGAGTGGATCGTGTCAGATGATTCACCTGATTGCCAACCGGCCATCATGGTCAATTTTAAATTTTATCCCGCAACTCCATATCTTGGGGCACAATACTGAGGGCCTCCGCCAAGGTGCTAATGCCTTCCTTGACCTTGAGCATACTGTCTTGGTGCAAAGTTTTCATCCCGCCGCGCATCGCCATTTTCTTGAGCTCGGCCGTCTCCACTTCCCGATTGATCCCTTCGATCAACTCATCGTTCGTCACCATGAGCTCATGGATACCGGTCCGGCCTTTATAGCCGGTGTTATTGCACTTGGGGCAACCTTTCGGATTGGCCTTATAAATCTGTTCACTCCAGCCAATGGCCTTTTGCATGACGTCTTTTTCCCGTCCCTCAGGGAGATAAGACTGGCGACAAACTTTGCAGACCCGGCGCATCAGTCGTTGGGCACAGACACACACCAGCGACGAGGAGATCATGAATGGCTCAATCCCCATGTCCGTAAGTCGGGCAATCGTCGATGGCGCGTCGTTGGTGTGCAGGGTCGAGATCAGCAAGTGACCGGTCAGCGCGGCTTCGACTGCGATATTCGCGGTCTCTTTGTCTCGAATTTCACCGACCAGAATAATGTCAGGATCTTGCCGGAGGAACGAGCGGAGCGCCGTGGCAAACGTCAGGCCGATCTGCCGATGCATCTGCATCTGATTAATCCCGGGCAGGGTGTACTCAATGGGATCTTCGGCGGTGCGGATAACCACATCGATCGTGTTCACCTCGCCGAGCGCCGAATAAAGGGTCATCGACTTACCCGAGCCGGTGGGACCGCAATGCAAAATCATGCCATAGGGTTGCCGGATACAATCACGGTAACGGGCGAGATTGGCATCGGAGAAACCCAACGAAGGCAGCGGCAAGGTCGATTTCTGCTTGTCGAGAATACGCATCACGATGCCTTCGCCGTGATTCAGTGGGGCGGTGGACACGCGGAGATCGATATCCACATTCTTTTTCGTGAACTGCTTGAAAATAATCCGGCCATCCTGCGGAAGCCGACGCTCGGCAATATCCAGATTACACATGATCTTCAGCCGCGCGATGAGGGCGCCGATCACCTTGCCGGGCAGGCGTAATTTTTCCTGCGTCAAACCGTCCACGCGGTAGCGAACCACGAGTTCTTTCTCCCACGGTTCGATATGAATATCCGAGGCGCCGGCAAAATAGGCGTCCTCGATAATCCGGTTCGCCAGTTGAATAATGGGGGCCGACTCCTCGCTCTCGAGATCCTCGTCCTTGATATCCACCTCGGTCTCGGTGAACTCGGCACCGAGTTGGTCGACCACGTCGGAAAACCGCACATCCTCGCGCCCTTGGTCTTTTTTAAGTTTTTCCCGAATATCCTGATCACGGCCGAGCAGGCGAATGACGCGCAGTCCCGTTTTTTCCTGGATTTTAGTCGCGACCGTGGTGTCGAAAGGATTGGAAAATGCGACGAGGAACATGTTGCCGACCTGACCTACGGGCAAAATATTATTCTTCTGGCAGAACTCGAGGTCGACGCGCTCGAAGGTCGCGTTGTGCAGCTTGTATCGGGCGACGTTGAACGGCGTGAGACCGAGCGCGCGGCATTTCGCCAGATGCAACTGAAACGGCGTGATCTTGAAGTCGAGCTGCAGCATCGCGTCGAGCTGGTCGCCGGTCAGTTCATCGGGTCGTGAGAGCAGTTCGCTTTTCTGCTCCTCGAGAAGTTTCCCCATCTCCTCTAGCTTGTCAATAATCTGGGTCTGGATGCGGCCGAGTGGCATGATCAGGGAGTCGGGTTAGCCGGACGGGGCGGATTGTTTTTCGCGTGAGCTTCACGCTCCGACTGCAGGCGGTCTAGAAAATCAGCGATGACCTCCATCGAGGTGGTTTGCCAGATGATCGGACCCTTCAATTTCTTTTCCCAGTAGGTGCGAACCGCCTGGCTGAAATAATAAGCGGTGGCCACGAAATGAAAATCTTCCTCCCGGTCGTACGGGACTGACCAGGTGGCCCAACACATGGATAAATCGAGCTCCTTGCGGATATCCTCCGGCACATCATAATGCCGAAGATCGATAGCCCCCAGCCCTTGCTCCTCTTGCGCGAGATGGATGACGTCCTCCTCCTTCAAAACTTTTTTCTCATTCACCAAAATCCCCAGAACCGAGGCCTGCCGATAGTCACCCTTCGCGGATAATTCCAGCAAACGCTCGTTCGCGGCTTCCAGGTTCTCGAACTTGACCAGATTGTGTTCTATCAACGCCGAACCGAGCAGCCGATTGGCGCGCATCAATAACTGCCGCTGCTCGGAAACCGGATTGAAGGGCGCAGCCGAAGTCGTGCTAGCTTTGAATGGAGGATTGGTCGATGACACTGCTTACTCGCTAGATGGCTGGACTGGGCTTGGCGATTTTTTTTCTTTCTTACGCAAAACCTTGATCCGTTTTAACAGTTCTTTCTTCAGACGCGGAATACCTTCTTCTGTAAGGCAAGAAATTGGCACTAGCTCGACTGTTTTGTAGCGGGTCTTGAATTTCTTGAGATTCACGACGGCGATTTCTTCGTCCATTTTATTAGCCGCCACCAAGCGTGGTTTTTTCAGCAAGGCCGGATCGTAGAGTTTGAGCTCATTGAGCAATTGCTTGTAATCGTCACGAGGATCGCGGTTGTCCGTGCCGGCCATGTCCACGATGATCAGCAGGAGCGAGCAACGTTCGATATGCCGCAGAAACCGGTGCCCGAGTCCTTTATCCTCGCTGGCACCCGCGATTAATCCGGGGATATCGGCGAGAATCAGCCGTTCGTACGTCTCCAGATAATCGATGATCCCGATCTGCGGCTGCAACGTCGTGAACGGGTACGGCGCAGTCTTCGGCCGGGCGTTCGTGATGAGGTTAGTGAGCGACGATTTGCCGGCGTTGGGGAAACCCACGAGGCCGATGTCCGCGATACTCTTCAACTCAAGCTTGTACTCGCCTTTTTCACCGGCTTCACCCGGTCCGGTATTTCGGGGGGCACGATTAATGGAGGATTTGAAGCGGGTATTGCCGAATCCGCCCTTCCCTCCCTTGCACAACACAAATTCCTGTCCGTCATTGAGAATTTCCGTCACCACCTCCCCTGTATCCAAGTGATAGACGATGGTGCCCAGGGGCACGCGGAGCACCGCTGGCCGGCCTTCCCGGCCATTACAGTCCTTGCCGAGGCCATGACCGCCCCGTTCGCCGGTCCAGTGTGGCTTGTACTTAAAATCAATCAGATTGTTCTGATCGTCATCACCGCGGATGACGACATCGCCCCCCTTGCCACCATCTCCGCCGTTGGGACCACCCCACGGCTCATATTTCTCGCGACGAAAGCTCGAGCAACCGCGCCCTCCGTCGCCCGCAAGGGCCTTAATTTTGGTTTCATCGATGAACATTCCGCAAAAGTACAGAAAGGATCGGCTTTGCCAAGCGGTGTTCTCTAAAACAGCAACCGGGCTTAATTTCATCCGAAGTTGAATTCATTTCCCGCCTCTCGGCTCTATGGTGGGCACAGACACCACGCCCCTTTGATTCCCTGCCCCCCCTCGCTCCGCATCACTAGGAAACGGCAAAACGCCCCGGCTTTTTCAACTTTTTTCCTCCCGGCAACCGTATCGGTTTACTCGCGAACCGAAGCCAACCCCTCGTTTTTTCCAGCCGCCCTTGCTCTCTCTTTAAAATTTCCGCCGAAAGACCGAATATTCAACGGGTTTGGCTTTGACAATTTTACCGAGTCTCGGCTTTGCTTTGGAAACCCCGTCACCGCCACATGTTCAATCAACTACTGGGACTTTTCTCCAACGACATAGGCATCGATCTTGGCACTGCCAACACGCTCGTCTACGTCAAGGACAAGGGCATTGTCTTGCGCGAGCCTTCGGTGGTCGCCGTGCACACCGGCTCCCGCAAGGTTCTCGCCGTCGGCGACGAAGCGAAAAAGATGCTCGGCCGCACCCCCGGCAACATCACCGCGATCCGCCCCATGAAGGACGGCGTGATCGCCGACTTCGACATCACCGAGGCGATGCTACGCTACTTCATCAAAAAGGTGCATAACAATTCCAAGGTGGTCTCGCCGCGCGTCGTAATCGCCATCCCGAGTGGCATCACCGAAGTGGAAAAACGCGCCGTGAAAGAATCCGCCACGCACGCCGGGGCCCGCGAGGTCATCACCATTCTCGAGCCGATGGCCGCCGCGCTCGGCGTCGGTCTGCCCGTCTCGGAACCCGCCGCCAATATGATCGTGGATATCGGTGGCGGCACCACCGAGATCGCCATCATTTCACTCTCCGGCATCGTGTTCTCCAAATCCATCCGCGTGGCCGGTGACGAGTTCGACGCCGCCCTGATCAACTACATGAAGCGCGCCTACAATCTACTGATCGGCGAGCGCACCGCAGAAGAGATCAAAGTCACCATCGGCTCCGCCTATCCCCTCGACACCGAACTCGCGATGGAAGTGAAAGGCCGCGATTCCGTCGCCGGCCTGCCCAAGACGATTCACATCACTTCCCAGGAAATTCGCGAAGCCATGTCCGACACCGTCACTGCCATCGTCGAGGCCGTGCGTGCCACTCTCGAACGCTGCCCGCCCGAACTCTCCGCCGATCTCGTCGACCGCGGTTTCGTGATGGCTGGCGGTGGCTCCCTCATTCGGGGCATCGATAAACTTCTCTCGGAAAAAACCGGTCTGCCCGTCACGGTTTCTGACGATCCTCTTTCGGCGGTGGCCAATGGCACCGGCGTCTTCCTCAACAACCTCGACGAGCTCTACCGCGTCGCGGCCGACTTCTGAGCGAAGTCCGGCCCTGACCGCCGGCTGAACCGCCGACACCGCCGTGCTTCCCCAACGCTTCGATCAAGCCCGTCCCTTCGCCACGCTTGGCGTGGTCCTGCTCGTCTGGTTGCTACTGCCGGTGGTCTTCAAGACCTTCACGCGCTCGGCCTTTTTTGAAATTCAGGCCCCGATCACCATCACGGATTCCTATGTGGTCGACGTCCAAAATTTCTGGGCTACGAAACTGCATTCCCAAACCGAGCTCATGGCGGCGGGGAAAGAAACCGCGGCCCTGATCGCCACCTACGATTTCAGTGTGCAGCAAAACAAACAACTCGGTGCCGATATTCTCCGTCTGGAAAATCTCCTCAACCTCCCGCCGATGCCCGCGTATCGGTTAGAGCCGGCCCGCGTGGCGCGCCGCGATTTCACCGGCTGGTGGCAACGCCTGATCATCCGCAAAGGCCGCAACTACGGCATCACGGTCGGGGCACCCGTGGTTTTTTCCGGCGGCATCGTCGGCCGCGTGATCGAAGTCCATGCCTACACGGCCGTGGTCGATCTCATCACCAGCCCCACGTTTCGCGTCGCGGCCAGTGCTGAAGGCGACGTTCGCCCCGTCAGCTACCAAGGCGGCATCAACGAAACTTTTTCCGCCCCCCGCGGCACCGTGGAATTTGTCCCGCTCGATATTTCTGCGAGTCAAAGCGAGCCCCAACGCCTCGTCACTTCCGGCCTCGGTGGTGTTTTTCCTCCCGGACTCAACCTCGGTTCCATCACCCTGCTCGAGCCCTCGACGGACGGCCTGTTTAAAAACGGTGAAGTGAAACTCGATCCCCGCCTCAATTCTCTGACTGAGGTGACGATCCTCGTCCCGCTCAATCCCGATCAGTTCTAATGATACGCACCGACTATCGCTGGCTCGTCGTGTTCGGCACCAATCTCCTCCTCCTCTGGCTGGGAGGACTCGCGAATCATTACTTGTCCCACTTCGCCTTCCTCGGGTTCGAGCATTGCACCGTATCACTTTATCTCGGGGGCTTGCTCGTCACCTACGCCGCCCTGCGCCTCGATGCGCGGAGCGGTTGGATGAGCACTCTCCTCACCGGCTTGGCCGCCGACTCGCTCAGCGCGCTTCCTTTCGGCACCAGCCTCATTCTTTTTGGCTTGGTTCACGCCGTCCTCCTGCATGGTCGCCAACGTTTCCCCCGCGAGGAACTCGTCTTCGCCATCGTGGTCGCGTTGCTCGCCAATTTATTTTTATTCATCGCCCTCTCCTTTTTTCTCGTCGGCAGCAATCCCCGTCCCGCCACCGCCTGGGTTAGATTATTCTCTGATCTGCTCATCTCCCAACTCGCCGTCGCCGCGATCACCTGCTGGTTTATGTCCCTGCAAAATAGTATTTTTAGTTTTCTCCGCCAGCATCCCGAAACCGGCCGGCGCGTGGCGTCTTGATAAATCTCCCCGCCTGATTCCGTTTCCGTCATGTCCCGGACCATCGAAACCCACAGCGCCCACAACCCGCGCATCCTCGCCTTTTACGGCGGCATCGGGTTATTGCTGCTCATTTTGGGCGGGGGACTGGCGTACCGGCAGCTCTTCCACAGCGTCTTGTATAACGAACGCGAGCGCCTGCAAAACCAACGCCGCATCATCGTGCCGGGCCCGCGCGGCAATATCCTCGATCGCAACCACGAGGTACTTGTCGGCAATCGCCCGCGCTTTTCCGTCGTGCTCAATCTCGCCGATCTCCGGGGCGAGTTGCGCAAAGAATATTCCCGGATCGGCCGCAACTATCGCAGCTTTGATAAAACCGACCGCCCGAACTCCACGCAAATCGAGAGCCTGACCCGCGTCTCCATCGCCCAGCGTTATCTCGACGAGGTCAACACCATTCTCGGTCGGGCGGAGAAAGCGCGCCCCAAGGATCTCGGGCGGCATTTTTCCCAAACCTTGCTCCTCCCCTATGTCCTGCTCGATGATCTGTCGCCCATTGAATACGCCCGCCTGATCGAACGGTTACCGGTCAATTCTCCTCTCCAAGTCTACACGTCCAGCACCCGTTTTTATCCCTTCGGCTCCGCCGCCGCCCACGTACTCGGCTACACCGGCATCGACGATAATCCGGAAGCCGAAGATTTCCCCGGGGAGGATCTGCTCACCTTCAAAATGAAAGGAGCCTTCGGGCGTGACGGTTTGGAAAAGAAATTCGATGATCTGCTCCAAGGTGAATCGGGCGGCGCGATCTATCGCGTGGATCCCGCCGGCTACAAAGTCGACCGCCCCATCGAGGAACGCAAAGCCGTCCAAGGAAAAAACCTCAGCATCAGTCTCGATATCGATCTGCAACTCGCGGCCGAAAAGGCCATGGAAGGGAAAGTCGGCGCCGCCGTCGCCCTCGATGTCCGCACCGGTGAAGTCTTGGTCATGGCCTCGAAGCCTGACTACGACCTCAATGATTTTGTCCCCCGCCTGACTACGCTCAAGTCGAAGGAAATCGAAGCCGCCGGCGCTTGGCTCAACCGCGCCATCCAAGGCGTCTATCCCACTGGCTCCACCTTCAAGCTCATCACCGCCGTCGCCGGCCTGCGCAGTGGAGCGATTGATCACAACACCCAATACCTTTGCCCGGGTTATCTGATGGTCGGCAATCGCCGCTTCCCCTGCGCCCACGGCGCCGTCCATGGCCTCAAGAATCTCGCGGGTGCGCTGAGCGTCTCCTGCAACGTATTTTTCTGCAAACAAGGGATCGATATCGGCCCCGAACTTTTATCCGCCGAAGCCCGCCGCTTCGGTTACGCACAACCAACTGGCATCGAATTGCCCGCCGAGTCCACCCGCATGCTCGTCGGCGATCCTACTTGGAAAAAAGCCAAGCTCGGTGAAGCCTGGTTTGCCGGCGATACCGCCAACCTGGCGATTGGGCAAGGTTTCCTCGACACTACGCCACTCCAAGTCGCGTGCATGGTCGCCTCCTTCGCCCGCGGCGAGACCATGACCATACCCACGCTCCTGCACGACCCCAACCGGCCGGCGCAACACACGGCTCCACTCGGTCTCTCTCCCGCCGATTACAACTTCATCGTCGAAGGCCTCGAGTCGTGTGCGAAGATCGGTACCGGCCGCTTGCTCAAAATCGAAAACATGCGCGTCGCCGCCAAAACCGGCACCGCCCAAAAACGCGTCACCGGTGGCACGATCGAACTCGGTTGGATGATCGCCTTCGCTCCCATCGAAAACCCCCAGATCGCCATCGCTGTCATCATGGAAAGTCAGGAACTCGACGCCAGCTACGGCGGTGGTCTGCACGCCATGCCCATCGTCAAAGCGGTTCTCGAAACTTGGAAAGAAAAACATGACCGCCCCGCCACCCCCATTTTGCCCAAAGCCGGCGAGTAATCTCTTCCTCATCACCCAACAATCCCTACCGATGCCGCTGACTGCCCCAACGTTTTTCCGCAGCCTTGCCGCCTTCATTCTTACGGCGCTATTTTTGCCGACGTTCTGCTTTGGCACACTCACCTGGACCACGCAGCGCATCGAATTGACCACGAAACCGAGTGAGAAGGTAGCGACCGGGAATTTTCATTTCGTGAATTCTGGCAGCGAAACCGTGACCATCACTTCGGTACAGGCGAGTTGCGGCTGCACCACCGCGACGCTGGAAAAACATCGCTACGCTCCCGGCGAAGCCGGCGAAATCAAAACCGTTTTCACCTTGGGTGATCGCGTGGGCGAACAGGAAAAAAGCATTTCCGTCGTCACCGACGAGAGTCCGACCGCGCGCACCACCCTGCTCCTGCACGTCACCATTCCCGAACTTCTCCTCTATGCTCCCCGCCTCTTGATCTGGAATATCGGCGATGCCTTGGGAGAAAAAACCACGGTCATTTCGACGAATAGCAATCGGCAGATCGCCACCATCACGCTCACTTTGCCACTACCCAAGGAAGTGACCGCGCTCCTCGAACCGGTAGAAGCCGGCATGAAATATAAACTCATCGTCCGACCGGTTTCCACGACCCAAGTCATGAATGTCAGTCTCGAATGCGTCGTGACCTTTGCCGATGCCACCAGCCAGCACTGCAAAATTTATCTGTTAGTGAGATAAGATGACTGCCGCCCCGGCATCGCCCACCCAGCAAATTCTTCGCGACAGCGCCCGGCTGCTTTTCCTGGCGCTGATCCCCGCTATACTCGCGGGTTGGCTCCACCCCAAACGCCCGGTGTGGAGCTGGAGCAAACCCGGCGTGACCGAGGTCAACCTCAGTGAAATCACCCGCTGGTCTGCCCCCCTAATCTGGATCGACGCCCGCAGTTCGGCGGCTTTCCAAAAGGAACACGTGCCCGGTGCAATCTTCTTAAACGAAGATCAATGGGAACAGCAGCTCCCGCACTTTCTCGAAGTCTGGCAACCCAACGCCAAAATTATCGTCTACTGCGACTCCGCTGCCTGCGATGCCAGCCAAGCCGTTGCCCTGCGCCTCCAGCGCGAACTGAACCTGAGCAGCATCTACGTCTTGCAAGAAGGCTGGGCCTCATGGCTGCAATCCAACCCATGAAGACCATCGCCCTCTGGATTTGCCGGCTGCTCCTCGGCGGAACATTCGCCTACGCCGCCGTGCAAAAAATCGCCGAGCCCACGGCCTTCGCCACCGACATCGAACACTTTCGTCTGCTGCCACACCCCCTGACTCTCGCGCTGGCCCTTTATCTTCCGTGGCTCGAACTCTTCTGCAGTGCCGCCGTACTTGCGCGCAAGTACGAGCCAAGCGCCCTCCTGTTGATCGCCCTGATGTGCGGCGTGTTTTTCATCGCCCTGACTTCAGCTTGGTGCCGCGACCTCGACATCAACTGCGGCTGCTTCGGCCACAGCAACGCCACTTCCGCCCTGCCCTGGGCCATCGCCCGCAGTCTGGCGCTGGGACTACTCGCCTTACTTCTCTTCAAACAAAGCCCGTCTGTTTCCTCACAGTAGTCTTAACCTGGATCGTGCAGTGGGTGGGCGTCGGTTTCCCTACCGACGCTCGGTCGCCGATATGGAAATCGGCGAGCACCTTAGTTTTCCTGTAGCCGTGTTTGAGCCAAAGGCAAAAACGCGGTCAGCGACCACGAAGCCCCCCACCGCGTTGTCGCTCCGCTCCAACACGGCTACTTTCCCTGCTACTCATCCACTCCACTTTGTCATTGCCGCGTTTTTCTCCGCGACCCACCGTTTTCCGTCGCGATGCCGCTCCTCAACGTCACTGATCTCCGCACCAGCTTCCTCACCCGCAACGGTGTTTATCGCGCGGTCGACGGCGTCAGCTTCTCCCTCGAAAAAGGCGAAACCCTCGGCCTCGTCGGCGAATCCGGCTCCGGCAAATCCGTCACCTGCGCTTCTCTCCTCGGCCTGATTCCCACGCCTCCCGGACGCATCGAAAGCGGCACCGCCTTCTTCGCCGGCATCGACCTCCTGCATTGCCCGCCCGCGCAGCTCCGCGCCATTCGCGGCAAACGCATCGCCATGATTTTTCAGGATCCGATGACCTCGCTCAATCCCTACCTGCGGATTTCGGAACAACTCATCGAACCCCTGCTCATCCACGAAAAGATTGCCAAAACCGACGCACTCGCCCGCGGCCTCGCCATGCTGGAAGCCGTCGGCATCAACGATGCCCCGCACCGCCTCCAGCAATACCCGCACGAATTTTCCGGCGGTATGCGCCAGCGCGTGATGATCGCCATGGCGCTCATCACGCGGCCCGAACTGCTCATCGCCGACGAACCCACCACCGCACTCGACGTGACCGTACAGGCGCAAATCCTCGAGCTCATCCAGAAACTCCAGCACGAGTTCGGTATGGCCGTGATCTTCGTCACTCATGATCTCGGCGTGGTTTCCGGCCTTTGCGACCGCGTGCAAGTGATGTACGCCGGCCGCATCGTTGAGAGCGCCGACACCCGATCCCTTTTCAAATCCCCCCGCCACCCCTATACGCAGGCGTTGCAACGCTCCATTCCCGCGCTCCAACCCAAGGGCAAGGAACTCTACACGATCTCCGGCCTGCCCCCGGATCTCTCGAAGCCCACCCTCGGTTGCGCCTTCGCCCCCCGTTGCGAATATGCGACCGACCGCTGTCGCCAAGAAACACCCAACCTCGCCGCCATCTCACCCACGCATCAACACGCCTGCCTCCGCGTTCAAGCCGGAGAACTTTGAAACCACTAATCCACACTGATGATCACTAAGCTCCGCACTTCATTATTAGTGTTTATTAGTGTGGATTAGTGGTTGAAAAATGCCTTCCCCTCTCCTCCAGCTCACCAATGTCCAGACCCACTTCCCCGTGGAGTCGGGCTTCTTGTTGAAGAAGCAAACCGGCACCGTGAAAGCCGTGGACGGTGTCAACCTCAGCATCCAGCGCGGCGAAGTGCTCGGGCTCGTCGGTGAATCCGGCTGCGGCAAATCCACACTCGCCCGCACCATCATGCAACTCGTGCCCACCACCGGTGGCACCGTCATTCTCGCCGGCCGCAATCTCACAACCGCCTCCGCCGCTGAAATCAAAACCGCCCGCCGCGACATGCAGATGGTTTTCCAAGATCCCTTCGCCTCGCTCAACCCGCGCATGACCATCTTCGACGCCCTCGCCGAGCCCTTGCTCGTGCACTGCGTGGTGCCGCGCGATCAAGTCGAAGTCCGCGTCATCGATTTGATGAACAAGGTCGGCCTCGATCCGCGCTTCCGAAGAAAATATCCGCACGAATTTTCCGGCGGACAACGTCAACGCATCGCCATCGCCCGCGCCCTCGCGCTGGAGCCCCAGCTCATCATCGCCGATGAACCAGTGTCCGCCCTCGACGTCTCCATTCAGGCGCAGATTCTCAATCTGCTCGCGGCCCTCGTGCGTCAGATGAATCTCACGCTCCTTTTCATCGCCCACGATCTCTCGGTCGTGAAACACCTCTCCGATCGCATCGCCGTCATGTACCTCGGCAAGATCGTCGAGCTCGGATCAGCCGTCGATATCATCGAGCAACCACGCCATCCGTACACGCGCGCCCTCGTCAGCGCGATCCCGGGCCACGATCCCGACACCCAGCGCAGCCGCATCATTCTCGCGGGCGATCCCCCGTCGCCGCTCAACCCACCACCGGGTTGCGCCTTCCATCCCCGTTGCCTGTACGCCCAGGAGAAATGCAAATTATCCGTGCCCCCGCTCATTCCCGCCGGCCCCGCCCGCGAAGCCGCCTGCGTGCGGCTGGATGAAATTTAGCCAAGACAGACTTTTCACCCTTCAACGGGCTAACGCTCCGGGATCGTGCCATTGGTGGGCGTCGGTTTCCACACCGACGCTTGCTCCGACACGCTTTCCATCCGGGCTATCCGGGAAATCCGTGTTTAAAGGTTTGGAGACACCTCACATCTCCTCTGGTTTATCAATGCGATTCACTCGACACTGTCGGCCAAATCCAGGCACGCGAAAAGGGGTGAAATGGGTGAACTCCCCTGACACCTAAAAAACGAACGCGCCGCCACCGACAGTTTCCGCCGCACCCTCCCGCTCGCCCACGTCGGCCCCGGACCAGCCTGCTTCGCGAGGATGCTGGAGCGGGTCGGCGGACGCGGGGCTAAGCGAAAAGCGTTAAGCTGTAAGCAACCCTGCAGCTTGCAGTAAGGCTCATGTCCGAACGACCTAATTGAATCCTCGGCCCATTGGCTATTCGCGCGCATCCTGTATTCGCAGATTCAGGCAATTCCAAACCTATCGCCTTGGCAAGCCGTCTGGCAAGCTGGCGAAAGTCTCCCCCACATTCTTCAACGGCCGCTCCGTGCGCTCCAATGGCACCGTCACCAGGTTTCAGGTGAAAGATGGGCTTACCGGCTTCCATCGCCATCGGCATAAGACTGCGATAGTGTTTAGGCTGCGCGAAGCAGTGAGGATCATTATCGAGTGTTAGGTTCGTTGTGCTTGGCGATAATTTCATAGCTTTCCGTAAGAACACTACCGATGGCACGAACTAGGGCGGATTTGGTTTAAGGCGACCGCACCGGCTCAGCGACACCCACTTCCCACCACGGGCGTTTCGAGCGGAAGAATGGCGTGGCGAAGGAGTTCGACGCAGCGCAGAAACGTGACGATTGCGCGCTCGCCGGTGCGGTCGCTCGTGAGTAGTTTGTGCAGGCTTTCACGGCGGTCGTGGTAGAATCATCGAGCGCGACCACAATATCACCTTCCACCAAGCCGGCGCGATCTGCCGGACTCCCCTTCTCCGTGCCAGCCACGAGCACGCCCGTTTCCTGCGTGAACTTGTGGTAACGCGCGACCTTCCGGATGGGCGGAACGTTTTGTCCGACTAGGCCGATATAGCTGCGGCGGATGCTTCCGTCCTTGATCAACCATGCGGCGACCCAGCGGGCGGTGTTGCTCGCGATGACAAAACAGATGCCCTGCGCGGGCCGGATGATCGCAGTGTTGACGCCGATGACCTCGGACCGGGTGTTGACGAGCGGACCACCGGAGTTGCCGGGATTGAGCGCGGCATCGGTCTGGATGACTTTGTCGATCAGCCGGCCGGAAGCGCCGCGCAACGAACGCCCCAGCCCGCTCACGATGCGGGCGGTGTCGGTGTGTTGAAATCCCATGGGCGAACCGATGGCGATCGCGATCTGCGCCGGACGCACGGCATCGCTGTCGGCGAGTTTCAAGTGGGCTAATTCGTCCGCGCTCACGCGCAGCACGGCGAGGTCGGTATCAGGATCGTCGCCGATGAGCGTGGCGGGAAGTTTTCGTCCATCGGCGAGAAACACGCGAAGCTCCTTCGTCCCGTGGAAGACGTGGCTATTGGTGCGCAAATAGCCGTCGGGCGAAATGAAGAACCCCGAGCCCGAGGCACCCGGCGCGTCGTGGCCCCGCACCTCGATGTGCACGACCGCCGGATGAGCCGTCGCCCCCCCCCCCCCACAGGCACCCCCCCCCGGACGGGCGCCGCCCAAGACCC
>Ga0105049_10000707_pt1 | contig 37678 bp, 33 predicted proteins | sample MAT06_FD_78087 | JGI IMG/M metagenome (GOLD analysis project Ga0105049, IMG submission 78087) | Freshwater microbial communities from Lake Fryxell liftoff mats and glacier meltwater in Antarctica - MAT-06 | ecosystem: Environmental > Aquatic > Freshwater > Ice > Liftoff microbial mat | place...
ACCTAAAGGGCGCGCAGGTGAGGGCAATGGACCGTGCTGCAAGTTTGTAGGCAACGACAGGCTCGCCCGCTCATCCGGCAGAAGCGCCCGCACTATGCGATCAAGCTGCCCAGCGACGCTCGCATCAACTATCGCGCCGTTATCCGATGTTACAATGCACGACCCCGCACTAAGCGAAGGGTCGGTCTCAACTCGCACATGAGATACTTTCGCGAATCGAGCCTGCATCGTTGGTAACACCCGCTCCACAACTGCAAGATCATCGGGATGTAACCGTACACTCAGCGATGATGGACGAAGCACCAGTTCAAGAACTTCCTCCAACTGCCGCGCAACGACCATCGGGTCGTATTGGATGACTTGGTGTACAACGCGTTGGGCTATCTCTATCGCAAGCCGTACGACCGCCTCTCGTGCTTCGAGTACTATTAGTTCGCGCTGTGCCACAAACCCTTCCAGCGCTGCCGACCACGCCCTCTCAAGTTCCGCAAACCGCGCGGTCGCTGTTTCGAGCGAGCTCGCTTGGCCTTGCTCAAACCCCGCGGCAAATCCGGTCGCACGCCCCTCCGGCAACCCCTGTTCAATCCCCTCCGCGCGCCCGGACAAGACGAGCGCGTGGGCCCGCGCCCGGGCATCGTTCATAATATTATTTGCTTGTTCGGCCGCCATGGCGCGAAGCTGGTTCGCGCGCGCGGCCAAGTCACCAAGGTCTAGCACCACCGCTCCCTCCTTGACCTTCTGTAATGCAACTGCTTCGCGAATTAAAGCCATAACTAAACTAGTGCTCCTCTCTAAATCGATGGTCGCTTAGACCAGCAACTCAGATTCACCGCCGCGTCCTTCGATCACCACTTCACCCGCCTCCTCAAGGCGCCTCACGATATCAACCACGCGCTGCTGCGCTGTCTCAACATCCGAGACTTTGACCGGGCCCATATACTCCATGTCTTCGCGGATAAGCGCCGCCGCACGCGCCGACATGTTTTTGAATATTTTCTCTCTCAGCCCTTCTGAGGCCGTCTTAAGCGCTAGCGCGAGCTCACTGTTCTCAACTTCCTTGAGCACAGATTGAATCCCCTTATCGTTCACCTTCAAGATATCCTCAAAGACAAACATAAGTCTACGGATCTGCTCAACCAAGTCGGGGTCTTCTGATTCGAGCCCTTCCATGATTGACTTCTCCGTCGCTCGGTCAGCGAGATTCAAGATCTCCGCGACCGTGTCGATACCCCCGGCTTTTTCCATCGACTGCATCAGCATGCTCGAGAGCCGGCTTTCCAAGCCCCTTTCGACTTCTCGGATTACTTCGGGGTTGGTTCGTTCCATATTGGCTACCCGTTTAATTACTTCAACCTGCTTCTGCACCGGAAGCCCGCCGATAATCTCGCTCGCCTTGTGGTGGGGCATATGGCACAGAATTAAGGCGATCGTCTGCGGGTGTTCATCCTGAATAAACGTAAGCAAGTTCGCGCTTTCGGCCCTCTGTAAGAACGCAAACGGCGTCTTCTGCACCTGCGTCTGAATCTGCCCTAACATCCGCTCCGCCGACTTTGAGTCTAAAGAGTTTTGTAGTATCTGCTTGGCGTATTCCAATCCGCCTTCGCAGGTGTACTGCGCCGCGATGGTGTTGGAGTAAAACTCCTCAATCACAGCCCCCTGCAAGTTTGCTGGCACGCGACCCAGCCCCGCAAGCTCGCGCGTCACTTCCTCAACGCACTTGGTATCCATGTACTTGAGCATCGAGGCAGCTCGCTCGGTCCCGATTGCCAGGAGCAGTATCGCCGCCTTCGTAAGCCCCTCCAGATCCTCGGGTTTTTCTGGAAGTTTTTCGTTTGGTCTTCGTGGCATGGTTGTTCCTTCACTAATCGACGTCGCGGCGGGGGCACCCGCGCTGTTATAAGTTATTCTTCAAGAGTGATCCAGCGGTTTAGCAACTTGGCGGAAGCCTCCGTATTCTCCTGGACGAGTTTGGAAACCTGTTCCAGCACCTTTCGCGACTGCATCTGGGCATCGTCAACTTCGATGCCAGTCATCGCAACATCTCCCTCTTCCGCCTCGCCCACCACGTCTCCTTCGGTTTCAAGCGTTGGCGGCAAGCCGACTAACTCCTCAGCGGTGGGCATCTCCGTCCGCTTGCCCGCTTTCTTAACCATCATCATCATCATGCCCAGCGCCGCAATACCTAACACTCCGAGCACAGCCTTATCAATTAAACCGCTCCCGAGACTCAACAAACCGCCTCCACCACCCATCGAAGGACCCGCGCCCATCACCGCGCCGAGCGAGCCGAGCACACCTCCGCTTCCGAGGACCGCTGCTGGCAGGTCAATCGGTATCATCGCTACATCGATACTGTCCGCGATGAGCTGCTTCAGTTCGTCGGCGCTGATCGCCGAGTTGGCCTGCGCCACCATCGCGCGGACGTGAGGGGTCAGACTATCGATGATATCTTTTTTGACTAATATAAACTTGGCCGCGACCTCTTCCTCGGTCGCTACGCTTTTCACATCTTTGTTAGCCGCCGCGGCGTCCGCATCGCTGGCTGGCGCTGCCGGTTTGGCGAGCGATGCGACGAAACCGCGCGGAACATTCACGCTGACCGCCACCATCGTGCTGTAGCCCTTGGGGTCTAGAATCGTCTCGGTCCGCGTACCAACGTGGTTTTCGTACTCGGTAGTGGTCGCGTTGGTGTCGGTCTTGTTGCCCGCGGCGGAAGAGCCGTTATTGATATCGGCCGTTTGGTTAGCGCCGAATCCCGCCTCCGCCCCACGCGTTGCCTGCTGCGAAGCGCTCGTCGTTTCAGTCTCTTTCCGACGCAGGCTGAGCGTCCCTTGTTTTTCAGGCATGTTGGTGCGCACTTCGGCTTTAGACCGCGTGACATCCACCTGCGCGGTGACCGCCACGATGACCCCCGGAATATAAGATAATAGATCCTGCACCTTCTCGCGGGTCAACATCTCTACGCGCTGCGCGTGCTCAAGATAAGTTGCTGGGAGCGAGTTCTCATCGGTTGTCGCCTTGCGCTGACGCCCATTCGCCGCGTCGATGATACTCACCCGCTCAATCGTGAGACCGGCCTTGCTGCCCGCAACGAACTGCGCAATCGCATCGACGGTGCCTTGGTCCATCGGAGCACCGTTGGTCGTCGTAACCGCAACCGATGCACTGGGCTTGCGCACCTGCGTGCCAAAGCCCGCCATCTCTGGAATGTCAAGCAGCACTTTGGCCGCGCGCACGCCGCGAAACTCGCTGATCTGCGCGGCGAGCTCGTTCTGCAGCGCACCATTATATAACTGCTCATTCTGCTGGCGCGAGTTTGTCCAGCTGGGGTTCTTCAGAATTGTTTCAAAGAGCAACGCCTTGTCGTTGGGAAGCACCCGCGCCTGCGCAAGGCTAGCGATCGCCCGCCGCTTATCCGCCGTCCCCACCATTAACTTATTTGCTCTGCGCTCGGTATTAATTCCGATGGTGGCCAGATGGGCCTCGGCAGCATCAACATCTGTCGCCGCTGCGTTGGGAAGTAACTCTTCCACCGCTGTTCGACCGCTGTACTGGGACACAACGAAGAGCGTCATCAGCAACACGATCACGATTGAGCCGATGAGCAGTTTATGTGTGGCCGTTAGACCACCCAGGTTTCGACGGATACCTGAAAATGTGCGGCGTATCACTTCCATTGCTGCGGCCTCCATGCCGCCTGCGCTTGCCTGAATGGGGCGAAGAATTGATTAAATCCTTCACCGGGGGAGACTCCATCTCCCATTGCGCTGGCATCCCTCTTTTCGACGCTCAACTCCAGCGCACTTTACATCGGCAACACTTGCGCACGCGAGGCGCACTTCCCGCTCTCCCCCGATCGCGGGTCGCACCCTGCAAGAGCCCTTTTACACCCTCATTTGCTTAATTTCATCGTAAGCCTCCACCATCTTGTTGCGTAACGCTTGTAGCATGCGGAAGGCGTTATCCGCCTTCTGCGTGGCCATAATTACCCCTTCAACGTCATTGCGTTCGCCCGTAGCTAGGTCTTCGACAGCCCGGGTCGCCTCCTGCTGCGCACGGTTCACCTCTTCAACGCCAGCCTTCAACACGTTCTTAAAACTTTGGCCGCCTACACCAACATCTGGTGTGCCGATTCCAGCCGTCCGCTGAGTTCCACTCAGCGCAGGCTGCAATGCCCCGTTTGTTCGCCCCAGCCCACTAATTAAACCTAGCGGATCAGCCATCAGATGAACCTCATTTCACCAGCACCCGGCATTTTCCAAGCATTCTCCACTATTTCAGCATTGTCACTACCGCTCGACTGCGCGGCCAACCGCCACAGCAATTCTCGTAGTGCCTCGCTAAGCAAGCAACCGCAACGCCTGTGCCAACATGGCTTTAGTTGCTTCGGCGGCCGCCGTATTAGCTTCGTACGCCCGGCTCGCCTGCATCGCATTAAACTGTTCCTTGACAGGATTGACGTTACTAACCGGCACATACCCCTGATTAGCGCCTGTCTTAATGGCCCGGGGATTGCCCGGATCATAACGCAACTGAAACGGACTCTGGTCAATCTCGATATCAGAGACATGAACGCCCAACTCCCTGGACGAGGGATTCGCTGCGGTCGGGTCGCCGGCCGACAACATAACAACGCGGGCGCGGTATGGTGTGCCATCTGCATCGACAGCGTTTTGATTCGCGATGTTGCCAGAGATAGCGGTAAGCCGCGTCCGCTGGGCGATCATCCCACTCGTTGATATATCTAATAATCCGTACATGCCTGTCACTCCAGATCAACCCCCATACACCGCGCTACGTCTTGGTGGTTAATTTACTTGTCATACCTTAAATGCGCCCCGTCATCGCAATCCTCAACACATCTTGTTCGCGTTTTAGGAGATCCGCGGCGGTCTTAAACGCCAGTTGGTTTTCCGAGAGCGCCTGCATCATCCGTTCCAAATCTCGGTTGTTGCGATCGTGATACAACACATTCCCGCTAGTGGTTGAGCCGTGCAGCACGAGTGGCGAATCGCCCAAGGTTCGCCCCTCCCCCGCCGAGGTTACCTCGTTAGAAGCCTCGATCGTCACGGGCCCAATTCCCGCCGCTCTTCGCGCGAGAACCGCCTGACGCATCTGCCGACCGAAACTGCCGGGCGATACGTCCATCGGAATGTAATTGGGCGTATCGATATTGGCGATGTTGTGCGCGAGCAGTCGCTGTCGCGCTCCCGCGAACCGAAGCATCGCTCGCAGCACGCCAGTCGCGCCCGATTGTGTTAAGTCCTCAAGCATATAATTACGTATCGCCCATTGACATCAGCACCGCCGGGCCAACGGTCACGCTACGCAGCGACTAACCCCAGTTCTTTCCACTTTTTAAGCTTAAGCCCCAGTGTTCTCACACCGATCCCCAGCGCCGCCGCGGTCTTCTGCCTGTGTCCCCCTAACCGGGCAAGCGTCCCCAAAATCGCCGCACGCTCAACAGCTTCGAGTTGACCACCTGCTTGATGGAGGCCCGGAGTGCCTGAGCCGTGCGCTTGGCCCAGGCCCAAGGTATAGCTCTCGCTCTCACGAGCGTTGTCCGCGCTCGCCCGCGATCCATGTATTTCCCCACCCGCCAAAGTAGGCGACTTCGGACCTTGATTCCTAACACCGCCGCTCGCGCCTTCGCCCAGGTTCGAGTGCTCGTCCAGCCGCACCTGTGGCTTACCCAGCCACGATTCTACAAGGTCGTGCCGCACCACTCCACGGGAACCTTTGGGTCCCGAGAGGACTACGGCCCGTTCGCAGATGTTCTGCAGCTCTCTTACGTTCCCTGGCCAAGCATAATCTTTCATCGTTTCAATAGTCCTCGATTCGATGCCGATCTCTCCTCGACCTTCACGCAAAGCCACCGCGCGAATAAAGTGTTCCGCAAGCGGACCGATATCCGCGCGGCGTTCGCGCAAGCTGGGTACACGGATCGGTAGCACGTTTAGCCGGAAATATAAGTCTTGACGAAACTCACCTTTGGCCACGCTCGCAGGGAGGTCGCGGTTGCTCGTGCCTACCACACGCACGTCGACTCCGATAGTTATACTCGAACCGACCCTCTCAAACGCTCGCTCCTGCAGCACCCGTAACAGTTTGGCCTGAATCGAGGGGCTTACTTCGCTGATCTCATCCAGCAGCAGGGTCCCGCGGTCCGCCAACTCAAAGCGACCCTTGCGCTGCCGCTCCGCGCCGGTGAACGCACCTCGCTCATGCCCAAAGAGTTCACTCTCCAGCAATGATTCCGAGAGAGCCGCACAGTTCACAGCCAGGAATGGGCCCCCCGCACCCTCAGCCCCACTTCCCCGTGGGCTGCACTCGTGAATTACTCGGGATACCACCTCTTTCCCAACGCCCGACTCCCCCGTGATGAGCACGGTGCCCATGCTCTGTGCGATCGTAACAACCTCATCGCGCAGTGCCTTCATTGCGTCTGAATCCCCCATCAACCGATCCACGCCCATCCGCGTGCCACCCGCGACCGGCACGCTCGCCGTGGCGCGCGTTGCATCCGCGGACTGCATCCGCAGCACCGCATTCTCGGTGCACACCCGACGATGCTCGATGGCACGCTTGAGCGTAATCACCAACTCGTCGCCCTCAAACGGCTTGGTAAGATAATCAAACGCCCCGGCCCGTACGGCCGCGACCGCCGTATCGATCGTTCCGAAGGCGGTCATCATAACTATCGGAAGGTCATCGTCAATGCAGCGGATGCGATTGATTAACTCCATCCCCGTCATCCCCGGCATCCGCATATCGGTCACCACCGCGTCGGGCCGCTGCTGCGCGATCGCGGTGAGCGCCTGCTCTCCGTCCTCCGCCGCGCGAACAGTAAAGCCCGCACGCTCAAGCGTCGCGCTCACACTTCCTCGCATCAGCTCTTTGTCATCAACTACAAGTACGCTCTTCATAATGTTCCCTCCGCAAAGGTACCAAAGATCGAATCCCCACCCACCGAAACAATGCACTCACGCGGCAGTATCATCGAGATACACGCCCCCCGCCCACCGCTCGGCTCAGTTTTATTATTACTTACAGTCACCCGTCCACCGTGCGCATCCACAATCCGGTGCACGATCGACAACCCAAGCCCCGTGCCCGTGCCCCGGGTGGTAAAGAAAGGATTAAACATCCTTTCGCTTACTTTTGCCGTCACACCCGGCCCCGTATCACGCACGCGAACCCTCACCCATCCGTCGTCCACGTTTGCTTCCTGCCATCCTGTGTCCAGGCTCAGCCGTAGCTCATGCCCTCCTTCGCCCCAGTCCACCCCCACGCCCTCCATCGCCTCCATCGCGTTGGACATTACGTTCATGATCGCCTGACGGAGCATCCCCTCGTCCCCCCGGATGATCACACCCGCGTTCAAATCCAGCACAATTCGCGGCACCCACGGACGGTGCTGGCAACACAGTTCAATCGCCGATTCAATCAACCCCGCGACATCGATTGGCGCGGGCCGCAGCCGTAGCTCACCCGCAAACGAAAGCACATCGTGAATAATGCTATTCATGATCCGCCCCGCAGCGATAATTTTCCCCGCCGTACGGGCACTCGCCGGCGCGATTGTTACTAAGTCCTCCTCCAACATCCTCGCGTACAACAAAATCGATCCCAGCGGATTTCGAACTTCGTGAGCGATCCCTGCGGCCATTTCGCCCAGCGCCGCCAGACGTTTGGACCTTTCGAGGCGAGCGTTGGCTTGACTTAAGTCTGCCGTAAGGCGCCCAACCCGCTCCTGCAACTGAGCGTGAGATGACTCCAGTCGGCCCGTGGCAAGATTAACCGCTTCCAACAGTTCCGCCAAGTCACCGGCGCTGATTGCCGGAGCCGTCGCGCTCGCCGCACGCTTGCCGTCGGCCGAGTCCTCTTGATCCGTGGTGCTCCTCGCGCTATGAACCCGCTCCTCAACAGGTCGCGCCGACTCTTCTCTCCCTGCTCTCTTTGCACGGCGTTCCCCGCTCCCGCGCCCGATACTTTCCCCCGCCACGCCCTTTTCCACAGCACATTTTTTCACGCTTGCGTCTCCGCGCCAAACACCCCGCCCGTGCCCGCCGCGAGCGCCGGCCCCCGCGCATAGGCGTTAGCCGCAGAGGCCCCCGCCCGCGCTCTGCCCGCTGACTCAGCCAGCACATCTCTTGCTTGCTCTAATCGCTTACATCGCTGCGCATCGCCGGTTGTCACTTGAAACATAAGTTCATCGACCTCCGCCAGCAGAGCCCGCTCGTCCTCTCCAGCCCCTGCCAACTCCGCGCCGGGCGCGGCCCCAACCGAAAACGCGGCGGTCAGTTCGACAATTCGCTTAGCCGCATCTGATACATGCTCCACGACACTCGCCCGGTCCTCAAGTATCTGCCCCATCCGCTCAGGCTCATCCGCTTCCATGCTCCTGTCACACGCTTCGCCCAAAGCATTCAGCAACCTAAGCAGTTCTCGCTGCCTCGTCGCAACAACAGCCAACTCTGACAAGACCCCGCTCTGCGATTCGGACGCGATGGTTTCAGACTTATGATGAGATTGCTTCGCCGCAGTTGTCATAGGCCTCCAGCCGTTTTGTTTCGCGATTCCACCGCGAGCCCGCCATCTTACTCAGTTACGTTCAACGTGATCCCTCGTCACCTGGTTTACCCTCCAGCATCCTTCACCGCCGCCTGCTCGGTACCTCCCGCTGAATCAGCTGCTTCAGGCGGGACACCTCCCGAGAGCTTAGTTTGCACATCAAGCCACTGTTCCCATTGCTTACGATTCATGGGCAACGTCGGGTCGTCCCAAGCCGTTTGCGGTAAAGACTCGTAAAACCGTCGCGCCCGCGTGTTCGCCGTCGAGGCTTCCGCGGTTTTACCCTGCTCTATAAGTGCTGCCACAATCTGTACCATCGCCACGAGCGAGGCCGGATCGCGCGGATACCGCTCCTTCGCTCCGTCATATAAGCGAATGGCCGCTTCGAAGTCACGCAGATCAAACGCACAATCCGCACGGTAAAACGCCGCGTTTCGCATCCGCAGCTCATCCAGCCCTGTCCGTCGCGGCAGCCGCTCGTACGCCCGGCTGACCCGCTCGAAGAGCGCACCCCCGGTCACGAGCCGCTCACGCCTCGCTTGTTCTAGCTCCCGCCGCTGCGTGTCGGGCATCGCAACGCCAAAGCCCGCCGCGATCGCGACCGCACTCAAGCGGTGCGAGTCCGCGAGTTTATATAATAATCCCACTGCATCGCCTCCCTGCGAATCCTCCCTACTTTCATCAAAGCCCGCAGAAACCTCAGCGACTTGGTTCGCCGCAAGAGTTCCGCCTGTTTGCCCCGACCCCGCTCCCCCCCCGCTCAAAGAAAATCGCCCGTCCCTCTCCCGCGTCAGATACTCAGACAATCGCTCGATCGCCCGCTCATATCTGCCGGTATCGTAATACAACTCGCCCAGCGTCCGCAGAGCTTCCTTAAAATGCCCTGTTCCCGTCCCCCCCACCTCACCGCGGGTCACTCGTAATAATAACTCTTCCGCCTGCGCATCATTCTCGGGCTTGGAATCAAGCAAGAGAGTCGCCGCCAGCGGCACGAAGCTCGCATCGGCCAGCGGCCCCGCATCACGCTCACCGCGCGAAGCAATTAATTCCTGGTATATCTTCGCGGCAAGCTCCACATCGCCTCGTGCCCGCTGAGCTTCCGCCAGCCTGAACTGAGCGAGAGGCTTACGGCTATCGCCAGGAAAATCCGCCGCAAACTGCTCGAAAGCCAACGCGGAACTCGCAAGATCCCCCGCGCGGTCAAACATATCCGCGGCATTCCATAACGAGTCTCCATACGCCCGGGCATCCGTCTGAACCACTCTCGCCGCGTGCGTGCGGTAGTACTCCCCCGCCCGCAGCAAGTGCTCACGCGCTTCACGTTGCGTCGCCGGGTCCAGCCCGGACAATCGTAATATTTCAGCCCCAGTTCGCTCCCCGCTCCGCCGCTCTTCCGGGGCTTCATCACGCAATGCCTGCGAACTCTCACCGCCCGGCTCACCAGCCTCAATCCCGCGATGGTCCCCCGCTCCGCTTGCCGGAACCCGCAGTAACTCACCCGCGAGCTCGCGATGGGTTCGCGCGAGCCCAAGAAGCAACTCAGGCGGTGCCTCGTCGATCCCGCTCAGCCGCTTCGCGATGCTTGCAAACGCCAACGCCTGCACATGATCCGCTTTATCAAACTGCTCAACAAATCGTGACATCAAGCTCGCGAGTGTTTCTCGCTTGAGCAGCCCTTCATCAATTATTTTGAATCCCACTCCACGCCCCGCCTCATCAACTGTCTTCGGCGCGTGGTCACCGGCCGAGCTTCCTTCGTGCGAGTCAACATGCCCGCCGCTCGGTTCCTCGCCGTGTGCACTACTTACATTCTTCGTCTTGGCACCCTCGGGTTCACTTGCATTCGCATGCCCATCGGGCTTGGCCACCGTACCACCACGGCCCGGCTCCGTTATTTTCTCACCTTTCGAAGTCCCGTGCCCGGCCTCGGTTGCCCCCCCCTCATGCGCCACTTCAGCTCCGGTACCCACCGCATGTTCAGCGTTGTTCCCCGGGCCCGACGCTTGACCGAGCAACAAGTCTACCAACTGCCCATAATGTAACTGCGATTCCCGCAGCAATCCCGCCGACTCAAGGTTCGACAGCCCGCTCTCTACTTCAGCCAATCCAAGCAAAGTTCGCGGCACCTCTTCACTGGTTCCCCACGCTTCGAGCACCCGTGTATACCGATCCTTCGCGTATGTTAATCGCTCGCCACCAACTTCTTGATCCACCCTTCCCAAGAGCCTCCCCACCCTAGGCGACAAGACATCCGCCTCACCCAAAAGCTTTTCAGCGCGCAATAACTGTTCCCCCGCTCGCTGCACCTGCCCCAGCTGCAGATAGGCCTCGGCTAACGTAACAAGCACCGCACCAACCGCGCTCCCCAGCTCTCCCGCATCCTCCAACCGCGGCATCGCGCGTAGTATCCGCGTTACCGCATCCTCTGCGAGCCCTTGTTGCAGTAAAACCTTCGATTGCCTTTCGAGTGCCCATAAGCGATCGCGATCGCTCACGCCGCGCTCGTCGGTTAACTCAGCCAACAGCGTGAGTGCAGCGTCAGCTCGCGCGGGGCCACCCGCCAGTGCTGCATCAATCAGCCGCTTACGCAGTTCCCGCTGCACCGCTGCATCCACCTCATCCCCGGGCGGCATAGTCTCTAACTTCTGCAGCGCAGCATCAAAGTTGCCCAAGTCAATCAACGTGTGCACCTGATACGCCAGGTCCCGCGAGGTCAGCGTCGCGCCAAGCTGCGACGCTCGCTCATACTCCTTCAGAATGTTCTCGTTGTTGGCCTGCCGTGAAAAGCCCAAGTCTCGCTGCCCTAGAAAGACCGCTCGAGCGCGAAGCAAATAAAACTCTCGCTCCTGGTCCGGAGTAAGCTCCGCCTTTGAAAGGTACGGCAGCACCTTCTCATTCAGCGTTCCCAAGGCCCCTTCATACTCACCCTTTTCAATCTGTCCCGATGCCTCAGTCAACCCTCCTCCCCGATCAATCCGAGGCGTGGTCTTCGCCGCGTACCACCCCGCCCAGGCGATCGCCCCGATCCCAACAGCCAACACCGGTATCTGCCAAACATGCCGCCACCCAACCGCACGCCCCACCACCCCGGACGGGACGGTCGCCCTAGCTTCCGCGACGGGTGCGTTCTGAGGTTGTGGTATTTGTTCGCTCATTACTTTTTTACTACGCGACCGTGCTAAATACAAGTCCTTACAATCTCTGCTATCGAGCACCCCAACCGTCTCCGCGCACAAACACACCCTTCGCGCAAGAACCGCGCTCACCTTGTTCAGTGGTTCGACCCCCAGTTGAGGTTACCGCGCATTTCAAACCAATACACCACAGATAAAAGAGCATCACTTTGAGCACTTCCCCTAAAGCCGCAACAGCGAATCGCCCGTCCGGAATCCCGCCAGCAATCAAGCTCTTGTTCGTCTTCTTGCTTTTCTCTGCATCCATCGGCCTTTACTTCGGAATTGTTCGCCCCACTGCCGCCGCAGCACGCGAAGCCGCTGCCCGGCGGGCATCGGCCAGCTTCTTAACTTCCGTTTACACAGCTCTGACCGCCTATGCCTCAGACAATAAAGGTGCACTCCCCGAAAGCCGTGCTCTACTCAGCGCGCAGCTGGTACCCCGCTATCTCCCCTCACTTGAGGGCTTCGGCCCCCCGGCCCCCGATTATTATTATGTTCCGCTTGTCAATCTCAGGCTAGTGAATGACCCCGCTTCGCAGATGATCCTCTTCGAACGCCCCGGCCTTTGGCGCTTCGCTGGTGGAACCCATATCACCGCCGACGGCACCTCCCACATGGTCCCGGGCCTCAAGTTTGACGAGATGGTCAAGCCATTAATGACATCGCCCGCTCCGTGACCCTCACGATTCATACCATCCCCTATGGCAGACGCTGTCCAATCCCTCACGCCCTCCCGCGGCACGATCGGCTAGATAGATCAAATGACCGCAGATGCCCCCGCTATCCGCGATTTTTACGCCGCTGTTGTGGGTTGTAAGACCTCCGCCGTGCCCATGGGCACCTTTGAGGATTTCTGCCTCCACCCCGCTCCGGACTCTCCGCAGCTTCCGCCCAAGATCGCCAGCATCTGCCACGCCCGCGGCACCAACGCCGCGTTCCCCAGCGCTTGGCAAGTTTGTATTACAGTCGCCAAAAGCGAGGCCTCCGTTGCCACCGCCACCAGCCGCAGAGACACAGTCAGTAAACCCGCTGTTACCATGGGTGCTTCCGGCCTGTATGCGGTGATTCAAGTTCCTTCGGGAGCGTTCTGCGGTCTCTTTGAGTACCCCGCTCCTGCATCAAAATAACCTATTACTTTAACCCATTATGGATAACGCGCTCGCTATCACTTCACTTACGTTCACCCATGCTGTCTCTGGTTTTACACTCAGCATTCCATCGCTCTCCCTCGTACGCGGCGAGCAAATGCTGCTTACCGCCGCCAGCGGAAAGGGCAAAAGCACTCTGCTCGCCCTCATCGCCGGACTGCTCGACCCAGCAGGCGGCTCCGTAGTCATCGGCGGTCAGAACGTCCACGCCCTCGCCGGTGCCGCCCGTGATCGGTTCCGCGGCCGTCACATCGGCATGATCTTTCAGACCTTGAACCTTCTCCGCGGCTTCTCTGCCCATGAGAATGTGTTGGCTTCGCTCATGTTTTCCGATGCCAAATCCGCCAACCCGCAAGCACACGCGGCTCAGCTACTTACATCGCTGGGTATTTCCGATCAACACCGTGATGTAAGTACGCTGAGCATCGGCCAGCAGCAACGAGTCGCGATCGCCCGTGCCGTCGCGTGCAAGCCCGACCTCGTCCTCGCCGACGAACCAACCTCCAGCCTAGACCCTGAAAACGCCCTTTTGGCCATGGACCTGATCCAACAAACGTGCCGCGAACAAAACGCAGCCCTGCTCTGTGTCTCCCATGATCCCGCTTTGAAGGCTCGTTTCACCCGGACGCAATCACTCGATATTTTCACATCCCCCGCCCAAGCCACGCAAAGCCCCCAAGTCGCAGCGCTCACATCGTAAGTTCATATTCCCTGTCCCGGCCGCTGCACCCGGCCTCCCGACGACCAACTTGCACTCCCTTGCCCGACCTCCCAGAAGATAGCCGCCCCTCCGGCCCTGAAGATAAGCCCTTGCGTGCTCACTTCCGCGCCCCAGGTGAAGTCGCTCCGCGACGCGAACTCTCCTCCGACGAGCAGTTTACCCGCATCTACCAGGAGCTCAAGGCCCGCGCTCAGTCACTACTGAATGAAGAGCGGCCCGGTCACACGCTTCAAGCCACCGCCCTCGTGAACGAAGCCTATCTTAAGCTCTCGCAGCAAAACCGCTCGATCATCCAGAATCAGTCCCACGCCCTCGCGCTCGCCGCCATCGCCATGCGCCGCATCCTCGTAGATCACGCCCGCGGCAAGCAACGTGAAAAACGCGGCGGCAAAGGCCAGCCCGTGCAACAGGAAAATGAGCTCATGCTTACACTAGCCGACGATGGCCCCGCGGCCAGCCCCGTCGAGCTCCTCTCTCTGGAACGTGCGCTGGAAATCCTAGAGCAACAGCATCCACGGTTGGCCAAAATCGTTGAACTCCGCTTCTACGGCGGCCTTACCAACGAGCAGACTGCCAACGTGCTGGGCGTCTCTATTGGAACCATTGAAAGTGACTGGCGACAAGCCCGCTCACTCCTCGCGGATCTGCTCAAGTAACCCCTAAGAAAGCTTGTTGGTCTCGTTGCCTCCGCCACTAGTATGCGCAACTATCTCCGCACTTGGGGTAGGAAATTACCGACAACCTACATAATATTGAGCCCCCAAACCCCACTGCCCACCCTGACGCGCATTAAAGTAATCCGGCGAGTATCTACTTGTAACATGTAAGTATAATATATGGATAGAATCAATGGATGAGGCCAGCACACTGGCATCGATTTATCGCCGCTGGCAAGACCGCCAGCCCGACGTCTCGCCCCGCCTCCTTGTAGGCCCCGGTGACGATTGCGCTCTCCTCGCAACCGCACCCCACACGCTCGCAAAGGTTGACAGCGTTGTCGAGCACGTACACTTTTCCTCCACCACCCCCATCGACGCAATCGCCCGCAAAGCCCTCGCCCGACCTCTCTCGGACATTGCGGCGATGGCCGGCACGCCGATAGCCAGCCTCGCCGCCTGCATCCTCCCACAAAAATTCTCCCAAACCAAAGCGCTCGTCGATGCACTCTACCGATGGGCGACTTACTTTAACTGTCCAACGATCGGCGGCGACATCGTCGTTCACCGCTCTAATCTCGGCAGCTCAAGCACCCCTCAGTTCCCGGATTCACCGCTTTCACTTACAATTACGATCATCGCCGACACCCATCCAACTTCACTCCTCTTACGCTCAAACGCCATAGCCAGTGACGATGTATATGTATCCGGTCAACTCGGCGGCTCTCTCGGCTCGGACCTCTTGGGAAGACATCTCTCTTTCGAACCCCGGCTCAGCGAGGCACGTTGGCTTGCGGACACACTCGGCCCCGCCCTGCACGCCATGATGGACGTCTCCGACGGGTTGGGAATCGACTCCGGTCGCCTTGGCGATGCAAGTAATGTTACACTCGCGCTCGACGCAGCCCGCATCCCCATTCACCCCGATGCCATGGCCCGCCCGTCGCCCCTCGATGCCGCGATCGCCGATGGCGAGGATTACGAACTGCTCTTCACATGCACGCACGGCACACTCCCCGACTCCTTGACCATCCCGGCCTCTAACTCTTCTCAGCCCCCAACCCAACTCACCCGCATCGGCCGCGTCATCCCGCGCGATGTGGTTGGCAGCCACCTGCTTCAAAATAACAAAATAATCCCGCTAGCCTCTCGCGGTTACAACCACTCTACACCATATTAAATTATTTTACTCCCGCGCACCCGCCTCCATCTCTCCCGCCCTCATGGAACCTTTCACCCTCACCACTTTCACTTCCCACCCCGACGCAACCGCCGCTTTAGCTGCCGCTCTCACCCAGCTCTGCCAGCCCGGCGATGTGATACTTCTAGAAGGTGAGTTGGGCGCGGGAAAGACCGCCTTCGCACGCGGCGTTGCCCAAGGCCTGGGTTTGCCCGCCAAAGCCGTCTCCAGTCCCACTTTCGGGGTCATGCACATTCACCAGACCACACATCCGACCATAAAGCGCCTCCTACACGTGGACGCGTACCGCCTGACCGACTCCTCCCAGCTTGATAACATTGGCTGGGACCAAGGCTTCGACGCTGCCACCCGCCGCCCCACCCAAGCACTCGCAGTCATCGAGTGGCCCAGCCGAATCGCCGATACCCTCCCGCCCGCCCACGAGTGTATCGAGGTGATGTTATCTTATGATGCCGAGGACCGTCGCAAACTAATCATCCGCCTTCCCCCTGCCGTCCTTAGTAAAGCAGCGTCAACCCCCCAATCCGCGGCGTTGCTCGATGCCTTCGCCACCCGCCCTCCCCTCCGCTGCCCCACTACTCACCGATGGGTCCTCCCCACAAGCCCCAGTTATCCCTTCTTCAATGAGCGTGCCCAGCAAGCCGATCTCTACCGATGGCTCGCGCCCATCGATGATTCGGAAGAGGATCCCGACGCCGATGCACGGCCAACCGATGACAATGCCGATCGCCCCCTGACTTGACGAGGCCCTATACCTGCGGCCCGCCCAGCCGGTAGTCTACTAGTCATCGCCCTCCAATTTATTGCCGATACCCTCTCAGGCCGCCGCGGCTATTCCGTGGCGCATACCTTTCATCCTCAGTCCCTTTGATCGACGGCCGGGCCCAATGCACGGGTTGCACTGCGAACCTGGTCAGGGCTTGACCGCAGCAGCCATAAGCACGCGTGACCCGGTGCCGTCGGTGTCCTGGCCGTCGATCGCGGGGATTGAGCTCCGTTACTCACCATGCCAGCTATCCTAGAGCCTGCAATCGATCCTCAGCCGCTGTATCCCTAACCCGTTTATCCTTAAGTAAGTCTCTCCATGAGCAGCGAACCTTTTCAGATCAACTACCTCGGACTTACAATCGGCGTTCTCGCCTTTTCGGTCACGATTCTCGGACTCATGGCCCTCCTGTTCACGCAAAAGGCTATCTACGGCCTGCCATTCGTGCTCGCGGGCTTCACCGTTTTCATGACCGCGATGATGATGTGCGCCAAGACCACCGGCGGAACACACGACTGAGCGTACAAAAAGGCCTTCTCGGCCAGCCACGGACCGCGAGTCCTCGCTCCCACGAAGATGGGGCCTGAGCGTCCCGCAGCAAAATTAGTAACACACCCTAACTCGACCACCTGGACGAGTCTTACCTGCTGCTGTCAGAATCGCGGCGTTCCGATCGAATGACTCCCGCAGTCAGCCTCCAGCGATCTGCTCACGCTACGCTCGCAGCCGCTGGCCTTGTCGCTCGGGCCAAACCACCGCTTCACTCAGAATACATAACTTTGGATTCAACCCCACTTAACAAAGCACTCAGCGGAACTCTCATTATCAGTGCCCTCCTGGTCGCCGCGGGCTGCTCACGCTTTGAGAAGAATCCCTTTGCGCGGACGGACGCTGACTTTGCCCGGCCCGCCCCGCGCGAACGGCTTCGGTCCGTTCAGCCAGCCGATTTCCCGCGCGTCCCCAACGCCGTCCTGCAACCCGATGACCGCACCGATCCCGTCGCCTCCACCACGAACGCCGTTACCAACCGATTCGCCGGGCTCGAAAAAACTGGGATTGCGTTGGAAACGGTTAGGGCCAGTGCGCTAGAAAACAACTTGGACCTGCGCGTGGCCTTTGTAGATCCCGCGATCGCGGCCCAGCGTGTCTCCGAAGAGGATGCCCGATTCAATGCCGCCTTTACAACCCGCGCTAACTGGTTCAAGATCGATGATGCTACCGCTTCGACACTCGCCTCTGCCCAGTCTGAGTTTAGATCAATCGAGCCCGGAGTCCGGATACCCACGCGCACCGGCGGCACCGTAATTGTAAGTCTTCCCGTGGCCAAGCAGGAGACCGACAATCAGTTCGCAACACTGAACCCCTCCTACACCAGCGACCTTGAGATGTCAATCTCCCACAATCTGCTCCGCAACGCGGGCCGCAGCGCGAACACCTCGGCGCTGCGCATCGCCGGTTACAACCAGCAAATCAGCGAAGCGCAGACCAAGCTCGAAGTAATACGCCAGTTGGCGGCCGTCGACCGAGCCTATTGGCGGCTCTACCAAGCCCGCGCTGAACTCGATGTAAGATTACAACAGTACGAACTCTCGGTTGCTCAGCGCGACCGCGCCGCCCGCCGCGTCACCGCCGGCGCCTCCGCCGAGATCGAAGTAACCCGCGCTGAGGCGGGCATCGCCGACCGTCTGGAAGCGATTCTCGCAACGCAGAACATTCTTCGCCTGCAACAGCGCGAGCTCAAGCGCATCGCCAACATCCCCGATCTCGGGGTCGAAACCACCACGCTCATCGAAACTATCACGCTCCCCAATCCGATCGAATACGTGGTTGACCCCACGCTCGCGACCAACGCCGCGGTCGCCAACCGGATGGAGATGCTCGCGCTGGAGCTACAACTCGCAAGCGATGCCGTAACTATCGGCCTCCAACGCAATAGGGCGCTCCCGCTGCTTACACTCGATTACACCTACCGTGTGAATGGTCTGGGCGGCAGCATGCAAGATAGCTTCCGTACCCTTAATCGTAATAAATTCGCCGACTGGGAACTCGGGCTTAACTTTGAGCTACCCCTGGACAACGAAGAGGCCCGCGCCCGAATCCGCCAGGCGCTTCTCACCCGCATCCAGCGCCTCTCAAGCCAGCAAGCACGCGAGCAGTCCATCCGCCAGGAGACGCTCAACGCAATTGATTCAATCGAAGGCACCTGGCAGCGCATCCTCGCCGCCCGCCAATCCGTAATATTAAACACCCGCGCACTCCAAGCCGAGCAGCGCCAGTTTGATGTCGGCCGTTCTACCTCCACCGATGTCCTTGATGCAGCCACCCGCGTCGCCGATGCGCAGTCCGCTGAAATCCGCGCGCTCACAGATCACCAGATAAGCCAGGTTGATTTAGCCTTTGCCACGGGCACCCTGCTGGGCGCCGCAAAGGTCGATTGGTCCCCGACCCCACCCCCCGACCTCTCTCAATCAGACCCAGCCGAAGCAGACTCCCACCGCTAGGCACCCCCCCAAATCCGCCTCTCTCCGGCGTAAGCCAGGCGAACCAAAGCCCGCGCAAGCCCGAGGCCTGACTGCCTCGCCCCTTCAAGCCGGTCACGCGCCCCGCTCTAACTACTTAACTTCATTCGCCGCCGCTGTTCCGTCACGCTTGCGAACTTCCAACGCCGCCAGCTCGCCGAGAATGGCATCCGCCTCCGCCAAATGGCCCGCCGCTCGTTCTACGCCCACTCGCACCTTAAGCAACATTGACTCCACCTCAAGCGTCTCGTAAGACTCCGCGTCAAAACGCTTTAACTGCTCAACCCGCGCCCTCGCTGTTGCCACCAATGCACGCACCACCTCCTCATTCCCCGCCGGTATTTCCACCCGCTCGATAAGGGTCAACGCTCGCCGTACCGCATGAGATAGATATCTTAACTCATCAGGGGCCACCTTCACCAGCCGCTCCGCTGCCTCCGCCGCTGCACGTACGTGTGCTTCCGCTTCAGCACGCCGCTCGGTCATCGCCAAAAGCCAACCCGCATGAGTGTGCGCAGTTTGAAGCGACCATAAGGCCGCCGATAGATGGCCGGGGCGAACTTCCAGTTGCTTTGCCATCATGATCTGCTTGTTGATAAACGCAAGGGCCGCCTCGAAGTTTCCGACCGTCCACTCGTCGTTGGCCATCCGACCGTAGCTCCAACCGAGGTCGTCCAGCAGCACGGGGTCGTTCGCGCCAGCCCGAACCAGCCCCTCTTGAATTTCCAATGCAGCCCGGTAACGCGCCGACTGACTTTCCTGGCGGCCCTCGCTCGCTTCAACGTCCCCTAGCCGAATCATCGCCAGAGACTTTCGGTGTGCGTAATGAATCGACGCAGGAACCTCGTCAGCGAGCGAATTCAAAATCTCTAGCGACTTCTCTCGCAGCCCCCGCACCGGCCGCAGGTTGTTCGCCTCAAAATATAAGTCCCCTTTTACATCCCAGAGCCGGGCCAAAAGGTACCGTGCATCGCGGTCACTCGGACGCGCTTGCACTAACTCTTCCGTTACGGGGAGATAAGTGTCTACAAGCTTTCGCCGAATCGGCGTACTCCCCCGGCGCGTCTCCATAAAGTCCAGGGCCTGCACCGCCGCGTTCGTCATGCGCGAAGCCGCCAGCAGCTGCCGCTCGTGTTGCCGAAACGTCAGCAAACCCCACGCGCCCGACGCAACCACAACACTTACAACCGCCGCCGCCATCGCCGGCCGCCGCCGCACAGCGCGCCGTACCGCCGCGAACATCGTGTCCGGCCGCGCAGTCACCTGCTCACCCCCCAGCACCCGCCGCAAATCATCCGCAAACTGCGCCACCGTAATATATCGGTCGGCCGTGTTCTTCGCGATCGCTTTCAGGATCACAGAGTTCAGGTCACCCCCGCACAACTTGTTGATCCGCAGAGGCCGCACCGGCTCGGCTCTTTCGATCCGGCCAATCGCCTCGACAACCGTCACCCCCGCCAATATAACCGGCGGCCTTCCGCACACCAGTTCGTAGAGCACGGCCCCTAGTGAATAAACATCGCTCGGTGCGGCGGCTCGTCCCACCAACTGCTCCGGACTGATGTAATCTAATGATCCCACCATCGTGTGGACGCCCGTCCCCGCCACCCCGAGCCAGCGCCCTACCCCAAAGTCCACCACTTTAAGCAGCCCCGTCCGATCAACCAAAAGATTTGCAGGCTTAAGGTCCCGATGAAGAACTCCAGCCGCATGAGCATGCACCACAGCCTCACACGCCTGCAGCACCAGCTTCACTCGGTCGCGCACGTTAAGCGACTGCCCCTCCGCGTACGCCCTCACACTCAGCGCGCCAGGCACCAACTCCATCACAATGTAGGGTAACCTGCTCGCCAGGTCGATCCCACGCTCATACACCTGCGCGATCCCCGGGTGACGCAACGCCGCCATAAACTCCGATTCGCGTTCAAACCGCCGTCGAGGCAGCGGTGAATCGATTCGCAGCACCTTCACCGCGACTTCGCGGCTCGGCTCCCGTTGCTGCGCTAAGTAAACCACCCCACTCGCTCCCATCCCCAACACACCCGTCACAATATAAGGCCCGATGCGATCTGGCACCGGCCCCAGAGAATCCTCATCCGCATCCAGCTCACCCAAACCCTCCCCTCCCGTCTCCTCACCCAGCGGCCTATCAAGTCGCGAATCCATCGAATCTCGCACAAGAAGCGAGTTAAGAGATTTACGCAGCCCCTCCCGACCCTCGCACGCGGCATCCAAAACCGCCGACCGCGCCTCCGGCGGCAGGCCCGTCAGGAGAATGAACAGCTCTTTTAGAAACGCCGCATCTTCGGCGGATCCGGTCCCGAGCGAATCAGCGATGTGGGATGACCCATCATCCACGCCTCCGCCAGCGCTCGCCGCGCCAGATGCAGGCGGATATCCACTCACCGCCCGCTTTCCCGCGTCGGGTTGGTCACCGTCCGTGCTTTCTATGAATACCCGTTGCACATACATACACACGTTCGTGCGCCCACTACACCATCATGTAAATCAAAAATCTCCGCAACTCCGGTCGCGCAAAGACCGCGGACCGATAGTCCGCCGCGGCGTCCGCCGTCCGAAAACCAGTCATTCAGCTTCACTCCGCTTTCTCTCCCGATCCATTCTCTCTGAGAGCCACGCCCTCGCAAATCGCCAGTCCCGCTCCGCAGTGGGCATGCTCATACCCATGAGTGTCGCAGTATGCTCCATCGAAAGCCCCGCGAAGAATCGTAACTCCACCACCCGCGCCGCCCGCGCATCCACCAGCACTAGCGCGTTCAGCGCCTCATCCAAAGCGACCAAGCTGTCTCCCTCCCCCTTCCCGTTCTTTTCAAGCGGCTTGCCCGAAGCATGACCCGCAACTTTCTCTTGATGCCGACAACGCACCAACCGCCGCCGAACCCTGTCAACAAGCACCGACCGGATTGCCGCGGCAAGCGTCGCCACCGCACGCTCCTCGCTCACAACCTCGTCATTTGGGCTCTCAGAACTTCCTCGTCCATCTTCATGCGCACGGCCCTTGGCAGAGCCTTTTAACCGTCCGTTGCTGTCCTCAGCCGTCCGGTCGCCCTCCACCGTGAGCGCCCGCCGACGAGATTCCAATATTCGCACAAACGCCTCATGGAGCACATCCGTCGCCTGAAACGTTGGCCCGCGCGGGATGGAAGCCAGTCTGGCCGCCGCCAAATCACGAAGTGCCGCATACGCCGACCGCCAGTGATCCGCTTGGGGCATCCGCGCCTCGCCCGGCTCGTTACGCGGCGTGCCTAAATGCAAGTATTCATCAGGCGATCCATCAGTCACTGAGAAAAATAGTACCCCCATGCCCTCCCGCGTGCAGAAATTGCAGAAGCCACAAAAATTCGTGATGGCAAATGGCGGCCGTCACCGTGATTGAAGTGGAGGCAGGCAAAACCGCGGCTGGGACGGCGGATGCCAGTTGCCTGAAATAGAGCGACCGAGCAGGCGAAAATCATCGCGCTTTTGGTACGTACGACTACGCGCAATAGTGATCTGACAACAGTATATTAATTTATAATTTTCTAGCACCTAGCCGCTTGACGCGGTAGAGACTGTCGAAGCAAAAGAGCGCGGAGAAACACCGCGCTCTCTTTTAAACTCAAAGAGTTCCCGAGAAAATTCCATCTCCCCCGCATTTCCGGCCTACGCGATTACCACCAGAAAGTCGCCATCGACGGCGACCGAAGTCAAACTCTGCTTCGAGCGTTGGCAAAATTGGCCGTTAAACACGAATAAAAAAGGTGGCGCAGGGTTCTACCCCGCGCCACCCATTACTCACGCTCAGTTCGCTGCCGCCCTCAGGCAAGCCTTACGCCGCTTACCGCCCCGCTACGTCATTCAACTTACGCAGCTCGATAATACGATTCTCGGTCGGAGGATGCGTCGCAAACAGGCTCATCAACGTCCGCCCGCCCGTGAGCGGCTCCACGATGAATAAGTTGTTCTGTGCCGGGTTCGGGTTGTCCATGGGGATCCGCCCCGCCATGACTTCCAGCTTCTGCAACGCGGAAATCAGTCCGTTGGGCGAACCCGCAATCACCGCCCCATCGTGATCCGCCACATACTCGCGGCTGCGACTGATCGTTGCTTTGATAACCGCAGCGCCAACCGCAGCGAGCACCATGGTGAGAAGTCCGACGATCGGATTGCTCCCCTCCCGATTCCCGCCGCCCAGCAGAAAGCCCCACTGCGCGAGATACGCCAGCACACCCGCGATCGTCGCTGCGATGCACGATGTTAAGGTATCGCGATTCTTCACATGCGCGAGTTCGTGGGCCATGACGCCCCGCAGCTCATCGAGCGACAACAGCCGCAACGCGCCCTCGGTGACCGCAACCGCCGCCTTCGACGGAGACCGCCCTGTCGCAAAAGCATTCGGAGCCTCCTGCGGACAGATGTAGACCTTGGGCATGGGCAACCCGGCCCGCTGTCGCAGCTCATCCACCAGTCGGTACAACTGGCCGCCAACTCCGCCCGCGTTCGCATCCACTTCCTGTGCTTTCATCGCCGCGAGCGCGATCTTGTCTGAAAAGAACCAGGCGCCCACATTCATCACACCGCCGATAACCAACGCAATTAACATCCCCTGCTGACCGTAGAACGATCCGGCAAACAGCAAGAGCCCCATCAATCCGCCCAACAGAAAGGCGGTCTTCACGTTATTCATCAGTCGTGCCATATCACAATACTCCTTTCCTCTTTAACGCCGAGGCTTGTCCGTAAGCCTCGGCCCAACCATGCTCCCCCAATTCCGCACAAAGCTTACGCCGCAGCTGCCCGCACAATCTCGCACAGACGAAACTCCATCTTCGAATCTCGCTGCAACTCTCGACCAAGCAAAGGGTCAGCGTCTGCTTCACCTTTACTGTCATATCAGCAAGCTGGTTCGCATGATCAAGCCAACAGCACGCTCTTACCGCCTCATTTCCTCATAATCTTCTCATTTTGGTACCGTTCTTGCGATCTCTTCCAGTGCTAAAACATAATTCCCACTAAACACCTCTCCAAGGCACAACGTCAAAGTTAGTAAAAAGTACGGTAATCACCTGCCACTCCGGCAGCAATCTCCTCGTTCGAAACTCGTTAGGATTCATCCTGAGAAACGTCTGTTAGGTATCCCTACACTTCCGCACCGCGGCGGCGGTCAGTAAAGACTCTCACGACCGTGCTTCCGACAGGAAGTCCACACGGAGAGTCCCGCGCTGAAAGACGGCCATGGATTGGCCAAACACATCTGTGCCACGTTATAAGAACGGGGCGGAGTGCCTCAATGACCCACCAGAGCTTACAACTTCATTCGCCCGCTACACGCGGCGGGCTGATCACCGACGCCGCTATCGCAAGTCCTCTCGAAGCTGGCCGTCAAAGCGCTCGTGAGATCGCCGTCCGTGCCGCCGAACTTCGTCGGACGCTTTCAATCGCTGGCGCTATCTGTCTAGTTCTACTTGTGATCTGGTCCGCGATCCTTGCCAAGACTACGACCATCTCCCTCCCTCTCGCATCCGTTCGTATCGAACAACTTACCGGAACTAGCCCCGCCCCGACGCCCGTCGAAGTCGTCGAATCTAGCTATTTGCACGTCTCCGCGACTTCTAGCCGCGTTCTCAAACCCATCGTTGAAACCTCCGCCGCACCGGTCCCCCTCGATATCTTGGCCACAGATCCCCAAATCCGTTGGTTCAACGGTCGCCCCGCTCGGCCCGTGCGAAGTGTGTGGATGCGCGTCACCGGCTATTCCCCCGACGCACGATCCTGCGGCACCTCCGCCGACGGGCTTACTGCAACCATGCACTCCGTCGAAACCAACGGCTTTCGGCTCGCCGCGGCGGACCCCACCGTGCTTGCCTATGGCTCAATGATAAGTATTCAAGGTTATGATGCGGGCCAGATCGTTCCCGTCCTCGATTGCGGCGGCGCGATCAAGGGCCAACGTCTCGATCTCCTCTTCCGCACCCACGAAGAAGCGCTTAAGTGGGGCGTCAAGGATGTTCGCGTGCTTATCTGGTCGTACGCCGATGGCCAGCCCGCAGAAAATCCTCGCTCTGCGCGCTAAATACTCACTGAGTGCAACTCGCCCCCCGCCGCTGGCAAGTTGACTCAGGTTGCTGGTGGGCCTCATCGCATCCTTTCATAACTCGCCCCGCGATCTCAACCGATCCCTACCATACGCTAAATGTCCAAAAAGCCAGCTTCTCGCCGCCCGGAACCAACCTCCCAAGAGGGCGAGCAGGCACTTCCCGCCGCTCCGCACATCGCAATTATTTACAGTCGCTATAACGCCACCATCACAGAGTCGATGGCGATGGCCGCGATCGAAACGTGCATGTTGCGCACAGGGTTTAGCCCGGCCGTTTTTGAAGCACCGGGCGCGTACGAACTCACCTCGCTGGTGATGGCCGCCGCACAAACCGGCCGTTACGACGGGATCGTCGCAATCGGCTGTATCATCAAAGGTGAGACCAGCCACGACCACCACCTCGCCTCGTCGGTCGCCCACGGCCTCACCAACGTAACACTACTCACCGACATCCCCGTCGCCTTCGGGGTGCTTACCACCAACACCACCGCCCAGGCCAAAGACCGCGCGGGGCTAGGCAAAAACCCCGCGTCAAACAAGGGCCACGAAGCGATGGATGCCCTGCTCGACACGCTCGACACGCTGCTCGTAATTGATAACCCCGAAGCCGCGCAGATTATCGAAAGCTCGCCCGAACCCAGAACAAGCGATCGACCCGATAAAGCCGCCACACGTAACATTAAGTCTTCGCCCGCCCCCCGCACAAAGCCCGCTTCGCGCAAGCCCGCTCAACGCAAGCCCGGAGGCGGTTCGTGACCGTCCGCGCCGACAAGGCCTTCCTCCGACGGCTCGCGTTCGATGAGCTTTACATCTTCCCCGGCACGCAAGAACGCGGCGAGTCCGAACTTGATATCGACACCGAACTCGAACGCCTTATGCCCATCGACCGCGAATCGGTCATGCGCGTCGCCTCGCGCCGCCTCGCCTTTCAAGTGCTCTTTGAGATCGATGCGCGTAACATAACTGATCTCTCCTTCATCGAGCAGCACCTGCGCACCGTCGAAGGCCTGGGCCCCGTCGCCCTCGCCCACACCGCCAATATGGTGCGCCAGGCGCTTAAGTCTCAGCGCGACGCCGATGCCCAGTTCCGCCTCCTCGCTCCCGAGTGGCCAACCCACCGCCTCGCTGGCGTAGACCGCGCGCTCCTGCGCCTTGCCTACTGGGAAATCATAAGCGATGCCAACCCCGCCCCGATTGTAATTAACGAAGCCGTGGAGCTCGCCCTCCACTTCAGCACCGACCGCTCCCCACCCTTTGTGAACGCCCTCCTCGACAAGGTCGCCAAGGCCCACGCCGCCGCGAAGGCGCAGCCGCCCGGGGGCCCCGCCTGATGGCCTTCTTTAAGTCACTTGTTGACAAAATCAAGCAAGGCATCGAGAAGGGTTTGGAGAAGACCCGCGATACGCTCATCGGCGGTGCGCACGGCCTGCGGAACCTGCTCCTGGGCCGCAAACTAGACGACGCCCTGATCGAAGAACTGCGGGTGAAACTCTTACAGGCCGACGTCGGCGTAGCGACCACCACCCGCCTCATAGATCGTATCAAAGCAAACTTTCATACCGGCACGATCACAACCGGCGACCAGGTAATTGACTTTATGAAGGCCGAGCTAAAAGCGCTCTGGCCCCCTCAAGACCGCGTGCTCCACTCCGCCGCCTCCGGCCCAACTGTAATTCTCGTTACCGGGGTCAACGGCGTCGGCAAGACCACCAGCATCGCCAAGCTCTGCGCGCTCCTGACCAAACAAAATAAAAAGGTCCTGCTGGGAGCGTGCGATACGTTCCGCGCCGGCGCCGTGCATCAACTTGAAATTTGGGCCTCGCGCCTCAATGTCGAAGTCGTGAAAGGTAAGCAAGGAGGCGACCCCGCCGCCGTCGCTTACGATGCCTGCGCCGCCGCGATCGCCCGCAAGGTTGATGTGCTTATCCTCGATACCGCCGGCCGCCTTCAAACCCAGGACCCGCTGATGCGTCAGCTCTCCAAGCTCCGCAACGTGGCCGCCAAGCACATCCCCGGCGCACCCCACGAAACGATCCTGGTGCTCGACGCAACAAGCGGCCAGAACGCTCTCCGCCAGGCCGAAGAGTTTCAAAAAGCCGCCGGAGTAACCGGTATCTTCTTAACAAAACTCGATGGCACCGCCAAAGGTGGTATCGTAATTGCCATCCGAGAAGCAACCTCGATCCCCGTCAAGTTTATCGGCGTCGGCGAAACGCCAGACGATATTGAACCTTTCAACCCCGCGGCGTTCGTCGATGCCCTCTTCGCCGAGTAATACTGCTCTTCGTCACACCGCGCGCGCCGCCGCGCAGTGGTGTATCAACTCCAACCCTAGACAATGAAACTCACCAAACGCCAGGGCAACTTCCTCTTCATCGCGCTCATGGCCCTCTTTATGTCCGCGGCCATATCCCTCGTACTTACGTTCATCCGCACCGGCTTCGCTGACGCCCTGATCCACGATTGGGCTAAGTCCTGGGCTATCTCCTTCGCCGTCGCCCTCCCCGTTGCCCTGGCAATCGTCCCCGCTGTGCGCAGGCTCGTCGCCTCGGTCACATAACATAACCTTGGTTTCCTCCCCAGCCGCCACTCGGTTGACCCTCTCCCCACCTCAATCGCCCTTGCCAACCTCGAAAACGCCATCGCCCGCCTACTGCGCGAAGCCCCGACACTGCCAAACCCCCTCCTAGGCACGCTCACCCACGACGAATATAAGTCGCTCCACCTCGCCCACGCCCGCCTCCACCTCTCCTTCTTCTTCCCACCATCAAAGAGCATCTGCATCCACACCAGCAGAGGATATGTTATGTGCGACGCCCGCGCCCTTAAGAAAAGCAAGCTGGACGTTGAGCAACTCATGGATGGACTAGAACGTATGCTCGCTACCCACCCACCCACCAGCAGCCAACCCCTTAACCGCCCACCCCCTAGCCCCGCACCCGCGGGTCCACCCACCGATACAAAACATCAACCGCCACATTCATCAAAATCATAAGCGTTGAGAAGACCAGCACGATCCCCAGCAGCAAAAACAAATCCTTGTTCTGCACCGCGTTCACAAAGTGCTGCCCCATCCCCGGCACACTGAATATGCGCTCCACCACAAAGCTCCCCGTCATCGCCATCGCTGTCGCTGGCCCAAGATAACTTAATACCGGCAGAAATGCGTTGGGCAGCGCGTGCCCCACCAGCACACCCAGCTCACTCACGCCCTTCGCTCGCGCAGTACGAACATAATCACTCGCCATCGCCTCGATCATCCCCATGCGCGTCAGCCGCGCGATATAAGCAGCAAACGGCAGGCTCAACGTCAGCGCAGGCAGCCACAGGCTCCCCGGCAGTTCAAACCGCCCCACCTCCGTCACCGGCAGCCAAACCGCAAAGAGAAGCTGCAGCAACGTGCCCACCACAAACGTCGGCACACTGATCCCAATCAGAGCAATCAGCAACGTAATAGAATCAATCGCCCCACCCCTTCCCCCACTCCTGCCCATCATCCCCAGCACCCCCGCGCCCAAGCCCAGCCCCAGCGCCATCACCATCGCCGTTGCCCCCACCAACGCCGAAATAGGCAGCGAGGTTCGAATGATTTCATTCACATCCCGGTCGCGGTACTGTAAGCTCGGACCCAAATCAAACACCGGCCGCCCACTCCCACCCCCGCCCCCACTCCCAGCTTCCCCGCCCCCACCACCCCGCGCCCACCGCAGCCCGCTCGCCGCGTCCAGGTAAGACCAGTAAAACGACCAGAAACTCTGCAGGTTATACCGCGCCTCCATCGCCGCGATCACCTCGGCGCTGGGCCGTTTGCCCTCCGGCCGATCCACCGGGTTCCCCGGCACCGCCCACGCCAACGCTAATGTTAATGTATACACCGCCGCCAATGTAAGCGGTATCCGAAGCAGCCTTTGCAAGATTCCCTTCCACATCGTTTCGTTTTCACTCCGCCGACGACTCCAATAAGTCCGATCGCTCATCCCCGCAATGCGGCGATCACACCCGCCCGCTCCGCCCTGGGCTTCCCGAACAACGCCGACGCCGATACCAGACAGTCGCACCCCGCACCCCGCACCTTCCCGGCATTGGCGGGAGAAATACCCCCATCCATCTGCAGCCGCTGCTTATCACTTAACTTACCCGCCAGAGACGCCGTCTTTTCAAGCACCGACTCGATAAACGCCTGCCCCGAAAACCCCGGATTCACCGACATCACCAACACCAGATCCGCGAATGTAAGCATCGGCTCGACCGCCGCCGGTCCCGTACCCGGGTTGATGGCAATCCCTACCTCCGCCCCAGCCCCCTTAATCCGCTTAGCAAGCTCGCCCGCTTCCGCCACACTTACAACCTCCGCATGAAAGGTGAGATTATCCGCCCCGGCCTCTATAAACCCTTCCACAAACTTCCCCGGCTCCCGCACCATCAGGTGAACATCCAGATACACCCCGGGCAGCGCGCGTCGAAGCGAACGGCACAACGCAGGCCCCATCGTGAGGTTGGGCACAAAGTGCCCATCCATCACATCCAAATGTAACATATCCGCCCCCGCCCTCATCACGTGCTCGCACTCGCCCCCAAGCTGGGCAAAGTCCGCCGAGAGTATCGACGGCGCAATCAGCGGCAGCCGCGGCGGGTCCGCCAACTTCCACCTTCCCGCCCCACCGATCGAATTAGTTTCACTCATCGGTTTGGTTTCACTCATGTCCGGTTTCACTCACTTCTGGTTTAGGCTATTACCGGTTTCAACCATAACTAGATTCAACCATTACTAGTCTCAACCAATACTGGTTTCACTCGTTACGTTAGTCTTGCGGTCATCCCTGCCTCACCATCACTTAACTACCTAAGCCCCCAACCTACCGATTCACTCCATCCACGCTCCCGCACCACAGCGTATGCGCAGCCATCCGCGCATCTGCCCCGCCCGCCCCCCACGCTCTCCCCACATACGTAATCTCTGCACTCGCAACGATCGAGCCCACCGCGTCTATCGCCCTCGCTCAATCTCCCACTCCCCCAACGCCCCGTGCGCCCGATTGCTCTGCCAGCGCTTCGCGGCCACCCTGCCTCTCCCCACCCAAACCTACCGGCGCTCACCCCGCACCCCCCAAAAACACCCTCCCAAACTCACGCCGCTACCATCGGCCATGCCAGCCTCCTACGCCACGCTCATGGCCCGTCTCAACGCTGTTCAACAGGGTCATTTACTTAACTTTTACAACACCCTCTCCGCCCACGCCGGGGCCTCACTTCTTCAACAAATCGCCGCCCTCGATATCGACGCGCTCCCCGCCCTCGTCCGCGATTACGTTCATTCCAAACCCGCCTTCGCCCTCCCCCCCAATCTCGCTCCAGCCCCCTATTACGCCCCCGATCCCTCACGCGGCGGCCTCCCGTGGAATCCCGCCGCGGCTCAGCAAAAAGGCGAACAGCTTCTCCGCGCAGGTAAAATCGCGGGTTTCGTTGTGGCGGGCGGTCAGGGCTCTCGTTTAGGCTTTGATGGCCCCAAGGGCTGCTATCCCGCAGGCTGCGCCACCAACAAAAGTCTCTTCGAGCTTTTCAGCCAGCACTTCCTGGGTGCCAACGCCCGGTACGGCGTACGAATCCCCTGGTACATCATGACCAGCCCGCTCAACCACGCCGCAACGATCGACTTCTTTGAGTTGCATAATTTTTTCGGCCTTGAGCGCGCCGATGTTATGTTCTTTCCCCAGGGCGTCCTCCCCTCATTTGACATCCGCACAGGTCAGGTCCTCCTCGCCGCACCCAGCGAAGTCGCGACCAGCCCCGATGGTCACGGCGGTAGCATCCTGGCCTTGGCCGTCAGCGGCGCGCTCGACGACCTCCGCCGACGCGGCATCGAGCACCTCAGTTACTTTCAAGTTGATAACCCATTGGTACGCCCCTTTGATCCCGCCTTCATCGGCCTGCACGCCGGGGCTGGACTTACAGCCGCCAACGCTTCCGCGGCCAGTTCCGGAGAAATGTCCAGCAAGATGATCCCCAAAGCCTACCCCGAAGAAAAGATGGGCGTCTTCTGCTCAAGCGGTGGGCGTGTCGAAGTAATTGAATATTCCGATCTTCCCCAACCCCTTCAGGCCCAGCGCCTTGATGACGGATCATTACGTTTCATCGCCGGCTCGATCGCCATCCACTTGATCGGCGTCGACTTCTTAAGCCGCGTCGCCCTCGACCCCGCCTTCGCCCTCCCCTACCACCGCGCCGAAAAGAAGATCCCCTGCATTGACCCCGCCTCCGGCGCGGCAATCGCGCCCGAGACTAACAACGGCGTCAAACTCGAGAAGTTTGTCTTTGATGCCCTCTCCAGTTGTAAGTCTTCAATCGTCTACGAAACCGATCGCAGCGATGAGTTCGGGCCAATTAAGAACGCTTCGGGCCTTGACAGTGTCCACACGAGCAAGGCCCTCCAGACGGCACGCGCCGCCCGCTGGCTGCAATCACGCGGCGTAAAAATTCCACTCCGCCCCGATGGCTCCCCAGATTGCACCATCGAAATCTCCGCCGTCACCGCTACCTGCGCGGAAGAACTCAACCCCGCCACCCTCCCCCGCAGCGTGCAACCCGGCGAGACGCTCGTTCTCTAAAATCAGCCTCATCGATCAACGGCCGCACTCCCCGCCCCAAGTGCCCCCGCCCTCGACGCCGCGGCGATAGCCGCCTCCCCAGCACGCCCCTCCTTGTAGATTAACCTATCCCCCCCGCTCCGCCCTAAAAGGGGCTTAAAACTGTCGGTACGGCCGCATTCTGCGCCGCTTCGTCGCAATCCGTAGGCAGCTCGATAATCGCGGCCCCTGCAAGCGAAGCAGCCGCACTCACTTCCTAAATATAACGACAACCCCCCCCGCCTCTTCGCACCGACCCTCCCCACACCCCCGATGTGCCATACCCGCCGCGAATCCGTTTCCTCACACCCACACAATCTCACCATATCCTTCCTTTCCCACCGTGACCCCACACTTCCCACCCCCAAAATCGCCCTCGGCCTGCTCCCGCGCCTTCACCCTCATTGAGCTTTTGGTGGTGATCGCGGTGATCGCGGTCCTCATTAGCATCCTGCTCCCCGCGCTCGCGCAGGCCCGCTTAACTTCGCGTGCCACCGTCTGCGGCGCGCGCATCGCGCAGCTAAACACCGCCATCACGCTCTACCTCAATGATTACGATAACACCCTCCCTCAGCGCCGAGGCCCCCTCCCTCAAGGCGGAGAATCCGTCATCGGTGCCCTCTTTGGCGGCCAGAAGGGTCAGCTCCCCTTCTACGGCATCAACGAAATCGGCGCACGCGGCCGCCCCCTCAACGCTTACGTCTCCTCCGCACCCCTACCTCCGCCCGACCCCGCCAACCCATCCGAGGAGAATGAGGAATTCCCTTTTCCCGCCTTTTCTTCGCCCATAGACCGCGGTGCCAATAACACCGGCCTTCCCATCCCGGGTCTCGAACGCACCACATCCTTCTACACTTTCTTCGGTTCCAGCTACACCATGTACGATCACGACCTCCGAGGCGATGAGTTCGCCACCTTGGTCCCCATCACCGAACGAGGCGTTGGCGGCAAGATGCCTTACGTCATCCAGCCCAGCAACACCTGGGTCATCGGCACCCACACCATCTACAACTACCAAGGCGGCGGCAACCGCGAAAGTTACTGGTTCCGCCCCGGCCTGTGCGAGGCCAACCTAGGCTACCTCGATGGCCACACCCGAACCCGCGTCCGAGTTCCCGTCGGAATCGTCAACGAAACTAAAGATTACGTCTTTGGCCCCTAGCCTTCGGCTAGAGGCTTCCGCCGCCGCGCCTCTAAACGCGCCGCTCCAAAGACCGCAACCGTAAAAGGCTGTTGTTCGTATAGTCACGCATCGGCGCCCCTACGCTCATCGCCGGTTCTGCGGTATACCCTAGGTTCGGCGTCGTTCCAGAGGTAACTCGGTGTTAGATTGCCACTGGGCGTGGCGTACACGAAGCCAGCCGCGGCGGGTTTCGGGCTCGATAAGATCGGCCAGGTAAACTGCCGTTAAAGTGTGTCGGGCTAGCTCAGTAGCTGCGGCGTTTTGTTTCTGGCGTTTGGTGTTGCTCCTTTTTGATGACCTCTTACGAAGGGCTGCGGATTTGATCTCACGTATGAACGTCTTAAGGTCATGTGTTTTCGCTGCGGCTCTTGCGATCTCAGCGGGACTGGTGCCCTCGGCCCTCGCGCAAGCCGACATCACGCCCGACGTGCGCCGCTCCGCGCAGTTGAGCACCGACCAAACGGCACTGGTGCAGCGCTTTGTCAAAGATAACTCCGGCGGACTGGGGTCAGACAATCCCCAATCTGTCCGACGTAACCGCGTCGCACTCCTCGAGCAGCTCGCGGATCCGCAGGCAAGCCCCGCCTTCCGCGTTGAGTTCAGCAAAGCCCTCGTGCCCCTCCTTCGCCCGATGCTCAGCAGCGGAGCAGATATGGCCATCATCAACGCGCTGGTCCTCGCCGGAGATCTGGCCACCGGCGATAGCGTTGCCCTCTTACGCGACGCCCTCAAATCACCCAAGCCCGCCATCCGCTACCAAGCCGCGTTCGGAATGCGTCGCACTTTCGAAGCGCTCGCCGCCATGGCCACTCCGACGATGCGCAATGATCAGTCCGAAGAGATCGTCCGCGAACTCGCCACCCGGATCTCAGCAGAAGAAGATGCCTTAGTGGTCGATGGCCTCATCTACGCCGGAATCGAAGCAGCCCGCGTCCTCACCCTGCGCAGCTTTGCACTCGCCCTAATCGCGGGTGCTGTCGCCACTAAAGTAAAGGCACTCACCGGCGGCGCAGGGAGCGAACAACTCTCCGGCGCGCTCTTGCGAGCGAGCGTCGGTGTTCGCGATGCCCTCAGCTCAACCCAAGCCGGCCAGACTTCGCCCGAAGCTGTCAAAGCCGCCGCGGAGCTCGGCGGCCGCCTCATCGCCTACTGCGTACGCGGCGTCGAAAGTAAGTCATTGCCCATGGCTCAAAAAGGTGAAGTGGATTACGTCATCCGTGAGCTTTACGCCCAGCTCGCGACTACCGCAGAGACCATCGTGCTCCTCGCCGCGACACTCCAAGGTGCTACGCCCCCCGAATCCCGAAAAATCGGCGAAAAACTTAAAGCCAGCACGACTATTTCCGATGCCTCCTTTGGTGAGGATGCCCGCCTTCTGGTGGGTAGGACGGGCCTGCTCAGCAAAGCCCCCTTCAGTTTTGATCCCGGCACCTTTCTGGATAACTAAACTTATTGGCATCGGCAGCGAGAAAGAAAACCGCAGGTCTCGCCAGTTCACGTGGGCAACGCCGGTGTTGCAACCGAATGTAACCCGGTGCAAGGGTCCACCGGTCCGAACGTAATAGAATACCGGAAGACATAAGCATCGCAGCACGGAGGCCGCGTGGGTATCAAAATCGCAGCCGCGTTCGCACTCTTCCTGGCCATCATCTTCGGCGCTGCCTGGTTTGATTCCCCCCAGCCCCGCGCCGATCTCGTCATTGTTAACAACGGTGATGTAAGCACCCTGGACTTCACCCAGATGTCCTGGGTCCAGGATTTCCGCGCAGCACGCTTGTTGTTTGAGGGCCTCACCGCCAGCGACAACATGCGAACCTCCTACCCCACGGTCCCCGCCGGGGCGCAGTCGTGGGAAGTCTCCGCCGATGCCCTCGTCTACACCTTCCACTTACGTCCCTCCGCTCGCTGGAGCAACGGCGAGCAGGTGACCGCCGACGATTATAAGTTCGCGTGGATGCGAATGCTGTTGCCCGAGAATGGCGCGGACTATGTCAAGCTCTTCCTCAAAATTCAAGGCGCAGAGGCGTTCTATCAACGCCGCGTCGCCGCCCTCAAGGCCCACGCTGCCGCGCCGTTCCCCAACCAGCAGGCCCGCCGGGACGCCGCCAACGCCGCTTGGAAAGCCGCCCTCGCCGACTTTAATACTACTGTCCGCATCGACGTTCCAGACCCCCTCACTCTGCGCGTCACCCTCCGCCGCCCCGTCCCCTATTTCCTTTCGCTTACATCTTTCCCCGCCTTCTTTCCCCTCCACCGCGCCAGCGTTCAGGAATTTCAGTTTATAGATGCACCCACGGGCCACCTCCGCCTCGATACTGCCTGGGTCAAGCCACCCAAGCTCGTAAGCAATGGCCCCTTCCTCCTCTCCGGCTGGCGCTTCAAACGCGAGATGCGGGCGGTGAAGAATACTTACTACTGGAACGCAAACGAGATCTTACTTAACTCAATCTCCATGCCCACCATCGACGATGGCAACGCCGCCGTCCTCGCCTTCCGAACCCGAGCGGTTGATTGGGTGAGCGATGTTGTCCCCTCCTACCGCGCCGAAATGCTCGTCGCTAAAGACCGATTCTACCAGGAACACGCCGACGATATAAGCCGCTTACGTTCCCTCGGGCTGGACGCCATAGAAATTGATCGTCAGCTCCCCGACGATGAACGTAAGCATATCCACGCCTTCCGCGCCTTTGGAACTTACTTTTACAACTTCAACTGCCGCCCCACCCTCGCCGATGGCCGGCCAAACCCCTTCGCCGATCCTCGCGTCCGCCGCGCCTTTGCCATGACCATCAACCGCCGGGGCGTCATAGACACCGTCCGCCGTAGCGGCGAACTTGAGGCTCCCTCCCTCATCCCCCCCGGCTCAATTCATAACTATAACTCGCCCAACGGCCTGCCCTTTGATCCCCCCGCAGCCCGTAAACTCCTGGAAGCCGCCGGTTTCCCCGCCGCAGCGGGCTTCCCGATGGTCGAATTATTATTTAACAAAGACGGCGGCCACGACCTCATCGCGCAGTACATCGCAAAAGGTTGGCAGGAAGATCTGGGAGTAAACGTCCTTCTTCAGCAGAAGGAAGTCAAAGTCTTCCGCGAGCAAGTCAAATCCGGCAACTTCATGGTAAGCCGGGGCACCTGGTTCGGCGACTACGGCGACCCCACCACCTTCCTCGATATCCACCGCGAAGGCGATGGTAATAACGATCGTGCCTATGCCAGCCCCGCCTTTGAAGCCCTCGTGAACGCCGCGGCGGAAGAGCCCGACGCCGCAGCCCGGCTCAATATCTTAACTCAAGCCGAAACCCTCATCACCGAGCAGGACCTTCCCGTCGCCCCGATCTTCCACTTCGTGCAGGTCTATCTCTTTGACCCCAACCGCATCAGCGGCATCTCCCCACATCCCCGCCAGGAACAACTCCTCGCCCGCGTCCGCCGCCTCGACCGCGGCCATCCCGCCCTGCCCATGCAACCTTAATCGCAACCTTCATCCGCGATGCGTACGCCCCCCGGTTAAACTTAATTTCACCCTGTAAAGCCTCGCTCAGCGGGCTCGCCGCGCGCAACGCGACCAACGATTTTACACCACACCGCCCTACCAGTTTGTAATATTACATCCCAACCCGTCCTACCTCTCGCCCCTCCCCCATCGCCTCTCGCCTTCACGCCGTCGCCTCCACCTCACGCGGTTTGGCTTTCTGACGCGGCAACTGATACACAAACCCCGCGATCGCAACCCCGCCCCACAAACTCAGCCAGATCAATGGCCCGCGGTCAAACAAGCTTGGACGAATAACACCCGCCGCTGTAAGCAAGCAACCACCGCACACGACACACAACATCGCTCCCGCCATCGATGTAAGCACCGCTCCCGCCTTGAGCGGCGCAACCACCCCCAGAACAAACCCAAGCATCAGGCCCGCCATCGCGCTCGCGATCAAAACCATCCGGCTCTCACCGGGCAACCTCGCCCACACAGCGCGGATCTCTCCAAATAAACTATCAAGAATCCCCCTCGCCGCCTCCGCCGCCCCGGGCTCTCCCGCCTCAACATTTAACTTCGCCCCCACCGACGCAATACCCCCACCCTTACCCTCACCCCCACCCAGCGAGTCCTTCGCCGATGTAACAAGCCGGGTCACCCCCGCCACCGCCCGATCCCTCGACACCGATGATAACTCTTTCACCACCGATTGGTTAACCTTTGCCCGCCCCTTCGCGAGGTCCGCTACCCACGCCGCCTTGGCCTCACCATCCAACCCCATCCCGCCCTGAGCTGCGGGCATCAATGAAAGATAAACCGCCGCACCCAAAAACGCCACCACCCCCAGCGTCGCAGCAGTCGTAAGCGACAAGGCAAACCGAAACGTCAACACAGCCAGCAGCGACCCCAACATCGCTCCCACCCCGACTCCGATCACCGGCGAAGGCACGCCCGCCACTCGATCAGAAATGAAGTTAGGCGCCAAAAGCGAGCAAAGCGTCCCGATCGCCGCAGCAAAGATCAGAACATATAACGGCTTTAGCAGCCGAGTTCCGAAGAGCGTCAGCAGAATTCCTCCCAGCAGGCACATTCCCACCGGTATTTGAACCGCCGCGGACGCAGCTCCACTCGCCATCAAACTTTGAGACAAACACGTGTTCACGTTCCCCTCTTTCGGGAAACGATGCCCCGTCTTGTGATAATTCGTCGCCGATGAGCGTTACGTCCTGATTATTATCACCTTCTGGTAGGGTCTTCCCTCGTCCACCCCTCAACCCAAGTCTACGGTTCCCGATGATCCTCTACGCCGCCGCGGACCTCATCTGGGCCAGTAAAATCAAGGGCGTTGCCGATTCGCTGGGCATCCCCGCCCGACCCGTGCGAACACTGGAAATGCTCGAAGCCCGGCTGGCCGATACCGCGCCCGTGGCACTCCTGGTCGACCTAGACAAAGGTGAGGACGGCCTTGCGCTGATCCGCCGCCTGCGCGCCAACGACTCAACTGGAGCACACCAAAAAGTCCGCATCCTTGCGTGG
>Ga0105049_10000708_pt1 | contig 37673 bp, 39 predicted proteins | sample MAT06_FD_78087 | JGI IMG/M metagenome (GOLD analysis project Ga0105049, IMG submission 78087) | Freshwater microbial communities from Lake Fryxell liftoff mats and glacier meltwater in Antarctica - MAT-06 | ecosystem: Environmental > Aquatic > Freshwater > Ice > Liftoff microbial mat | place...
GCGCAGCGGCACCGGTTCTGCCAGCGGGGTATCGGCGTCGTCAGCCATATCCAGATCGTCATTGCCAAGATCATCGTCGTCAAGTCCGGCCCGCAGGCTGGGCCCGCCGGGCACCGCCGGGGCATCTGCCGGGCCGCCCGCGCGGTTCGACAGGCCCAGCCGGTGCACCTTGCCGATTACAGCGTTGCGGGTCACGCCACCCAGTTCCTTGGCGATCTGGCTGGCGCTTTGCCCGTCGCTCCACATCTTTTTGAGCGTTTCAACACGCTCATCGGTCCATGACATGGTTCAGTCTCCGCTTGGCTGGCTTAGAAAGGCTCGCCGGAAGCTCTGGCACCGGCGGGCGACGGGGTGAGATAGCGCCCCGCGCCGGGGAATTCAAGCGCAAGCCTTCGGTTGGGCTTTACAGCTGCGGCACAAGCGCCTATTGCCGGGCAATGATCAGACGGAACCGCCCCCTTTCGCTTGCCCGACGCCAGCGCCACCGCGCCTGACGCCTGATCGCCCGCGACTCTGGCGCTCGTCAACCCCGCGCCTCTGGCGCACGTCAACCCCGCGCCTCTGGCGCAAATCCCCACCAACACGTTGACTTGCCCGCAGGCCTTTGGCACCTCTGGGCTTTGCCGGAAAAGGAACAGCCGATGATCGCGTCCGTCCTTCCCACCTACAACCGTGCCCCGCTGGCCTTTGTCAAAGGCGAAGGGTCATGGCTGATCGACGCCGAGGGCCGCCGGTTTCTGGATTTCGGCGGGGGGATCGCTGTCAATATCCTTGGCCATGCCAACCCGGCACTGGTGGCGGCGCTGACCGATCAGGCCCAGCGGCTGTGGCACACATCCAACCTGTACCAGATCCCCAACCAGCAGGCGCTGGCCGACCGGCTGGTGGCGGAAACCTTTGCCGACACGGTGTTCTTCACCAATTCCGGCACCGAAGCGGCGGAACTGGCGATCAAGATGACGCGCAAATACTGGGCCGAAAAGGGCGAGCCGGACAGGGTTGAGATCATCACCTTTTCCGGCTCGTTCCATGGCCGATCCACCGGGGCGATTTCCGCTTCGGGCGGGGAAAAGATGGTCAAGGGCTTTGGGCCGCTGCTGCCGGGCTTCATCCATCTGCCCTTTGGCGATCATGACGCGCTGCGGGCTGCGGTGGGCCCGACCACAGCTGCGGTTATGCTGGAGCCCATCCAGGGCGAAGGCGGCATCAGGGTGCTTCCCGATGCCTGCCTCAAGGGGCTGCGCGATCTGTGCGACCAGTCCGGGGCGCTGATGATCCTGGATGAAGTGCAATGCGGCATGGGCCGCACCGGGCGGCTGTTTGCCCATGAATGGGCGGGGATCACCCCCGATATCATGATGGTGGCCAAAGGGATCGGCGGCGGCTTCCCGCTTGGCGCGGTGCTGGCCACCGAAGCGGCAGCCTGCGGGATGGGGGCGGGCACTCACGGCTCGACCTATGGCGGCAACCCCTTGGCCTGCGCGGTCGGTCTGGCGGTGATGCAGATCGTCGCGGACCCGGCGTTTCTGGCCGAAGTCAACCGCAAGGCCGCGCTGATGCGGCAGGCGCTGGAAGGGCTGGTCGCCTCTCACCCCACGGTGTTCGAAGCCGTTCGGGGGCAGGGGCTGATCCTCGGGCTGAAGTGCCGCGCCGCCACTGCCGATGTGGTCAAGGCAGGCTACACCGCCGGTGTACTTACCGTACCGGCGGCTGACAATGTGATCCGCCTGCTCCCGGCGCTCAACATCACGGAAGCCGAGATTGCCGAAGGGATTGCCCGGCTTGACCGGGCTGCGGTTCAGGTGGCACACGATGCCGCCTGAACCGCACTATCATTTCGTTGAAATGACGGCAGCGGATCTGCCCTTGATGGCAGACTGGCTGGTGCAATCGCACCTGACCCAATGGTGGGGCGACCCGGTGGTGCAGATGGCGTTGATCACCGATGATCTGGCCGACCCGCTGATGGATCAGCGCATCGTCGAATATCAGGGCAATCCGATCGGTTATGTGCAGCACTATCCCTGCCATGCCTGGGGCGCGCCACATCTGGCGCATTTCGCGCCGGGCACTCTCGCGCTTGATACCTTTGTTGGCCCGGCCGACCAGTTGGGTCAGGGCCACGGTGCGGCATTCCTGCGCCAGCGTGCCGCCGAACTGATGGCGCAGGGCGCACCCGCCGTGGTGATCGACCCGGATCCCGGCAACGAACGCGCGGTGCGCGCCTACCGTCGCGCGGGCTTTGTGGGCAACCTTATCACTCCTTGCGAGGATGGCACCCCCGCCCTCGTCCTTGAATTCCGGCCCGGCTGACCCTGTGCCTTTGGCCCGATCCGGGCGCTTTGCAGACCAGAGACAACGATGAACCATTTCCTTGATATCCACAAAACCGCCCCCGCCGATCTGCGGGCCATGCTGACGCAGGCCCGCGCGCTGAAGGATGCGCGCGATGGCGGGCCGCGCGGCATGGCGGATGCGGATCAGCCGCTGGCCGGGCGAATGGTGGCGCTGATCTTTGAAAAACCCTCCACCCGAACGCGGGTTTCGTTCGATGTGGGCGTGCGGCAGATGGGCGGGCAGACCATGGTGCTGCCCGGCGCGGACCTGCAGCTTGGCCATGGCGAGACGATTGCCGATACCGCGCGCGTGCTCAGCCGCTATGTCGATCTGATCATGATCCGCACCTATGAAGAGGCGACGCTGCTGGAAATGGCGGACCATGCCACGGTGCCGGTCATCAACGGCCTGACCAACCGCACCCATCCTTGCCAGATCATGGCCGATGTGATGACCTATGAGGAGCACCGCGGCCCGATTGCCGGGAAAAAGGTGGTGTGGTCGGGCGATGGCAACAACGTCTGCGCCTCGTTCCTGCATGCGGCGGGCCAGTTCGGTTTTGATTTCACCTTTACCGGACCAGAGCCGCTGGACCCCTAACCGGTGTTCATCGGTCTTGCCCGCGACAAGGGCGTGCGGGTGACCATCGAGCGCGATCCGGCGGCGGCGGTGCGGGGGGCCGATCTGGTGGTGACCGATACCTGGGTGTCGATGCATGACAGCCAGTCGGCCAAAGAGCGGCGGCACAATCAGCTGCGCGGCTATCAGGTGAATGAGGCGCTGATGGCTTTGGCCAAACCGGATGCCCTCTTCATGCACTGTCTGCCCGCCCACCGCGAGGATGAGGTGACCAGCGCCGTGATGGACGGCCCGCATTCGGTGGTGTTCGATGAGGCAGAAAACCGGCTCCACGCGCAAAAGGCGATCATGCGCTGGTGTCTGGGGGTGTAACCCCCGGTTCTCGGGCGGTGACTGTGGCGGCGCACCGCCGTTCCGGTCCGCCTGCGCGGCCCCTTGCCAGTGGTCGGTGCCGGGCCAATGGTCGGGCAGAGAGCCGGGGGCTTGTGTTTGCTGTCCGCGCCATGCACTTTCCCACCAACTCAACCGGAGGCTCACCGATGCACAACCCCACCCTGTCGTTCACCCATTCCCTCACCGCCCTGTCGAACATCCTCGACAAGGCCGAAGCCCATGCCGAGGCCAAAAAGCTCAAGCCCGAGGTGATCCCGCAATTGCGCCTGATCGCCGACATGCTGCCCTTTTGGCGGCAGGTCACCATCGCCTGTGATCATGCCAAGGGGGCGTCTGCCCGGCTGGCCGGGATCGAGGTGCCGTCATTCGCCGACACCGAAACCACGGTTGCCGAACTGAAAGAGCGGATCGCCAAGACACTGGCATTCATGGCGACGATTCCGGCCAGCGCCTATGACAAGGCCGAAGACCGCACCATCACGCTGAAAGTCGGCGGGCAGGATCGCAGCTTTCCGGCGATGCAGTACTTCCTCAGCTTCGCCATTCCGAACTTCTATTTCCACATGGCGACGGCGCATGCCATCCTGCGCGCCAACGGCGTCGATATCGGCAAATCCGATTTCATGGGTGCCTGAGGGGCTGGGTCACGGGCCATGGCAACCGCGCGGCTGGTGAGCGACGCCCAGAAAGACTTAATTGCCCGCAGCAACGACGGCTTTCGATGGGGCAACCCGGCGGCAGAAGCGCGGGTTGCCGAACTTTTGGCGGGCTTGCGCGCCGCTGGCCTGCCGGTGACCCACATCCGCCACCAGGCCAGCGATCCGGCTGACGGGTTTCACCCTGACAACCCGGTACGGCCCCGATGGCAGCCGCCCTGCCAATGGGTGATGAGGCCATAGTCATCAAGGCCGGCTTTTCGGCCTTCATCGGCACCGGGCTTGAAAAACCCTGCGCGATGAGAGGTTTGACCATTTGGTATTGGCCGGAGGTGCTGTCAATCGTTGCGTGGAAAGCACGGCGCGGATGGCCGGGAACCTTGGCTTTGTCACCATAGTTGTCGGCGATGCCCTGATCCTGCGCGATGGCCGGGTGTTTCCGCCCGAAGATGTGCTGGCCAAGACGCTGGCCAATCTGGAGGGCGAATTCGCCCGGATCGCCGATACCGCTCAGGTGCTGGCGGAACTGCCGGGCTGAGCCGGCTCACCAATCCGATCCGCAGCGCCGGCGCGCCCGGCATTGAGCGCCACCACCAGCAGGAGCAGCGACACTGCGAAATAGGTGATGCGGTAGCCGATATATTCGGCGGCAAAGCCGATGGCCGACGGTGCCACCAGAATTCCCGAATAGCCCATCATCGTGGCAATGGCGATGCCCGCCCCCGGGCTGATCCCGGGCTGGTTTCCCGCTGCCGAAAAGGCGATCGGCACCGTGTTGGCAATGCCGATTCCGGCGATGAAAAAGCACAGGATCACCAGCCCCTGCGTCGGCGCGACGCTCACGCCAAAGACGCCTGCAGCCCCGATCAGCGCTGATATCCGCAAGGTCTGCACCGCGCCGAACCGGTTGCGCACCGCATCACCGAGAAACCGCATTGTCGCCATCGCGCCGCTGAACATGGCAAAGCCGAGGCCGGCGGTTGTGATGGAGGCGTCAAAGGTCCTGGTCAGGTACAATGCGCCCCAATCCATCGCAGCGCCTTCGGGGATCATGGCGAACAGGGCAAGCAGCCCGATGAGGTAGATGCCGGGATTGCGCGGCCAATGCACATGCTTTTCCCCCGCTGCCAACACCGGATGCGGCGGCTCGGCAATCAGGTACCGCGAGGCCGCCAGAACCACCACCAGCGCCACCAGACTGGCCGCGATGGCATGGGTTTCCGGCGAGGTGCGGGCAATCACCAGCCCACCGCCAAGGCTGCCGATAAAGCCGCCCAGGCTCCAGAACCCGTGCGACGATGACATGATGGCGCGGTTCAGCCGCTTTTCCACCTCGACCGCATTGGCGTTCATCGCCACATCCATGCAGCCGCCAAACGCGCCCAGCGCCACCATCCCCAGCGTCGCCAGCGCGATGTGCTGCGACAGCACGATCACCATGATCGACGGGCAGGCCAGCAGGGCAAACAGGATCACCGCCCGCCGCGACCCCAGCCGGGCAATCACCCGCCCGGCAAACAGCATCGCGCCCACCGCGCCCAACCCCAGCGCCAGAAGCATCAGCCCGACAGTGCTTTCGGTGATCTGGTAGCGTGGCAGCAGAAACGGGATCTGCAGCGCAAAACAACCCATCAGAAAGCCGTTGGTCAGGAACATCGCGGCCACGGCATAGCGGCCACGGATCAGGGTCGAGAATTGGTTTGGCAAGATCGCGGTCCTGTTCTGCCCGGGCGGCGCGCGGCCCTTTGCCATTTACCGCAACCAGCCGGACGGCACAATTGGCACCGGAGCGGATTGTCCAGGCAGTTCGCCGGGGTCGCGGCGGCAAATGTGACGAATATTCAGTCTGTGACGCGTGACAACGGGCGAAAAACCACTTATTGTTTCCGCAAGGCAAACAACAACGGCCCGGGCCAACCCGGTTGCAGTACAGGTCATCATCCGTGCCACGCAATCCATTGCACCACGCGCGCTTCTGGCGGGCCAGACATGAGGCGGCAGCCATCGCCGCAACCGGTTCCGGTGCTGCGCCCGTGGCGCTGCAGCCCACGCCGGTTCCTGTGCCAACGGTGGCGATGCCCGCGCCCGCCAACGAAATGCCCAAAGCCGCCCTGCCGGAACCCGCGCCGGCGGGGCAGCCCGCGCTGCAGCCTGCCGGGCTTTCGGATGTGCCGGAACCAGAACAGATCCCGGCTGATGCTTCGGTCCGGATGGAAGCCCCCGGCGGGGCGGCCCCGGCCAAGACTGGCGGGAAAACCGCAAGGCGCGGCAAACCTGCAGCTGCCGGGCCGGTCGATGCCAATGACCGCCATGGTCGTGGCCTGCCGAACCTGACCGACCTCGCTGATCGCTACGGCTCTGACAAAGGATCGGCCAAGCACCGTTATACCGAACTTTACAACATGCTGTTCCAGCCCTACCGCAATGCGCCGATCCGCTTTCTGGAAATGGGGTTGCAGATCGGCGGGCCAGAGCTTGGCCACAGCGAGGACCGTGCGACCACCGATCTGCCATCGGTGCGGATGTGGCTGGAATTCTTTAGCCAGGCGCAGATCTGGGGCCTTGATGTCTCTGACTTCCACTGGTTCAGCCATGAGCGGTTCCAGTTCGTCCGCTGCGACATGGATGCCCGCGCCAACCTTGCCACCGCCGCCCATGCCATGCCACCGATGGATATCATGATCGACGATGCCAGCCATGCCTCGCACCATCAGCAATTCGCCTTTCTGGAGCTGTTTCCCCGCCTGAACGACGGCGGCCTTTACATCATCGAAGACCTGCGCTGGCAGCCCGAAGCCTATGAACGCAAAGGCATCACCAAGACCGCCGAGCTGTTCCAATCCTATGTGCAAACCGGGGTGTTCGCCCATTCCGACCCGGAAACGGCAGCGGCGTTCAACGCCCTGCGCCTCGATTTCTCGGGCTGCTTCCTGCATCAGGTTCATTACACCAAATCCCGCCGCGATCAGGTTCTGGTGGTGCACAAGCGTTAGGTCGGCATGGTTGGCCGTTGCACAATTCCGCATCATTGCCGATAAATCTGTGGCAGTCGATAACTCCTCGGTTTCGTCCTTTCTGCGGCATGTTCGGGTGCCAGGCCCGACTGGAACAAAGGCATTTCCCCGGGGGTATGGCCGCGACAGCACCATTGGCCCGGAAAGGACCGCGCAATGACGATTGAAAAAGTGGATACGCTGATCGTGGGGGGTGGGCAGGCCGGGCTTGCGATGAGCGAGCACCTGGGCAATGCCGGGGTGCCGCATCTGGTGCTGGAACAGGCCCGGATTGCCGAGCGCTGGAGGTCTGGCCGGTGGGACTCGCTGGTGGCCAACGGTCCGGCGTGGCATGACCGCTTTCCCACCTTGGCGTTCGACGATCTTGACCCCGACGCTTTTGCCGCCAAGGAACAGGTGGCGGAATATTTCGAAAAATTCGCGCGGCAGATCAATGCCCCGATCCGCTGCGGTGTCGAGGTTCGCGAGGTGCAGCGTATCCCCGGGCACCCCGGTTTTCGGGTTGAAACCTCTGACGGCGTGATCGAAGCCGCCAATGTGGTTTCGGCCACCGGGCCGTTCCAGCGCCCGCTGATCCCCCCGGTGGTCCCTGCGGAAACAGCGATCACCCAGATTCATTCCCAGGATTACCGCAACCCCGGCCAGTTGCCCGCCGGGGCGGTGATCGTGGTTGGCGCAGGCTCTTCGGGGGCACAGATCGCCGAGGAGCTTTTGCTTGCCGGCAAGCACGTCTTTCTGTCGGTCGGCCCGCATGACCGCCCGCCACGCAGCTATCGTGGCCGGGATTTCTGCTGGTGGCTGGGGGTTCTGGGCAAATGGGATGCCCCGGCCCCGATCGCAGGCACCGAACATGTGACGATTGCTGTTAGTGGTGCCAATGGCGGCCATACCGTTGATTTCCGCCGGTTGGCGGCGCAGGGCATGGTGCTGGTGGGGGTGACGCAAGGCTACCTCGATGGCGTGCTGCGCTTTGCACCGGATTTGGCCGACAACATCGCCCGCGGCGATGCAAATTACCTGTCGGTGCTGGATGAGGCCGATGCCTATGCTGCCCGCAACGGCCTCGACCTGCCGTCGGAGCCTGCCGCACGCATCTTCGATCCCGACCCCGAATGTCTGACCAACCCGGTCCGCGCGCTGGATCTGGCGCAGGCTGGTGTGACCGCCATAATCTGGGCCACCGGATTTGCGCTGGACTTCAGTTGGCTGAAGGTGAATGCCTTTGACGAAAAGGGCAGGCCCCGGCATCAGCGCGGCGTTTCGGCGGAACCGGGGGTATATTTTCTGGGGTTGCCCTGGCAGTCGCGGCGCGGATCTGCCTTTATCTGGGGGGTCTGGCACGATGCCAGATATCTGGCCGATCATATCGCCACGCAGCGCAGCTATCTGGCGTATCATCTTTCGGTGCAACGCAAGGCTGGCGGCGGCTGAACTTCCGACCAAGAACTGCCCAGAATCTTTCGCCCAGACCCATGACACCGGAGACCAAATTGACGCATCACCGTCACCGCAAGTTCAACACCAAAGACACCTATCCCGAACAGAAGCTGGATAATGACCTGTGTCAGGCCGTTGTGACCCGGGGGGGGCGCACCATCTGGCTGCGCGGCCAATGCCCGCAGAATCTCGATGACGCCAGGAACGTCGCCAGTCATGACCCGGTGGAACAGACCCACAAGGTGATGCAGAACATCCGGCAATTGATCGAGGAATGCGGCGGGCAGATGGAACATCTGGTCAAGGTTGTGGTCTACATCACCGATGTGCGCCACCGTGAAGCGATCTATCGCACCATGGGCGCGTATCTGAAGGGCGTGCATCCGGTGTCTACCGGGCTGGTGGTGCAGGCTCTGGCGCGGCCCGAATGGCTGGTGGAGATTGACGGAACCGCCGTGATCCCGGACGAGATGCCGGACGAGATGCCGGACGAGATGCGGGACGAGATCCCGGATGTGATACCGGACGAGATGCGGGATTGAGGATGCCATGACCTTTTCGCTTGTGGCCCGATGCGAGAAAACCGGCATGTTCGGGGTGGCGATATCATCATCCTCTCCCGCAGTGGCGGCGCGCTGTTCCTATGCGCAGGCCGGGGTTGGGGCGGTTGCATCGCAAAATGTCACTGATCCCACCCTTGGCCCGCTGGCTTTGCGCCTGATGGAACAGGGGTTGGGGGCCGCAGACGCGATGCAGCAGGTGGTTGCCCGGGGCCGGTTCATCGACTACCGTCAGGTTCTGGCTGTCGACAGGGCCGGGCAGACCGCCATCCATTCCGGCCCGCGTGCCCTCGGGATCTGGTCGTCGGCGCAGGGCCGCAACGTTGCCGCTGGTGGCAACATGCTGGCCAATGCGCAGGTGCCGCAGGCAATGGTTGAGGCGTTCCAGTCCGCCAGCGGTCCTTTTGGTGACCGCCTGATTGCCGCAATGCGCGCCGGGCTTGGCGCTGGCGGCGAAGCAGGGCCGGTGCATTCGGCGGGGCTGAAGCTGGTTGACAGGGTGAACTGGCCTGTCGCCGATCTGCGCTGCGACTGGAGCCTGGATTGCCCGATTGAGGCGCTGGCCGCGATCTGGGCGATCTACCAGCCGCAGCTTGACGCTTATGTCCAGCGCGCGCTGGACCCGCGCGCCGCGCCCGCCTACGGGGTTCCCGGCGACGTGTAGAAAGTGATGAGTTTTTACAGAAACCACGGGCGGTCTGACCGGAGTTTGCACAAACTCCGGAACGAAGCCTGTGCAGGCTTCGGCTCGATTTCTGCCAAGAAATCGGTTGGGGCGGCGGTCGGAGCGGCGGTTTCGCTTCAGCGCATCCTGCGCGAGGCGCGTCAGCTTTGGCCGGATTCAGCTGCACCGCCAGCCCTCGACTGTTGGACGGGCAGGATTGGAACACAATCAACACCTTGCGGTGAATCGTTTTTTTTCTTGCGTGATGTCCCAATAGTGCGATCGCCGCAACTCTCCCTTGCCGTTCCGCTTGTGCCTCGCGCATTGAGGCGGTCCTCTGGTGCCCGGCTTTCGGGGCCGGAGTGGTTGCAGGCAACGGTAGCAAGCCCTGGCCGCGCAGTCAGGTTCTGCGCGGTTTGGCGCGCAGGGTCGGGGCGGCCTCGGTGGGATTTTCCGGCCAGGGGTGGCGCGGGTAGCGGCCCCGCATGTCGCGCCGCACATCGGCATAGGAATTGGCCCAGAACCCCGGCAGGTCCAGTGTGACCTGCACCGGTTTGCCGCCGGGTGACAGCAGCGTCAGGCGAAGCGGCAACTGGTCCGGCCCGACGGTCGGGTGTTGCGCCAGCCCGAACAATTCCTGCAACCGCAATTCCACTGCCGGCCATTGCCCGGAATAGTCGATCGGCACCTGCCGCCCCAGCGGGGTGGCAAAGGCCTGCGGGGCAAGACGGTCCACCAGCTGGCGTTGCGGGTGGCTGAGCCATGCCATGAACGCCGGCCCGGGGTCAAAGGCCCGCAGGTCGGCGGCGGTGCGGCAGGGGCCAAGCATCGGCAACAGCCAGTCCTCCAGCCCCGCCAGCAGGCCATCGTCACTCATATCGGGCAGGTCGCAGCCCTGTGCCGCCAACAGCCGAACCCGGGCGCGGAAGCGGTGCGCCGCAGCGGTCCAGCCCAACGCCTCCAGCCCCAGATCGCGCACTGCTTCCAGCGCGCCCATGGCCATGGCGTCAGGCGGGGCGTTCGGCCATGGCCGGTCGGCCAGCACCAGCGCGCCAAAGCGCTCCTGCTGGCGCGCCACCACCCGGCCATCGCGGCGCGACCAGTGGCACAGGTTGGTCCAGCCGATCCGGGCCGCGAACAGGCGGCGCAGCGATGGCTCTGGCAGCGCGAAGGCCTGGCGCACCCGTGCCTCGCGCGGATCGCCGTCAAGGTCGGTGGCGACAATCAGGGAAATGGCGGCAAGCGGGTCGCCGGGGTCAAGGAAAGCGCCTTTGCCGCTGGCCAGCAAAAAGCGCGGCGCGTCGCCGGGGCGGCGGCGGGCGATCCGGTCGGGATAGGCCAATGCCGCCTGTTCCGCCGGGGTCAGGCGCTCGGCGGGCGGCGCGGGGGCCAGGCGCGCCAGCCGCTTCGCCTCATCAGCGATGCGGCGCAGCGCCGGGTGGTCGATCTCATACGGATGGCTGGCGGCAAAGCGGGCGGGGTTGGCCAGCGCCTCCAGCCGCAATGTCAGGTCGCTGGAGGCTGCCCGCACCGGATCACGGTCTGACAGCAGCGCCGCCAGCGGTGCCGCTGCGGGCCCCGCCGCCAGCAGCATCCGGCCAAGGCGCGGGTGCAGTGGCAGTGCCGCCAGCGCCTTGCCTGCAGTGGTGATGCAGCCCGCCGTGTCCAGCGCGCCAAGATCGCGCAGCAGCGCCTGCGCTTCGGCCAGCGCGGCGGGGTTGGGTGGGGTCAGGAACGCCATTCCGGCACCGCTTCCCGCCCCCCACAGCGCCAGTTCCAGCGCCAGTGGAGCCAGGTCGGCCACTTCGATCTCGGCCGGGGCAAAGGCGGCCATCGCCCCCTCCTCTCCCCGGGTCCACAGCCGGTAGCATTGGCCAGGCCCCACCCGCCCGGCGCGGCCCCGGCGCTGATCCGCCTCGGCCCGGGTCGCACGTTCGGTCACCAGCCGCGCCATGCCCGAGCCGGGATCGAACCGCGCCCGCCGTGCCCGGCCCATATCGACCACCGCGCTGATCCCTTCGATTGTCAGCGAGGTTTCGGCGATGGCGGTGGCCAGCACCAGCTTGCGCCCCGCCTCTGGCGCCACGGCGCGGCGCTGATCCTCCAGCGTCATCGCACCATAGAGCGGGCGCACCACCATGCCGGGGGGCAAATGCCGCTCTGTCATAGCGCCAACCCGGCGGATTTCGCCTTCGCCCGGCAAAAAGGCCAGAATTCCGCCGGTCGTTTCCGCCACCGCCTGCAGGATCAGATCGGCCATCGCCCGCTCCGGTTTCACCCCACGCGGGACGGGTCGGTCAAGCCAGCGGGTTTCAACCGGAAAGGCCATGCCCTGCGAGGTGATGACCGGCGCGCCGATCAGTGCTGCCACCGGTGCCGCATCAAGCGTGGCAGACATGACCAGCAGCTTCAGGTCGGGGCGCAGCGCCGCCCGCACCTCCATCACAAGTGCCAGCCCGAGATCGGCATTCAGCGAGCGTTCGTGGAATTCATCAAAGATCACCGCGCCGATGCCCTCCAGCGACGGATCCGACTGCAGCATCCGGGTCAGGATGCCTTCGGTCACCACCTCGATCCTTGTCGCCGCCGAAACCTTTGCCTCACCCCGGATGCGGTATCCCACCGTCTGCCCCACGCTTTCACCCAGCGTGGCCGCCATCCGGTCAGCGGCGGCGCGGGCGGCGATGCGGCGCGGTTCCAGCATCACGATGCGGCCTGCGACCAGTCCGGCCTGCCATATTGCCAGCGGCACCCGCGTGGTCTTGCCTGCACCCGGGGGGGCTTGCAGCACGGCAGCGCCGCCAGCGGCAAGGGCCGCGAGCAGGTCCGGCAAGGCATCGTCGATCGGCAGTGCGTCCATGCGCCCTTATCGGCGGGTCAGCGATGCGCGTCCATAGAGGCTGTCCATGGTGACGGAAACCACCCGCACCATGTCGCCCTCGGCAGCGCCATAGGTCAGGCGAAACGGGAACCGCTGCTTTTCCGCCATTTCCTTGTCGGAAAACCCGGCAAGGCGGCGATATTCCCCCGCGCAGGTGATGGTTTCGCCGTCCTGCTCGGCAGAGGAAAGAGTGATCTGGCTGCGCCGCGCGCCGTCAAACATCACCAGTTTCAGATCGCAGGCCTGGCCCACCTGTACATCGTGGAGCGTGGCGTAAAGCGCGGTCAGCGGGTCCACGGTGCCGCCCTGGGTTGCCGGATCGACAAAGTTCGGCCGACCCTCGCGGCTTTCCTTGATCATCTCGGCCGGAACGCCGCCACTATATTCCATCCGCGATTGCGACTGGCGTTTGCCGGTATCGGCCTGCTCCTCATAGCGCGCAGGCGACCATTGGCCCGATGACACCCGGCCAGAGGATTTGGCGTCATAGCGGATCTTGCGGATGGCGGCCGCCAACCCGGTGCTTTCCAGCTTGCCCGCCACCGCATAGCTGCTGCCCGAAGTGGTGCCGCTGAACTGCAGTACCCCGGCGCGAAAGCCACGGATGTCCAGATCGAAGGTGCCGCTGCTGGCACCGTCGGCCAATGCCGGTGCGGTGGTGGCCAGTGCTGCAGCCAGGGCAAGAGCCCCGAACGAAAACCGAAGGTTCATCTGATCTGCCTGTTGTTGCCTCTTGCCCCTTCAGATAGTCGCTTTGTCGCCCGCCGCAAATCCCCACGCCTTCACCTGTCCTTGCAGTTCTGTAATGGTTTGGCAGCAACGTCGGCGCACCGGCAGGCTTTCGCGCTTGACGCCCCGCCGCCCAGCGCGTAAATCGCCCCGATGAATTCGGTGTGCAGCCTGCGCTGCGCCCTCTACCCGTTGCTTTCCGCTGATGCGGAAGCCCGAACCAAGGAAACGACCATGGCGCGCGTGTGCGAACTGAGTGGAAAAGGCCCGATGTCTGGCAACAATGTCAGCCATGCCAACAACAAGTCCCGCCGCCGGTTCCTGCCGAACCTGAATGAAGTGACCCTTATTTCCGACATTCTGGGCGCGGCGTTCAAATTGCGGATTTCGGCCCATGCCCTGCGTTCGGTTGACCATCGCGGCGGGCTTGATGCCTTTCTTGCCAAGGCCAAGGATGACGAGCTGTCGGTCAAAGCCGCCAGGATCAAGAAAGAGATTGCCAAGGCGCAGGCCAGTACCGCTGCCTGAAACCATCGGTTTTCCGGTTGCACGGCCCTGCCTGCCCGGCAGGGCCGTTTGCATTGGCGGCATGACCGGCAGTCATGCCGACTTTTGCTGAACATCAAGACTTGACCTGACCCGGCAGAGGGTTTTGATGCCCCGAGGGTCGGCAGCGGAGGCGCTTCATGGCGGGTCAACCGGAATTGGTGCAAAAGGCGCTGGGTTTTGCCAACGACGGCTGGGAAATGGCGCGCGACTGGCTGGTCAGCCCGGCGGCATGGTCGCAGTTTGCCCTGCTGGTGGCGGCGTGGCTGCTGGCGCGGCTGCTGGCGCGGGTGGCAGAGCCGAAGCTGCGGCGGCTGATCGAACCGCCCGAGCGCAAGACCGGCCTGACGGCCACGGCCCGGCGGTTCGTGCTGCGGTTCCTGCCCTTGCTGATGCCGCTGCTGGCCTATGGCCTGACGGGGGCGGGCGAAGGGGTAACGCGGTCGCTGTTCGGCTCTGGCGATGTGATCGCCTTTGGCAACCGGGTCTTTGTGCTGCTGGCCGCCCGTTTGCTGGTGCGCGATGGCCTGACCGACCCGTTCCTGCGGCTGCTTGGTCGGTATTTGCTGCTGCCGGTCGCCGCCCTTTATGCGCTGGGCCTGCTGGATGATGCCTCGGCATGGCTGAACGGCATGAATGTGTCGCTGGGAAATATCTTGTTCACCGCGATGGCGCTGATCAGCGGGGCGACTGCGGGCAGCCTGCTGTTCTGGCTCGGTTCCTGGTCGAACCGGCAATCGGCGGATTACATCAAGGCGCAACCGGCGCTGCGCCCGGCCACCCGCGAACTGACGGTGAAAACCACCGAAGTGGTGATTTTCGGCGCCGCCTTCATGCTGCTGATGTCGATCATGGGGATTGATCTGACCGCGCTGGCGGTGGTTGGCGGTGCGCTGGGTGTCGGGATCGGGCTGGGGCTGCAGCAGATCACCGCCTACTTCATTTCCGGGATCATCCTGCTGGTCGAGGGTCAGACCACGGTGGGCGACTATGTCGAGCCAGATGGCGGCGAACGGGGCACCATTGCACGGATGACCGCGCGGTCTTGTGTGCTGGAAACCTATGATGGCCGCTGGATCGTGGTGCCGAATGAGCATTTCATCACCACCCGCGACGTCCACTATTCCGGTGCCGACTCGCCCAACCGCTATGGGGCGTTGTTTTCCATGAGCTACGACACCGACATCAATCAGGTGCCCGGGATCATCGAACCGGCGGTGGCGGCATTGCCGTTTGTGCTGAAAAACCCCGACAGGCCGGATTGCGAGTTGCGCGGCTTTGGCGAACCTGCCGTTGATTTCGCGGTGGAATATCGGGCGACCGGGATTGATGACGGCAAACACAAATACGCCTCGCCGGTGTTTTTCGCGATCTGGAACGCGCTGAAAGCACCGGGGATCGAGATGCCCTATCCGCACCGGGTGGTGGAACTGAAGCACAGCCTGCCCGGTGTCATGTGAGCTTTGCGCTGGTGATCGGTGCCGGGCCGGCCGGGCTGATGGCGGCGGGCGAACTGGCGGCGGCAGGGGTGCCGGTTGTGGTGGCAGAGGCCAAGGCCAGCGCCGGGCGCAAATTTCTGATGGCGGGAAAATCGGGGCTGAACCTGACCAAGGACGAGCCCTTGCCCGCCTTTTCCGCGCACTATGCCGAGGCGGAGACCTGGCTGGCACCGATGCTGGCCGAATTCGGCCCGGCAGAGGTGCAGGCATGGGCGCAGGGGCTGGGGCAGGTGGTCTTTACCGGATCTACCGGGCGGGTGTTTCCGCTGGCGATGAAAGCCTCGCCGCTGCTGCGGGCCTGGCTTGGGCAACTGGCCGCTTTGGGGGTGGACCTGCGGACCCGGTGGCGCTGGCTGGGCCTCGAAGGCGGCGGGTTCCGGTTTGACACGCCGGAAGGGCCTGCTGTGCTGCATCCGGCGGTCACGGTGCTGGCGCTGGGCGGTGCCAGTTGGGCGCGGCTGGGGTCTGATGCCGCATGGGTGCCGTGGCTGGCAGCGGCGGGGGTAGAGGTTGCGCCATTCCGACCGGCCAACATGGGGTTTGGCGTTGACTGGTCGCCTTACATGGACCGGCATTTCGGCCAGCCGCTGAAAGCGGTGGCGCTGATGGCGGCGGGGCAACGCGTGCGCGGCGAGGTTGTGGTATCGGCGAGGGGGCTGGAGGGCGGCGGCATCTATGCAATGTCGCGCGCCCTGCGCGACGGTGCGACGCTGGTGATGGATCTTGCCCCGGACCGGACCGAGGCGGATATCGCCGCCCGGCTGAGCCAACGCGGGCGGGCCAGTCTTGGCACCCACCTGCGCAAGGCACTGCATTTCGACCCGCTGCGGATCGCGCTGTTGCAGGAATGGGGCCGCCCCCTGCCCGGCGGCGCAGCACTTGCGGCACGGATCAAGGCGCTGCCGGTGCCGCTGACCGGCCCCCGCCCGCTGGACGAGGCGATCTCGGTGGCCGGCGGCATCACCCGCGCTGCCCTGACCGACGGGCTGGAGATGCGTGCCCTGCCCGGCACCTTTGCCACCGGGGAAATGCTGGATTGGGAAGCGCCGACCGGGGGCTATCTGCTGACCGCTTGTTTTGCCACAGGGCGCTGGGCAGGCCGTGCGGCGGCGCGTCAATTTGCCGGAACCTTGCCTCAGGTGCGTTAATTCTCTTGCCAAACTTCTGCCATAGGCTATGCGCCATTGCCATGCAGAGTCCTCATCACCCATGACCGCCAAATCACCCGACAGGGCCGCCCTGTCAGCAGCCATCGTCCCGCGTGACTGGGTGCAACTCCTCGCTCGCTACCGCGATCCCGATCCACTGCGCAGCACCGCTGAACTGGCGCTGACCCTCGTGCCCTTTGTCGGTCTGTGGGTGGTGGCATGGTGGGCCTTGACACTTTCTGGCTGGCTGGCGCTGGCGATTGCCACCTTGAATGGTGCCTTTCTGGTGCGGCTCTTTGCCATTCAGCACGATTGTGGCCATTCCTCTTTCTTTCGCAGCCGGACGCTCAGCGACTGGGTGGGGCGCGGCCTTGGCGTCCTGACGCTGACCCCCTATGATGTCTGGCGCCGCACCCATTCGATCCATCATTCCGCTGCCGGCAATCTTGATGCCCGCGGCATTGGCGATGTTCGCACCCTGACGGTTCGGGAATATCTGGCGATGAGCCGTCTGGGCCGGCTTGGCTATCGGCTTTACCGCAACCCGCTGGTGCTGTTCGGCCTGGGGCCCAGCTATCTGTTCTTGCTGCAAAACCGCCTGCCGTTGGGGTTGATGCGGTCGGGCTGGTCCTATTGGCTGTCGGCAATGGGGACCAATCTGGCAATTGCCTTCGTGCTGCTGGCGATCCTGTGGTTTGGCGGCATCTGGGCGCTGGTGCTGATCTTCCTGCCGACCTCGCTGGTGGCGGCGTCAATCGGCATGTGGCTGTTCTATGTGCAGCATCAGTTCGAGGAAACTTCGTGGGATCCGACCGACGGCTGGCAGGTTCATGACGCTGCCCTGCACGGGTCGTCGCATTATGTGTTGCCCGGCCTGCTGCGGTGGTTTTCCGCGAATATCGGGGTGCATCATGTGCATCACCTTTATGCCCGCATTCCGTTCTATCGCCTGCCGCAGGTGCTGGCCGACCATCCCGAACTGGCCGACGCCCAGCGCCTGACGCTGTGGCAAAGCCTGGCCTGCGTGAAGTTGCAACTGTGGTGCGAAGAGCGGCGGCGGCTGGTGTCGATGGCCGACATGCGGACAGTGGCGCAGGCAGTCGGATAAGTTGACCACGCTGCCGGTTCGCGGCATCGGTTCCGGTCAATCTGGCCGGTGGATCGTTGGCAAAAGGGCCGGGGATGTCATGCCCGGGCTTGACGGATCAGGTGGTCAGCCCTGCGTACAAAAGCTTTCTGCATTCGCGCCAAAGGCCTTGTAGCGCAGCCAGAAGGCCTCGTCCGACGACCGGTCGGATTGGCGGACATCCTGCGCACGCTGCGGGTTGGAAAAGAACTGCGCCGCCCGGCGTTGGTCGCCATAGCTCAGGCTATGGTCAGCCACCGACTGAATGCAGCCGCACAGGCTGCGGTTTGCCGCCTGCCGGTCAGACCGCAGGCAGGCGGATTCAATCGGCCCGGCCAGACCGGAGGTTGCCGTCAGGCCAAACAGTGCGATTGCGAGATAAAATGGTTTCATTGGTGCCTCTTGCCCCGGGCGGCGCAGCGGTTCATCCCCTGTCGTCCTTACCGGCTTCCTGGTTGCCACCATGCCGTTTTTATGAGGGTTTTTCAATTGGTTCCATTCATGTGACAATCTTTACGGCGCTTTTCCACCCATTGTGGCGCAGGCAGCGCCAACCGCTAAAAATTGTGTCAGACTCCACCCATTCCCAAAACAAGCGCCCCCAGGCTCTGACGCCCTGCAGCTTACGCACTGCGCCGCATCCGCCGTGCCTTCATCGCCTCATGCGCCTCGGGCGTGCCATCATGGAATGACCCGAACCAGCGATCCAGCGGAACCATGCCATCGGAATAGTTCACCTCGAAATATTTGTGGTGCAGGTAGTGCGCATAGTACGAGGCTTCAAAGCTGGCCTTTTCCCCCAGCACCACCCGGTCAAACCCGGTGTGCCCCTGTGCCGGGGCAACACCCAGCCGCGAGGCAAGGTTGATCATATGGACCGGATGCGCCGGAATCACGAAGAACAGCAGAATGGTCGAGAAATAGATCAGATGTTCGATCGGATGCATCGACAGGCCAGACCAAGGGCCGGGATTGATGTTGCGGTGATGCAGCTTGTGCGCCAGTTCATACAAGGGCGAGACATGCAGCAGCCGGTGGCAGAAATAGAACCCGACCTCATGGATCAGCGGCACCAGAAGGAACAGGGCAACAAAGCCGATGGGATGGGCGGCAAAACTGATCATCGGTGCCCAGCCATTGCCATAGGCCCACAAGAGCAGAACCTCATAGCCGGTCCAGATCGGCACACCGCTGACCAGTGTGTAAAACATGTTGTCCCATGTCTGGTTGCCAAAGGCGAAACCCGGCGCTTTTCCGCGGGGAAACTGGCGGTTGTACTTGAACGCGGCCCCCTGTTTGCGCCAGCGGTACAGCCACAGATGCCATGCCCCGAATACCAAGAGCGCCAGTATCTCGTTGCGCAGCAGGACATAGGCGATCCAGCCCGGTGCCAGCGTTCTTGTCACCTCCAGTGACGGGGTAAACCAGGTCCACAGCACCAGCGCCATGACGGCGTAAAACAGGTTCCATGGCAGGAAATACCCTGGAAAGCCCAGCAGCCACTTGACCAGCCGCTTCGGATCGGGTGGCCAGTCAAAGGCGGGACCATAGCTGACAGCGTGATCAGGTGCCCAGTTGCCGCGTGTATCTTCACGCCCGAATTCCTTGTCATCCATCGCGATCCCTCCGGTTTCACCGCAGGATGCCGCCAATTCGGCCGACGATCAAGCCTGCCGTTGCAGGGCTTTCGCCCCCCCTTTCCGCCCCGCCCCCTTCAGGCTATAGGCAAGCGCATGACCCAGCTTGATCTCATCCGCAATTTCTCCATCGTGGCCCATATCGACCACGGCAAATCCACCCTGGCCGACCGGCTGATCCAGTCGACCGGCACTGTCGCCGCGCGTGACATGAAAGAGCAGTTGCTCGACAGCATGGATATCGAACGCGAACGCGGCATCACCATCAAGGCCAACACGGTGCGCATCGAATACAAGGCGCGCGATGGCAAGACCTATATCCTCAACCTGATCGACACCCCCGGCCATGTCGATTTCGGTTATGAGGTCTCGCGGTCCATGCGCGCGGTGGAGGGCTCGCTGCTGGTGGTGGATGCATCGCAGGGGGTCGAAGCGCAAACCTTGGCCAACGTCTATCAGGCGATTGATGCGGGACACGAGATCGTGCCGGTGCTCAACAAGATCGACCTGCCCGCCGCGGAGCCGGAGCGGGTAAAGGAGCAGATCGAAGATGTGATCGGCATCGACGCGTCGGAAGCGATCCCGATTTCGGCCAAATCGGGCTTGGGCATCCCCGAGGTGCTGGAGGCGATCGTGACCCGTCTGCCCGCGCCCAAGGGCGACCGGGATGCGCCCTTGAAGGCGATGCTGGTGGATAGCTGGTATGACAGTTACCTTGGCGTGGTGGTGCTGGTGCGCATCGTCGATGGCGTGTTGCGCAAGGGCGACCGGATCCGGATGATGGCGACCAACGCTTTTTACGGCGTGGAAAAGCTGGCGGTTCTGCGGCCTCAGATGGAAGATATCGCGGAACTGGGCCCGGGCGAAATCGGGGTGCTGACCGCCTCGATCAAGCAGGTCCGCGATACGCGGGTGGGCGATACCATCACCCATGAGCGCCGCCAGTGCCTGGAGGCGCTGCCCGGCTTCAAACCGGCGCAGCAGGTGGTGTTCTGCGGTCTGTTCCCGGTGGATGCCTCGGAGTTCGAGGCGCTGCGCGATGCGATTGAAAAGCTGGCGTTGAACGACGCGTCTTTCAGCACCGAGATGGAAACCTCGGCGGCTTTGGGCTTCGGTTTCCGCTGCGGCTTTCTGGGGTTGCTGCATCTGGAGGTGATCCGCGACCGGCTGGAAAGGGAATATGACATTGATCTGATCACCACCGCGCCGTCGGTGGTCTATCACCTGCATATGAAGGATGGCGAGGTGCGCGAATTGCACAACCCCGCCGACATGCCCGACCTGACCTTTGTCAGCCACATCGAGGAGCCGCGGATCAAGGCGACCATTCTGGTGCCGGACGACTATCTCGGCGATGTGCTGAAACTGTGCCAGGACCGGCGCGGCGTGCAGATGGATTTAAGCTATGCCGGGTCGCGGGCGATGGTGGTTTATGATCTGCCGCTGAATGAAGTGGTGTTCGATTTCTATGACCGGCTGAAATCGGTGACCAAGGGCTACGCCTCGTTCGACTATGCGATGCTGGGCTACCGCGAGGATTTTCTGGTCAAGATGTCGGTGCTGGTGAATGACGAGCCGGTGGATGCTTTGAGCATGATGGTTCACCGCGACCGGGCTGAAGCGCGCGGGCGGGCGATGGTGGAAAAACTGAAAGAACTGATCCCCCGGCACATGTTCAAGATCCCGATACAGGCGGCGATCGGCGGCCGGGTGATCGCGCGGGAGACGTTGAGCGCGATGCGCAAGGACGTGACGGCGAAATGCTATGGCGGCGACGCGACCCGGAAGAAGAAGCTGCTGGAAAAGCAGAAAGCTGGCAAGAAGAAGATGCGGCAGTTCGGCAAGGTGGAGATCCCGCAGACGGCGTTTATTAGCGCGTTGAAGATGGATGGGTGATCTGAGGCATACAAGGGGCTTGCAAAAGAAACTCACATGCATCACGGTAAGTTCATCTGTGAATGGGAGTTTGAATTGAAGACTATTTCTGCGAGTGTGGGCGTTCTAACTTTCCTTTTGGGTTGTGCGCCTGTTGATATTAGCACTCCTCCGGTCATGATTACGCCGAAGATTGCCTCAAATGCATCGGGAATTGATGTGTATGCACGAGAGCGCGCGAACGGAAATCCAGTCCCGTTATTTCGCGGCCAGAAAACGGTTCAGATCCGGGCAATGGGGGCGACCGAAAGCGCCGGTTTCGCGGAGCTTAGTGGCGTTCCGTGCGATATTGATTCGGGCGTTTATTATGCTAAGATTTCAACTCCAGCCAATCTGATCGTTCCTGACTACGGCGCAAGTTCACCTGCTATCTTTGTTCGGTGCACATATAATGGAAAAATGGGGTCTGCGACGGTCAATGCCTTCAACAAGACAAATGCGGATCTACAGGGCTCCGCAGCAGGAACTGGCCTCTTAGGTGCAATTATAATTGGTGCGGTGGCCGCGAACAAGCGCAACGATAGTGTGGATGATTTCCAATACCCGCCAATAACGGTGCAGGTCAAATAAAGTGAGGTAAAGAGGGATTCGGCGGTGGAAATGGGAAAATCTGACGTTGAGCGACTGAACCGTTGAATCTTTCCGCATAGGGGCACCAAATGCGCTACTTTATAATTATCTTTCTCTTTCTGGCAGCTTGCGACGCCTCGCCCAATCCCATGATGTTGGGCGGGACCAAAACGGACGTAACGAATGACGGGCGTTCTTATACAATATACCAGAAGGGCAATCTATTTGAAGTTGTGCGCCTCGGTTGGGCGTCACCGGCCGATCAGGCGCTAATAAGACAAACTATGCCAGTACTGGTATCGAGTGTCACCGGTTGCCAAGTGAGCCAAATTGAGGGCGATAGCGGTGAGATGCACGGAACGCTTTCCTGCCGGTAAATAGCTTGATCAGCACGCGTAGGTCGAGGTCCACCCTGCCCCCCCTCACCCATAAACCCCACTCCTCGCCGCAACCGTCACGACAATGACCACCAACACCCCATCGTCGATCCGATAGATCACCCGCCAATCTCCGACCCGTATCCGCCATTCGTCAACTGATCCGACGAGTTTCCGGCAGCCAGACGGGCGCGGATCCTCGGCCAGTGCAAAGATCGCCCTCTCCAACGGCAGCCGCAGCCGGTTGTCCCGGATTGCCCGCATTTGCTTGGTCGCGTTGGGGTCAAACCGGACCAGATAACGCGTCACTCAGCAGCGTCCTGCGCTGCATCCTCGACACGCAGTTGGGCAAAGAGGTCCTCGGCGGAGATTGTATCATTGGGGTCATAGTCCGGGTCGGCGTAAATCTCATCAACCACCTTGGACCAATACAGGTCTTCACACTCCTCCAGAAATGCATGTTCCTCGGCGGAGACCATCACGGCGACCGGTTTGCCGTGGCGTTCGATATGCAGCACCTCGCCGGAATGCTGGACCCTGCTCAGCAATTCCGACAGGTTGTCGCGGAGTTCGGAGACGGTTTTGGTCGGCATCACCGCAGCCTTTCGTACGAAACGTCAGAAACGTACATACTGCAATTCCCCCCTCAAATCAACCCTTCCCCTGTTAACCCCGCCTTAACCATCCCCGCCGATGCTGCTCCCAGCAGGGGGCATTGCGGCGATGAGATACAGCTTGATCTTGCTTCTCCTCACCGCGTGCGCCAACTCCCCGTCGCCAAAGCTGATCGGGGCCACCCGAACTGAAACCACCGTGGAGGGCCGCACCTTTGTGGTCTATCGCAAGGATACCATCGCCGAGGTGGTGCGCCTTGGCTGGGCCGGGGCGGAAGAACGGCAGGGGATGCGGCAGCGGATGATACGGGCGGCGGAACAGGCGACAGGGTGCACGGCCAACGAAGGCAGCGCCGAGGGGGATGATGGCGAACTGAAGGTGCGGCTGCGTTGCCCCAAGGGGGTTTGACAGGGCGCGCCGCGCGTGGTTTGACCAAGGCCCAACAAGCGGAGCCCAAGCGATGATCCTCTATGGCCTTGCCACCTGTGACGTGACCAGAAAGGCGGAGAAAGAGCTGAAAAAGGCCGGTTTCGACGTGACATTGCGCGATGTGCGCGCCGAGCCGATGAGCGCCGCCGAATGGGAGGAATTCATCCGCGAATTCGGCGATCAGATCGTCAACCGCAATTCCACCACCTGGCGCGGGTTGAGCGACTGGATGAAGCAATCCGAAGCCGACGCACAACTTGCCAACCATCCGGCGCTGATGAAGCGCCCGGTGATCCGGCACGACGGCAAACTGACGCTGGGCTGGGACGAGGGCAGCCTGAGCCGTTTCACCCCGTAGCCACGGCCCGGGCCCGGGCCGCAGCGAAATTCCGGTTTCGTCAGATCAGCCGCAGATCGCCCGCCGATGAGCGGCCATCACGACCTGCCTGCATCTCAAAGGCGATCTTCTGGTTGTCGTTCAGCCCCTTGAGCCCGGCGCGTTCCACCGCCGAGATATGGACAAACACATCCTTGCCGCCATCGTCGGGTGCAATGAAGCCGAACCCCTTGGTAGAATTGAACCATTTTACGGTGCCAGTTGCCATGGCCTGTCTCCTTCCCCAGATCGTACCGCGACATTGCGGCAGAACGTGCAGCCAGGTCTTCCAATATTCCGGCTGCCTTGTTCAGGAGGCGGGCGTAGAAAGTCTGTTGACACTGGGGAAAAGATGCCAAATCCGGCGAAAAAATCAAGTATCATGCAAAGGTGCGGGCTTGCGGGGCTGAATTCTGCTCATCACACCCTTGCCAAAAGCCGGTCTACCGACAGGGCACCACCACCACGGATCACCAGAATCGCCAGAAGCAACAGCCACATGGCCCGTTGGTCAAGGATCAGCGACCCCGAGGCGGCGTCAAACCAATGCCCCAGATCGTCGCCGCCGATGCCATGGCCAAAGACATCGGTCAGGCTTTGCACCACGATGAAACCCGCCATCCCGAGGGCTGCCAGCCGGGTCATCAGGCCCAGAACGATCAGCAGCGGCAGCAGCAATTCCGCCCACATGCCCGCCACCACCACCAACGTGTAAAAAAGGCCAAGCTGGCTGGCATCAAACCCCACGGTCTCTCCCACGCGGGGGAAAATCTGGAAATAGGCTCCATCTGCCGGAACAAGCAATCCGAGCGGGCCGTCCCCCAGCTTGGTGCGCGCCGATCCCCAGAAATAGAACAAGAGCACCGCGGCAAAGGTCAGCCGTGCCAGCAGCGGCAGCAGGGGGCCAAGGCGGTTTTCAAGCATGGTGAACAGCGCGTCGTGAACGGCGAACAGGCGGGTCATGGGGCCTCGACGGAGATGGAGTGAACCGCGCAGCCCTGCAGGAGCAGCGTCAGCAAGGGGCCAAGTGCCGCCGGGTCGGGCAGCGCCTCGATTGCAGGGCCAAGTGGCACGCCTTCAAACAGCGCCGCCAAGGTGTCACCGGTGCCTGTCGGCAGCAGTTGGGGCACCGGGTCGAATTCCGGCCGCAGGATCAGCACGTCCTGAGCCTCCATTGTCGGTTTGGGTGCATCCGTCGCCATGTTGAACCGCCAGATCGCATGAATGGGCCAGCGCGACCGGACAAGCCGGGTTGCCGGGGTGAAGTGCAGCCTGGCATGGGCAAGCAAATCGGGCGCGATTTCGGCCAGCGCCGTGGCTGCCACCGGTGCCGCATCAGCGGCATGGTAGGATTGGCGCAAAGCCAGTTCCAGCCGCGCCATGTCGGGCAGGTAGCCAAGACCCTGCGCTGGCGGAAAATTGGTCAGAAAGGCGGGCATCGCATCGCCGTAGAACATCAAAAGCGGGGAAGAAGGCGGGTGTTGGCGCAGGTAAAGACCAGCCAACGCTGAAAAAAACTCTTCTCCCACCAGCTTTTGCACCACCGGGAAAGAGCTTTGCAGCGCCTCGGTCAGGCTCATTACCACATTGTTGCGGTAGACGTTGAAGCGGTTGCCAAGCGGCATGCCGTGCGGGCCGGTCAGCCCCTCGGGGGGCGGCAAACCGGCATCGAGCACGGCGGCGCGAAAATAGGATTGGCTTGTCATGCCGAAATCGCAGGCATCAGCGCCGCCGCCCGGGCCGCTTCGGCGGCGAGGGTCGGCCAGTCGGGCACGTCATTGTCCCATTCGATCAGGGTCGGTTTTGCCCCGCCTTTGGCAATTGTGTGGGCATAAAGCTGCCAGACCGGATCGGTCACGGGTTGGCCGTGGCTGTCGATCAGCAGCGGTGCGCCGCGATCATCCTGTTGCGCGTCATGGCCGCCAAGGTGAATCTCGCCAACCAGATGCAGCGGAAAGGTGTTGATATACTCATAGGGATCGGTTTGCTGATTGGTGCAGGACACATGCACATTGTTCACATCCAGCAGCAGACCACAGCCGGTTTGCCGGGCGATGCCGGTCAGAAAGGCGATCTCCGACATCTCGGTTTCGGCGAAGGCCAGATAGGTGGAGGGGTTTTCCAGCAGCATTCGCCGCCCCAGCGCCGCCTGCACCTGATCGACATGCAGCGCCACCCGGTTCAGGGTTGCCGCCGTACAGGGCAGCGGCAGCAGGTCGTTCAGAAATGCCGCGTCGTGGGTCGACCAAGCCAGATGTTCGGAAAAGCTGGCGGGGTGCAGCCAGCCCACCAGATGTTTCAGCCGGGCCAGATGTTCCCTGTCCAGCGGGCTTTCGCCGCCGATCGACAGGCCGACACCGTGGCACGAAATTGGAAAGCGCTCGGCCAGATGGCGGATCTGGGCAATTGGTCGCCCGCCGCCCCCCATGTAGTTTTCTGCATGGATTTCGAGCCATCTTACCGGTTCAGCATCCGCCAGAATGCTGGAAAAGTGCTGAGCCTTGTAGCCGACACCGGGGGCTGGCGGCAGGGCGCTGAAGCTGTGGTCAAGCATGGCAGGCTCCGGGAAAGGGGCCCCCGGCAACCAGGGGCCCGTTGCAGCAGCGGATCAACCCTTGGCAGGCAAGTCGCGGTCAAGCGCCTCGAGCGAGCCCATGCGGCCATCCGGCAGTTCCATCGTGGCACAGGTGCCCTTGGCTTCGTACTTCCAGGCATTGCCCTGATAGTCGACTTTGGAGGTTCCGGCGCAGGTGGTGCCAGCCCCGGCGGCGCAGTCGTTCTGCCCGGCCATCGCGATACCGAAGCACTTTTCCTTTTCTTGAGCCGAAACGGCGGTAACGAAAGATACCGAGCAGGCGGCGGCGACGGCACCGGCAAGGGCCAGCGATTTCACGGTCATGGTCATGGTTTGGTTCCTATCTGTTTGGTTCACGATCAGGCGCATCAGCGACAAGACGTGTTTTACCGCATGAAACTCGGGTCTGGGAACTCACGTATCTGTGCAGCACAGGTCTGTCAGACGCTGAAACATTTGGCACAGCAGGCTTGACCCGGGGTGAAAGAACCGCCGCGGCGAGGGTTCACGCCGGTTTTCACTGTATTCACAATGAGTTCATGCGAGGTCGGGTGCCAGCGCCTCTGCCGCAAGTTGCGCCAGAACGGCCTCCAGCCCCACCACTTCGGTGCGGTTTTCCCCCAGGCGGCGCAGCGTAACGTTACGGTTTTCCACTTCCTGCTGACCAATCGCCAGTATCACCGGCACTTTTCCGAGCGAATGTTCACGCACTTTGTAATTGATCTTTTCGTTGCGCACATCGGCTTCGGCCCGCACCCCGCGCACTTTAAGCGCCGCAACCACTTCCTGCACGAAGGCATCACCATCCGAAACGATCGAGGCCACAACCACCTGCCGCGGTGCCAGCCAGAACGGCAGCTTTCCGGCATAGTTCTCGATCAGGATGCCGATGAACCGCTCAAAGCTGCCCAGAATGGCACGGTGCAGCATGTAGGGGCGGTGTTTGGCCCCATCTTCGCCGATATATTCCGCACCAAGCCGGTCCGGCAGGTTGGGGTCAACCTGAAAGGTGCCGCATTGCCACTTGCGCCCGATGGCATCAGTCAGCTTGAAATCAAGCTTGGGGCCGTAAAATGCGCCTTCGCCGGGATCAATCTCATAGGGCACGCCGGCCCCCTTGATCGCGGCTTCCAGCATGCCTTCGACCTTGTCCCAGGTTTCATCGGAGCCGATGCGGACGGCAGGGCGGGTGGAAAACTTGATCTCGAACCCTTGGAACCCCAAATCTTTGTAAACGCTGGACAACAGCTTGATGAAGCTTTCGCATTCCGACCCGATCTGATCTTCGGTGGCGAAGATATGCGCGTCATCTTGCGTGAAGCCGCGCACCCGCATCAGGCCATGCATTGAGCCCGACGATTCGTAGCGGTGGCACGACCCGAATTCCGCCAGACGCAGCGGCAGGTCGCGGTAGCTTTTCAGCCCCTGATTGTAGACCTGCACATGGCAGGGGCAGTTCATCGGCTTCAGCGCGTTGATCCGCTTTTCCTTCGCGCCCTCTTCGTCAACCTCGACGATGAACATGTTTTCCTTGTAGGCTTCCCAGTGGCCCGACCGTTCCCAGAGCACCCTGTCCACCACCTGCGGCGTGCGGATTTCCTTGTAGTCGGCGGTGCGCAGGCGGCGGCGCATGTAATCTTCCAGCGTGCGCCAGATCAACCAGCCGTTGGGGTGCCAGAACACCATGCCCGGCGCTTCTTCCTGCAGGTGAAACAGTTGCATCTCGCGGCCCAGCTTGCGGTGGTCGCGTTTGGCGGCCTCCTCGAGCATGGTCAGATGGGCTTTCAGATCGTCACGGTTGCGGAACGCCACGCCATAGATCCGCTGCAACTGCTTGTTGTTGCTGTCACCACGCCAATAGGCCCCGGCGATCGACATCAGCTTGAAGCCATCGGCGGGCACCTGGCCGGTGTGTTGCAGGTGCGGCCCCCTGCACAGGTCCTGCCAGTGGCCATGCCAATACATCCGCAGCGGCTCATCGCCCGGGATCGCCTCGATCAATTCGACCTTGAAGGGTTCCTTCTTCGCCACATAATGCGCAATCGCCCGTGCCCGGTCCCAGATCTCGGTTTTCACCGGGTCGCGGGCGTTGATGATCTGTTTCATCTTCGCCTCGATGGTGCCCAGATCCTCGGGGGTAAAGGGCGCATCGCGGTCGAAATCATAGTACCAGCCGTTGGCAATCACCGGGCCGATGGTCACCTTGACCTCTGGCCACAGTTCCTGCACCGCGCGGGCCATGATATGGGCCAGATCGTGGCGGATCAGTTCCAACCCCTGCGTCTCGTCCTGCAAGGTGTGAATGGCAAGGGTGGCATCACTGCCAATCGGCCATTGCAGGTCATGGTGCTTGCCGTTGACGGTGGCAGAGATCGCCTTTTTGGCAAGGCTTGGCGAGATGGCGGCGGCCACATCGGCAGCAGTTACGCCAGCGGCAAAGCTGCGGGATACGCCATCGGGGAATGTGAGGGAAATCTGGGCCACTGGGGCGGTCCTCGTCGGTTTGGCGCCTACGGATGCGCCCGGTTGCGGGTTATGGTGCCGCGTTATCCCCGGGCGATTCGGTGAAGTCAAGCCGGGTTGCGGCACAGGGCCGTCGCGCTATGGTCCGGTGAACAAGGGGGCCAACATGCTTGAATATCTGCAAACGGAAAGCGGTCGCCGGATCGCCTGTCACCAGACGCCGGGGCAGGGCGCAGGGATCGTGTTTCTCGGCGGGTTCGTGTCAGACATGCAGGGCACCAAGGCCCTTCATCTGGAAGCATTTGCCCGCGCACAGGGCCGCCCGTTCGTGCGGTTCGACTATTCCGGCCATGGCCAGTCGTCTGGTTCGTTCAGCGAAGGATGCATCGGCGATTGGGCCGAAGATGCGGCGGCGGCACTGGCCATCACCTCGGGGCCGCAGGTGCTGGTCGGCTCGTCGATGGGCGGCTGGATCGCGCTGTTGCTGGCACTGCGTTTTCCCGCGAGGGTCAAGGGTCTGGTCACGGTCGCTGCCGCGCCAGATTTCACCGAAGACGGCTTTTGGCACGGCTTTTCCGCAGCGCAGCGGGCAGAGGTGATGGCGGCGGGCCGGGTCATATTGCCATCGGGTTATTCCCCCGATGGCTACATCATCACCCGCCGCCTGATCGAGGATGGCCGCAACCATCTGGTGTTGCGCGCCCCGCTGTCGCTGCCGTTCCCCACCCGGTTCCTGCAAGGGTCCGCCGATGAGGAAGTGTCACCCGCCACGGCGTTGCGCCTGTTCGACCACGCCGAGGGCCCCGATCTGCGCCTGACGCTGGTCAAGGGGATGGATCATCGGTTTTCCGCGCCCGAAGCGCTGGCCCTGATCGAACGGGCGATAGGTGAGGTGTCGTAGCCGGGGCTTCCGCCAGATCGCCTGTATTTTCTGATCCCAGATATCCTGCGGGATGATGAGCGTGAAAAAAATCCCCCGGCGGGGGATTTTAGCCAAGAACGCCTAGCCCGTGGCCGGGCCGGGGCGCGCGAAGGCCCCCGGCTCGGGCGATGAAACTCAAACCACCTTCATCCGCGCGCTCCGCTTGCGACCCACGGATCCGTCGATGAAGTTCAGCACCAGCGGTCGGATATTGTTGCGCCAGCTTTTCCCGGCGAAAATCCCGTAGTGCCCGGCACCCTCTTCGAGATGCTGGTGTTTGCGCTCTTCGGGCAGGCCGGTCAACATCTTCAGTGCGGCAACGCATTGGCCGGGGGCGGAAATATCGTCATGGGTCCCCTCGACCGTCATCACCGAAATGTCGGAGATCTTGCCGATATCGACGCGGGTTCCGGCCACGATAAACTCATTCCGGGCAATTTCCCGGTTCTTGAAGATGCGCTCGACGGTCGACATGTAGAATTCGGCCGTCATGTCCATCACCGCCAGATATTCATCGTAAAAGCGGTTGTGATGATCGTGATCCGAGGCTTCGCCCTTGGCACCGCGCACCACCTGTTCGTAAAAGGCCTTGCCGTGGCGATCCGAGTTCATCGAGATGAACGAGGAAAGCTGCAACAGCCCGGGATAGACCATCCGCCCCGCCCCGGCATATTTGAAGCCGACCCGTTGCAGCGCCAGATGTTCCAACTGCCCCATCGTCACCCGGCGGCCAAAGTCGGTCACATCGGTTTGCGCCGCATCGGGGTCAATCGGGCCGCCGATCAGCGTCAGGCTGCGTGGCTGGGCCGAGGGATCCTCACCGGCCAGATAGGCGGCGGCGGCAAGGGTCAGGGGTGCTGGCTGACATACCGCGATCACATGGGTATCGGGCCCCAGATGGCGCATGAATTCAACCAGATAGAGTGTATAATCCTCGATATCGAATTTACCCTGGGATACCGGAATATCGCGGGCATTGTGCCAATCCGTCACGAAAACATTGCAGTCGGGCAGTAGACTGGCCACAGTTGAGCGGAGCAGTGTGGCATAGTGGCCCGACATCGGAGCCACCACCATAACACTGCGCGGCTTTTGCGGGCGGCCCAGCACCTTGAACTCGATCAGGTTGCCAAAGGGGCGCTCAACCACGGTTTCAACCCGCACCACATGGTCGCGGCCATCTTCGCTGGATACGGTGCGTATGCCCCAGTCAGGCTTGACGACCATCCGGGCAAAGGACCGCTCGGTCACTTCGCCCCAGGCTGCCATCAGATTGAACATCGGGTTTGGGGCCAGGCCGACTGCCGGATAGGATGCCATGGCCCGCGCGGTCGCCCCCAACCATTCGTTGGTGTTGCGGACGGTTTCCATCATGTCGTAAGTAAGCATATACTTCATAGTGCCTCGCTTCCAGGAAAGACCCGCTGTTCCCGTCGCTTTCCCAGGCTGGCGACGCAATGCTGCATGGCAGAATGTAGGGTGGAAACGTTAACATGACAACAGAAGATCATGACTCTGCTGAAAATCTGGAGCGTTTGAACGCCAATTTGCTGAAAGTTGAAGCCTTGTCGCAACGGCTGGTTGCTGCAGTCGCACAAAAGAAGCCGCATGACGCCGGGCTGGCAGGCCCGGGCGACGATGTGTTCATGAAGGCGGCTGCCGCCTATATGGTGGAGATGCTGCAGAACCCGTCGAAAATTCTCGAACATCAGATCAGCTACTGGGGCAAGTCGCTGAAACACTATGTCGAAGCGCAGCAGGCGCTGAGCGGCGGCAAGTTGGTGGCACCCTCCGATCCCACCCCGAAAGACCGCCGCTTTGCCAACCCGCTGTGGGAGACGCATCCCTATTTCAACTACATCAAGCAGCAATACTTGCTGTCCTCCGAGGCGATGGAAAGCGCCGTTGCGTCGCTGGAACATCTGGATGCCAAGGACAAGAAGCGCGTTGAATATTTCAGCCGCCAGATCATCGACATGTTTTCCCCCACCAACTTCCTTGGCACCAACCCGGAGGCGCTGGCCCGGGCGGTTGAAACCGATGGCCAGTCGCTGGTGTCTGGTCTGGAAAATCTGGTCCGCGATCTGGAGGCCAACGATGGCGACCTGCTGGTGACGCTGGCCGACAAGGATGCCTTTCGGGTGGGCCAGAACCTGGCCACCACACCGGGTTCCGTGGTGTTTCGCAACCGGATGTTCGAGCTGATCCAATACACCCCGACCACCGAAAAGGTCCACCGCACGCCGCTGATGATCTTTCCGCCGTGGATCAACAAATTCTACATCATGGACCTGAAACCGGCCAACAGCCTGATAAAATGGATCGTCGATCAGGGTTTCACGCTGTTTGTGGTGTCCTGGGTCAATCCCGATGCGCGCTATGCCGAAGCCAGCCTGGAAACCTATGTGGATGAGGGCTACCTGACCGCGATCCGCGAGGTGAAGGCGATCACGGGTGAGCCAAAAGTGAATCTGGTGGGCTATTGCATAGCGGGCACCACCTTGGCGTTGACGCTCAGCCTGATGACCGAGCGCCACGATACGTCGGTGAAATCGGCGACTTTTTTCACCACGCTCACCGACTTTTCCGATCAGGGCGAGGTAGGGGTGTTTCTCGACGATGATTTCGTTGACGGGATCGAGCGTGAAGTGGCGGCCAAGGGCATTCTGCATGCCTTTTTCATGTCGCGCACCTTTTCCTATCTGCGCTCCAATGATCTGGTCTACGCCCCGGCGATCCGCAGCTACATGATGGGCGAAGCGCCACCCGCGTTCGACCTGCTGTACTGGAACGGCGACAGCACCAATCTGCCCGCAAGGATGGTGGTGCAGTATCTGCGCGACCTGTGCCAGAGGAACCGGTTTGCCGAGGGCGGCTTTCCCCTGTTCGACCAGACACTGCATCTGAGCGGGGTCAAGGTGCCGTTGTTCGCCGTGGCCTGTGAAACCGACCACATTGCCGCGTGGCGCGCGAGTTTTTCCGGAGTGCAGCAGATGGGCAGCACCGACAAGACATTCGTTCTGTCGCAGTCGGGCCATATCGCCGGGATCATCAACCCGCCTGCCAAGCAGAAATACGGTCACTACACATCTGGTGCCGTTGCGACAGATGCTGATGGCTGGAAAGCCGGGGCAGAGTTCACGCCCGGATCATGGTGGCCACGGTGGGGCAACTGGCTCGGCAAGCGGTCGGGCGCAATGGTCGCGGCCCGTGCCCCCGGCGATTCGACCCACCCGATCCTGTGCGCAGCGCCCGGAACCTATGTGCTGGCCGATCCAAATCATTGAAATAGCTCGCGAATAAATTTTTGCTGCACCGCAGCATTTCCTCTTGATTTTCTGCGGTGCAGCGCGTATCTGTGTTGCATCGCAGAAACCGGGATCGTCCCGCTGCTAGGAGCACCAAAATGGCACAAGCACAAGATTTCACCAAAGTCATGCAGGACATGATGGCGGCTTTCCCGATGAACAACGCGTCGGTCACCGATGCGTTCAAAACCTCGGCCGCGCTGACCGAGAAAATGACCAAAGTGGCACTGGATGCCGCTGAAAAGTCGACCGAAATTTCGTCCAACTGGACGCGGGAAACGCTGGCCAAATTCGGTGCCGTTGCCAAAGCCAAAAACGAACCGACCGACTATACCAAAGCGATGACCGATTTCGCCTCGGCTTCCGCCGAAGCCGCGACCGAGTCGCTGGCTGCTTTCGCCGAAGTGGCGAAAAAAGTGCAGATGGAAACGGTTGAGCTGATGCTGTCGGCTGGCAAAGACCTGTCGCAAGACGCGACGGCTGCCGTGAAGAAAGCCACGACCGAAGCGACCAACGCGGCGAGAAAAGTGACCGCCGATGCTTCTGAAGCAGTGAAAGCTGCTGCAACCGAAGCCGCCTCGACCGTCAAGAAAGTGGCGACTGCCACCGCGCAGTAACCTCTACAGTTGATAGCCAATTCGCTCAAAGGATGAATTGCCGGGCGGGCCGCAAGGTCCGCCCCTTTCTTTTCCTGTCCCGCTCCCCTAAGGTTCTCTGCAATGCAGTATGGGAGAGCACCCGTGGTCGATGCCGCCAAGCCGTTGCTGATCAAGCGCTATGCCAGCCGCAGGCTCTACAACACCGAAACCAGCGACTATGTGACGCTGGAAGATATTGCCAGGTTTATCCGCGCCGGTCGTGAGGTGCAGATTGTCGATCTGAAAAGCGGTGACGATCTGACCCGGCAATTTCTGCTGCAGATCATCGCCGAACATGAAAGCCGTGGCGAAAATGTGCTGCCGCTGGATGTGCTTACCGATCTGGTGAAAAGTTATACGACGCAGGCGCAAAGTGTGGTGCCGCAGTTTCTGGCCCATAGCTTCGAGATGCTGCGCGACGGGCAAAGCAAGATCATGGAGAACCTGACGGCCATCCCCAACCCGCTGGCCGCAATGCCGGGGTTCGAGGCGATGCAACTGCAGCAGAAGGCTTTTCTGAAGTCGATCATGGGTGGGTGGTCAGGCGGGTCAGCGCCAGAGCCGGAAGCGGCGCCAGCGCAGAAATCCGAGATTGATGAAATCAAGAAGCAGTTGGCGGACCTGCAAATCAAGCTGTCGAAAATCTGAATCCACATATTTGCGGGCAGTCCGGGGGAGGCGCTGCCTCCCCCCAACCCGGCCACGGGCCGGGCGTTCTTCGCTAAAATCCCCCAGTGGGGTATTTTTTCACGCTCATCACCCTTCAGGATATTTGGGCCAATAAGAAACCCTGTGGGTCACGCCACCTCGGCAAAGACCTTTTTCAGCGCATCGCCCAGTTTGTTGAACATCTCGTCCAGTTGCGCCTCGGTGGTGATGAAGGGCGGGCAAAGCACGATCGCCTGTCCCAGCGGGCGGCAGATCAAGCCGTGATCGGTACAGCTGTTGGCGATGCGTTCCGATACCGACAGATGGCCGGGGAAGGGGGTCTTGCTCGCCTTGTCCTTGACCGCTTCCAGCGCCCCCATCAACCCGACGCCGCGCCATTCGCCGATATTGGGGTTTTCCGCCAGATGGGCCATGCCGGCCTGAAACTTCGGCGTCAATTTGCGCACATTTTCAGCAAGACCCTCGTTCATCACCACATCAATCGCCTTCAAAGCGATGGCGCAGCCGACCGGGTGACCCGAGGCGGTGAAGCCATGGGGAAATTCCTCGACCTTTTCGGCGGCGGCCTGAATGCGGTCAGCCAGTTCGGGGCCAAGGATCACTGCCCCCATCGGGAACAGGCCCGCCGTGATGTTTTTGGACGAGATGATGGCATCGGGCATGAAATCAAAGGTCTGGCAGCCCCAGGTGTTGCCGGTACGGCCAAAGCCGGTGATGACCTCATCAGCGATCAGAGGGATGCCGTATTTCTTCAGGATCGGCGCCACCGCTTGGAAGTATCCGGCCGAAGGCACGATCACGCCGCCCGCCCCCATCACCGGCTCGGCAAAGAAGCCGGCGATGGTGTCGGCCCCTTCCTTGATGATGGTGGCTTCCAGTTCGCGGGCAAGACGTGTGGTGAACTGCGCCTCGGTCTCGCCCGGTTGGCCAAAGCGCCAGTAATGCGGGCAACCGAGGTGAATGAAGCCGGGCAGAGGCAGGCCGAACACCGAGTTGTAAGGTTTGGCGGTCATCGAGGCCGACACGGCGGTGACGCCGTGGTAGCCATTGATCCGCGTCAGGATCTTGCGGCGCTGCGGATTGCCTTCGGAGCCATGCATGAACCACAGCGCCTTGACCATTGTGTCATTCGCTTCGGACCCCGAGTTGGTGTAGAACACCCGGCCACGGTCATAGGGCGACACTTCGATCAGCTTTTCGCTGAGCATCACCGTCTGATCCGACATCCGCCCGAAAAAGGCGTGATAGCCGGGAAAGCGGTCATATTGCGCTTTGGCCGCAGCGATCAGGCCGGGATGGTCAAAGCCCGCCACCATGTTCCACAGGCCGGAATTGGCATCGAAATAGCGCTTGCCATGCACGTCGATCACATATGGCCCTTCGCCATGGGTCAGCACCACAGCGCCGCGCTGGTGAATCGAGGGCAGATCGGTAAAGCCGTAAAGCGATGCGGCATCGGCGCGGCTTTCCCAGCTGTTTGGTGTGTCGTCGCGCATGTCATATCCTCCGGCTGCTTTGTGCCACGCTACAGAGTGGCGCAGAAAGGTTCAATCGGGCGCGTGATCGTAGGCTGCGGGGGCAGAAAGCCGCCGCTTCGCCAGGCGTATGTCGCCATTCCTTGCCACCAGACGGTTCCGGCGATAGTTTCCGCACGGTACTGGGCGGAGAGCGCGATGGTAGACACATCTGGCCGTATCACGCTTTGGGGCATCGAGGTTTTTGTGGTGACAGCCGAAGAAGGCGCGATTTCTTCGGCGGCGCGGCGGCTTGGTGCCAGCCCTTCGGCCATCAGCCAGCAACTGACAGGGCTGGAAGCGGCGCTTGGCACCATGCTGCTTGACCGCAACACAAGGCCGGTCACCCTGACCCCGGCGGGCGAGATGTTTCGCCGCCGCGCCAAGATCATCCTGAATGAGGCAGCACAGGGCCGGGCGGAGCTGGCAACGGCCGACCTTTCCGGCCTGACCTCGTTCCGGCTGGGGATGATCGAGGATTTCGATGGTGATGTGACGCCGCGCCTGCTGTCCGACATGGCGGAGGAACTGAAAGGCTGCCAGTTCCTGCTGGAAACCGGGGCCAGCCACCGGCTGTTCGACCAGTTGGACACCCGCGCGCTGGATGTGGTGGTCGCCGCCGACATGGGGGCTGCGGCGGAATGGATGGAGGTGCATCCGCTGCTGACCGAACCCTTTGTCGCTGCGGTTCCCAAGGGTGCGATTGGCAAGGGCGATCCGTTGCCGCAGTTGCAGGCGCTGCCGCTGATCCAATATACCGCGCGCCATCTGATGGGGCGGCAGATCGCGGCGCATCTGGCGCACCAGAACCTGCGGTTGGCCCATCGGTTCGAACTCGACAGTTACCACGCCATCATGGCGATGGTGGCCGGTGGCGCGGGCTGGACGATCCTGACGCCGCTGGGGCTGCTGCACGCGCAGCGGTTCCTTGACCGCGCCGAGATTTTGCCGCTGCCCTTTGCCCCACTGAGCCGCACGATCTCGCTGAATGCCCGGATCGGGGTGCTTCGGGACATGCCAGGGCAGATGGCAGCACGGATGCGGCCGCTGTTGCAGGAACTTGTCGTAGGCCCGGCGTTGGCGCAACTGCCGTGGCTGCGTGGGGAATTGCGGGTGCTTTGATGCGGATCAGGCGACGACGGGTTCTGCTCTTGCCGCCTGATCCACGAAAAGTCCGAGGCTGAAACTCAGCTACCGCTCAAACTCAGGTGCCGTAGGCGCGGCGCTGGCCCATCACTGCATCGGCGGCGGCCGTCAGCGCATCGGCGATGTAATCCAGATCGCCCCGTTGCAGCCGGGCGGGCAGCCGCACATCGCAGGCCCGCATCAGCATGGCCCGGGTTTTCGGCAGGTCGGGGGCCTCGCCCAGAAACTTCCAGTTCCAGAAAGCCCGTGCATTGTCGGCCGACAGGCCGAACACCTGCACCGCCACGCCGCGCTGTTTCGCCTCGGCCTGATAGGCCAGCGCCTGAGCATCCAGATCGAACCCCACCAGGTTGAACTGGATCGAATCCGGGGCCCGCTGTTCGGCGGCCATTGGCGGCGGCACATCCAGCCAGTCGCAGCGGTTCAGCCGCCCGGCAACATAATCGTGGTTCGCCCGGCCATCAGCGACGCGGCGCGCCACCAGCGGAATCTGAGGCCGGATCACGGCGGCAGACAGGTTCTGCATCCGCATGTTGTACAGCGGCAGGCGGTTTTGCCAGTGGTCAAAGCTGTTCTGCATCCCGGAATGTTTTTTCCAGTTATGCTCATAGGCACCCGACATGATGATGGCGCGCGCCGCCAGTTCGGGGTCGTCGGTTACCATGATGCCGCCTTCGCCGGCATTGATCAGCTTGTAGGATTGAAAGCTGAAACAGCCGACTTTGCCGATGGTGCCGATCTTGCGGCCATGCCATTCGGTGCCGAGGGAATGGGCGGCATCCTCGACCACGGGGATATTGCGGGCGTCGCACAGGGCCATGATGGCGTCCATGTCCGAGGTGTGGCCGCGCATGTGACTGCTCAGGACGGCGTCGGCATCCGGCAGTTTGGCCGCAAAATCGGCCATGTCGACGCGGTAGTTGTCGCAAA
>Ga0105049_10000709_pt1 | contig 37673 bp, 36 predicted proteins | sample MAT06_FD_78087 | JGI IMG/M metagenome (GOLD analysis project Ga0105049, IMG submission 78087) | Freshwater microbial communities from Lake Fryxell liftoff mats and glacier meltwater in Antarctica - MAT-06 | ecosystem: Environmental > Aquatic > Freshwater > Ice > Liftoff microbial mat | place...
CCCGATTTATTGGGTGTATTAGGCTTTACTGCTGGACCAACTCAGAATGATACTGCTTTTAAGAGTTCATTTCCTTATGTAGCAGCTCCTTGGAGAGGTTATGATTATCCTCTACAACCAAGATTCTAATTTTCAATAAATAAACAGATTAAAATGAAAAACAAATCAAAATACATTTCTTTTTTGATGATTGTCCTGGGAGGTTTGACGAATCTCTTATATGGATCATCGCACCGTGAGGCCCCTTTGATATCAAACGATCCACTTGCAGACAATACGGATTTGTATGCCTTTAAAAGCCCTTGTGATGCTGAAAATATAATCATCATAGCAAACTATATTCCTTTTGAACATCCTGCAGGCGGACCCAATTGGTACACCTTTGGCACGGATATTCGCTATGAAATTCATGTAGACAATGACGCTACTACTCCTGGTGATGAACTGGTATATAGATTTACTTTTTCACAAGTGAATCAAGATCCTAACACATTTTTTAACATCAGATTAGGGCAGCAAAACATCAAAACAAATTTCAAATGTGAAAGAAGTACTGATGGTGGTGTAAGTTTTCAAACAATAGTAGCCAATGGCACTGTTCCTCCAGCTAACATAGGTCCAAGGACAATTGAATCACCTGTTGGTTTAGGGACAACGTATGATGCGCTCATCCAAGGAGCAATTGCCACTGCAAGTACTGGGGAGAAAATATTCTGTGGACCTTCAGATGATCCCTTTTTTGTTGATCTGGGCGGTGCATTTGATCTTGGTGGTTTTAGGACTGGATCTGAAGCAAGAGATGGCGTAGCAAAATTTAATACCCATTCTATTTGCATTGAGGTGCCGGTTTCTAATCTTCAAAAGGACAATAAAACAGTCGCTCAGGCTATTAATATTTTAGATCCAGCATATGTTGTTGGTATTTGGGCTTCAGCATCAAGACCTCAAATAAAGACTCTATCAGCTTCAGGAGGGAATCCCACCAATACTGGAAATTGGATTCAAGTTTCAAGATTAGGTATGCCTCTAACAAATGAAGTTGTTATTGCTGTAGGCCAAAAAGACAAGTGGAATAGGACCAATCCATATACTGGGGATCTTCAATATGCGTCTAATTTTGTAAATCCTGAATTAGCACTCTATATGGATGACAGTCAATTTGGTGGTGCAGTACCAGGCTTATCAAAATTGAGAATTCAATCTAATTCTTTGGGTTCATTTGATTTTAGAAATGGTAAGAAGGGATTATATGGCTTAAAAGGAAATCCAGCATTGGCAGGTACGGCTTTGGACGATGCACTTTTTGGAACGATTTTGTTGCCTGATAGTACAAGCCCACGGGCAGTTGATTTGCTGCCAATATTTTACACAGGTGTTCCAAATTTAGCTCCCTATCAACTTGCTACTGGTAAAAATGGCAATCCTTTGGCAAATGGCAAACCATTTATCAATAATTTTTTGCCGAGTTTGGGGGATATGTTAAGATTGAATATGGCAGTGCCAGCAACACAAAGAAATGATCCAAAGTTCAGTTCTTTAGGAATAGTTTCTGCAGCAGTTCTTGGTCTAACCGATCCTCTTTACAATGGCAATTCAAACATTCAATTTATACCCAATATGGACGGTTTTCCGAATGGCCGTCGATTAGAAGATGATGTTACAACAATTGAGCTTCAGGCAGTAGCAGGTGTTGCTCTTGCAGCCATTGGACTATGGTATGATGATTATATTGCAGGTGGAAGTCCTGTGACACCTCAATTGTTGAATGTATTATCTTTTGATGCTGGAATCACCAAAAATGATACAACATTTAAGGCTTGTTTTCCTTTTGTACAGACACCTTGGGCAGGTTTTAGAGGTGAAGGCTATGAGGCTCCAAATGCAGTTGTAAATGTTGACTTTGGTCGTAATAACACCACATTAAAGGTATATCCGAATCCTACATCACAAAATTGTACTGTGAATTACGAAGTATCCAGTCCTGCAAGATTAAGTCTCCAAGTGATTAATACACAAGGTAGGGTTGTAAAAACCATAGATCTTGGCATTAAGCAAGATGGGAGAAATGAATTTGTATTGGACGTTCTAGATCTGACAAGTGGAACCTATTTTGTCAATCTATTAAAAAATAAAAAAGTAGCTTCAAGCACTAAGCTTGCCGTTATTCATTGATTAAATTTTTAAAAACTGGCAGAGGTTTGAATTTTTCGGCCTCTGCTTTTTTAAGATTAAAAACATTTATTATGAAAATTAATAACTTTTACCTACTAATTTTTGCGCTTTTTGTGAGTTACATTTCATGTAAAAAGCAATCGGATATACCTGAATTGAAGGAAAGAAAAGGGATTCTAGGCCAAGCCGTAGAATGGAAAGATACAAAAATCAAAGTGTCTAATTTGATTAAAGACTTATCAGCGTATCCTCAAGATATTAAAAAACGAACACAATTATTGGGTATCTATGTTAACGAAGCAAGGGTTACTGGCGATCCCTATTATTACCAAGCCTCAAATATTTTAGCAGATCAAATACTGGTCATGGATCCCAAAAACTTTGAAGCCAAAGTATTGAAGTCTTCGGTTTCAATGTCCATGCACCAATTTGAAGATGGCAAGAAAATAGCAGAAGAGGCCATGTCATTGAACCCAAACAACGCTTATATATTTGGAATGTTGGTAGACGCTAATGTCGAATTGGGGAATTACAATAAAGCTATAGAATACTCCGAGCGGATGCAGAGCTTGAGACCTTCACTTGAATCTTACGCAAGAGCTTCCTATCTGAGAGAAATCTATGGTGATTACGATGGAGCTATTAAGGTAATGAATCTGGCTGTGAATGCAGGTAGACCTGGATCTGAAAGTGCTGAATGGGCCAGAATTACTTTAGGTGACTTGTACTTAAACATTGGTCAGCCAGACAGTGCAAAACTGATTTACCAAACGGTTTTACAACTTAGACCGAGCATGGTAAATGGTCATATTGGGCTTGCTAAAGTTGAAAAAATTAAAGGAAACTTCGATTCATCAATTCAACATGTAGAAGATGCAATTCGAATTCAATCTGAAGCCAACTTTGTTTCGATGTTGGCAGAATTGTACAGATTAAAGGGGGATTTCGCTAAATCAAAAGAAATAAACAAGGAAGTGCTTGATTTGCTATTGGAGAATGAAAAAGTAAATACAAAAGACGGACTAAAACACAATGGAAATAGAGAGCTTGCCTATTCTTACCTAGCCAATGGAGATTTGAAAAAATCTTTGGAACTCGCTAAAATAGATCTAGCGTTGAGGCCTGATAATATAGATGCCAATGAATTAGTAGCTTGGATTTATTATGGAATGAATAATCCTGAAATGGCATTAACTTTTAGCAAGAAATCTTTAGCAACAGGGAGCAAAAACCCTAATTATTTATACAAATCTTATCTGATCAGAAAGGCTGCAGGTGAGACGTTAAGAACAGAAGAACTATTGAAAATGGATGAAATAAAACCTTATGTTGACCCTTCCTACAAATCTTAAAATTGATAGTAGTGGCAAGAAAAAACATTTCATTCTTATGGGATTGTCGGCTTTATCTTGTAATGAAATATTCGCTCATACCATCAATTATGTTTTAGATAAAAAACCCTCAGGATCAATTACCTATGAATATATTGTAGAAGGTTTTAAACACATTCTTCCGCTTGGTTTGGATCACATATTGTTTGTTACTTGTGTATTTTTTCTTGGTAAAAATATCCGGGAAATAATTTTACAGGCGTCCATGTTTACAATTGCCCATACCATTACTTTGGGCTTGGCTACCTACGGTATTATAAATCCTCCAATTGAATGGATAGAGCCGATTATTGCTTTGTCAATAGTGTTTCTTGCTTTGGAAAATTTCATGTCCGAGAAAATTCAAAAATGGAGGTTTATTATGATTTTTTCATTTGGATTGGTACATGGGATGGGTTTCGCAAGTGCGTTGGATCAGCTTGGAATGCCAAGATATGCTTTTATGAATGCTTTGATAAGTTTTAATATTGGAGTTGAACTAGGTCAAATAGCTGTTATAACGGCACTTTATTTGATTTTTGGACATTGGTTTTCTGCACAGCCCTGGTATCGCAAAAGAATTGTTCAACCCATTTCACTTTGTATTGCAATGGTCGCTTTCTACTGGACCATCCAAAGAATTGGTTGGATATAAAATCCGAATAGCTTGATTGACTCGTAAGTGGTTTTATAAAAATTAATCAAGATGATCAGAACAATACACGCAATAATCTTTTTATTATTTTCAGTATTTTCCTTTGGACACACTGGAACTATTAAGGTCCAGGTATTGGATGGCCAAAACAAACGCACTTTGGCAGGAGTTCATATAATAGTTGATGAGTTGGGACGAGATGAAATTACCGACTTATTTGGTGTAGGGTTGTTTCAAGAGATTATGCCAGCACAGTACCATTTAACCATTCAATTTATCGGGTATAATACCTACAATGCAAGTGTTGCAGTAGTAGATGGTGAAACTCAATACCTAACAATTTATTTGGAAACAAAATCCATTGCCATTGAAGAGGTTGTTATCAAATCACCCATAGATCAGAATTTATCATCCGTAAGCGCATTAGACATTGAAACCCGACCAACTAATTCTACACAGGATATGTTGCGAATTGTTCCTGGGTTGTTTATTGCTCAACACGCTGGAGGTGGAAAAGCTGAGCAAATATTTCTTCGTGGTTTTGATATAGATCATGGTACGGATATTAATATTGCAGTTGATGGTATGCCAGTAAATATGGTGTCACATGCCCATGGACAAGGTTATGCAGATTTACATTTTTTAATACCTGAAAGTGTTGACCGTGTTGATTTTGGAAAGGGTCCATACAGATTGGAGAAAGGCAATTTAGCAACGGCAGGTTATGTGGAGTTCAAGACAAAAAGATTTTTGGATGAGGACTTTGCAAAAGCAGAACTGGGAATGTTTAATACCAGGCGTTTTGTTTCGGGATTGACATTATTGAATACCGATAATCAAGGTATTAATCAGAACGCTTATGCAATTTGTGAGTTTCTTGGAGGAGATGGCTATTTTGATGCTTCTCAAAATTTTACCAGATTTAATTTGTTTACTAAATATTCTAAGCAATCGAAATCCAATATCTTTAATGTGTCTTTAAGTGCATTTAGAAGTAGTTGGGATGCTTCAGGACAAATTCCAGAAAGAGCAGTACAACAAGGATTGCTCAGAAGATTTGGTCAATTAGCTCCCGGCGAAGGAGGGCAAACCACTCGTTACAATGCAAATTTAAATTATGTCAAAAGCATTGACAACCAACAATCATTAAAAACAAATATATGGTTGGGTTACTATGATTTCCAATTGTTCTCTGATTTTACTTTTTTCTTAAATGATCCGATCAATGGAGACCAAATTATGCAAAAAGAAAGGCGTTTCCTTTATGGATTTGAAGAGAAATATGAAAACAAATTTCAGTTGGGTCAATTGCCAAGTTCGATTTATATTGGAATAGGTATGCGCAACGATCAAACTTACGATACCGAATTGAGTCGAACCTTAAACAGACTCATAGTTACCAATCCCTTAGCTTTGGGTGACATAAAAGAAAACAATGTATTTGCATATGTTGGCCATACTTTGGATATGTCATCAAAATTCAAACTAAATTATGGACTTCGTTATGATTATTTCCAGCATAATTATTTTGATAAACTTGAAACGAAATACAGTAATAATTCAGCCGCTAGTGGAGTTTTAAGTCCTAAGCTGAATTTGACTTATGATTTTACAAATAGAATTAGATTTTACTCTTCTTCTGGAATTGGTTTCCATTCCAATGATACCAGAGTGGTTGTAATTCAAAAGGGAATAAACATACTTCCAAAGGCCTACTCAACTGATATTGGTGCCAATGTTAAGTTAAACAAGTTTACTTTTTTAACCTTGGCTGCCTGGTATTTGGAGTTAGAGGATGAATTTGTTTACGTTGGTGATGAAGCCGTTGTGGAAAGTGGTGGTAGGACTAGAAGATATGGAGCAGATCTAGGTTTGAGAGCTGATATATTTTCCTGGTTGTATGCAGACTTTGATCTCAATATAACAAATGCCCGTTCTACGGCTTCACTAGAATCAAATTTGATTCCATTGGCAGCAAATTTTACCTCAATAGGTGGATTGACAGCTAGGTTCGGCTCTTTTTTAAGCAGTATTCGTTACAGGTATTTGGGTGATAGACCAGCAAATGAGGACAATAGTGTCATAGCCAAAGGGTATGGTTTGGTTGATGTTGTAGTAAAATATTCTGTAAAAAGATTTGACTTTGGTATTCAGATCGAGAATCTTTTGAATGCAGAATGGAACGAAGCACAATTTGATACAGAATCCAAAATGTTCAATGAAAGCGAATCTGTTTCTGAAATTCATTTCACTCCTGGTACGCCATTTTCTTTTCGTGGGAGTGTAACATACAAATTTTAGAAAAAAGTTCAAACCATAATCGGCATTAGCGCATTTAGCCTTTGAGCAAAGCCTTAAGAGTCAACCAAAATCATTGATTTTGTCGAGTGGTCAAGACCCAAAAATTTTTGAAATAACCAAAAATTTCGTCGATTAAGCGTCTGACGATGAATTTGGGTTATACATTATTACCAAGTCCAAACGGGGAAAGCGCCTAAGAATTTTAGTCATTTGCAGCAACTTATCAATTCACGACTTATTTAATCGAGAACTTACAAAGCACCCATCACAAATAATGATGACATGGTTGGACTAGTTACTCCGCCTAGTTTTTCAATGGTTATTGCGAAAGCATCTGCGGAGGCAATATTTTTCATATTTTGAAGATCTTGACCAGGAATATTAATCATACCTGCATCAATAGCCTGCCCATTCTTTAAAGCCCACAACTGGTATTGTTTATTGGGTGGTAAAGGCGGGAAATCCTGAATAGCAATGCGTACATCGGTTTTCTGAGGATTAAAATAAATCCTTGCTTGGGCCAAAATATTAGGTTTAACACCTTTTAGTTCAATGATTTGATAAGATTTGTCAAATAAAATTTTCTTATCTATTTGGCATGCTGTTAAAGCTTTATTTAACGCAACGATACTATCTTGTAGAATTATTGTGTTTTTTTGTAAATCTTGAGCTTTAGATTTGATTAACGAATTCTGGTAGGCTAAAATTAATGCTGAAGATATTGCAAGAACACTTAACCATTTAAAAATTGATGAACTTGGTAATGTTGACTGTTTGGTTTCAGACTCAGCCTCTGTAAAATGCAGTGAGTCAGCTTTTTGAATTTCATCCCAAATTTTGTTTTTCAATTCATTGTTTGGAGTAACAGCGTTTTCAATTGCTAACTTTTCAAAAGACAGTTCAATTTTTTCAAGCTCAACCTTGACCTCAGGGAATTGCAAAGCCATTCGTTCCACCTCCAACATTTCTGCTTTATCGAGATGTCCAAGAACATAAAGTTCCAATTGACCACTTTGTATGAATTCTTGACTAGACATGATTGTACAATAATCTAAGTTTCGTGATGGCAGCTCTTAATCTGGTTTTAATAGTTCCTAATGGCAACCCCAGTTCTTCAGCAGCTTCGGAATGAGTAAATCCTTTGAAATAGATTATTTGTAGAACTTGGAGATGTTCGGGGTTAAGATTTTTAATAATTTCAGGCAAGTCTAAGGTATCTATATTTAAAGAAGATGTTTCATTGTCAACAGTATCTACGAGTTTATCATCAATATGGTTTGAATAGTTGTAATTCTTCAAACGTGTGAAATCAATGGCTGTATTCCTTGTAATATTGAGCATCCAGGTGAATAGCCTTCCTTTTGTCGGATCATAACTTTCAATATTTTTCCAAATTTTCATGAAACTCTCTTGAAGTACTTCTTCAGCTATTTCTGGCTTGGGGTGTATTCTTGAGGCTACTCCCATAAGGGCGGCCGAATATTGCTTGTATAGATAATCGAAAGCAATTTTATCTCTTGCTTTGATATGTAATACAAGTTCTGATTCTGAATACATTTAAGTAGATGGAGCGTTAATTAATTCAAATATTTCTCTACATCATGGTAAGGTAAATTGAAAGCATCTGCAACGCCTTTATAAACCACATCGCCATCAATTACATTCAATCCTTTACGGAGTTCCAAGTTGTCTTGACATGCTTGTTTCCAGCCCTTGTTGGCCAATTGAATAACATAGGGTAGTGTAGCATTAGTCAAAGCAAGTGTAGAGGTATACGGAACTGCTCCAGGCATGTTTGCAACGCAATAGTGTACAATGTCATCAATGATGTATATTGGATTCTCGTGTGTTGTTGGTTTACAAGTTTCAATACATCCACCTTGATCAACTGCTACATCTACCAACACAGTACCAGGTCTCATCATTTTTAGCATTTCACGAGTAATGAGATGTGGTGCTTTTGCTCCAGGTATTAATACAGCTCCAACTATTAGATCTTGATCACCTATCAATTGTCTGATGTTGTATTCATTGGAATACATAGTTATAACATTGGCAGGCATAATATCACTTAAATATCTTAGTCTATTTAGGCTGACATCTAGAATTGTAACTTGAGCGCCAAGACCTGCAGCCATTTTAGCGGCTTGAGTTCCTACTATACCGCCACCCAATATCAATACTTTGCCTGGAGGCACACCTGGCACACCGCCAAGTAGCACTCCTCTGCCTTTAGTCGGTTTTTCTAAATATTTTGCACCCTCTTGGATAGCCATTCTTCCTGCCACTTCTGACATAGGTACCAATAAGGGTAAACTTCTATCCACAGATTCCACAGTTTCATATGCAAGACAAACGGCTTTGCTATCAATCATGGCATTTGTCAATGGTTCATAAGATGCAAAATGGAAATAAGTAAAAAGCAAATGAGATGGTTTTACCAATCCGTACTCTTCAGCAATAGGTTCTTTTACCTTAACAATCATTTCCGCTTTATCATAAACCTCTTGTATAGTGGCAAGGATAGTTGCTCCAGCTTGTGTATAAGCATCATCTGAAAACCCACTACCTATCCCGGCGGTTGACTGGATAAAAACTTCATGCCCCCTTTTGGTCAGCTCGAGCGCCCCAGCAGGTGTGAGTGCTACCCTATTTTCACTTGATTTAATTTCCTTTGGAACACCTATTATCATGACAAATTAGTTTTATGACCACGAAGGTACATAAAAGACATAATCACAATGAAAAATAGGGAAACAAAAATGGCCCAAGAGTACTCGAGCCATGAAAAAAACGAATTTTACAATTCTTTAACCAAAACTTACACATTAAAGAATATTGCAATATCTATGCCAAATATTAAAAAAATCACTTATGTGTAAAAATTTTATGTGTTTTTTTTATTGGCTGTGGATTTTGGTATATCATTTCTTCGATGGCTCGCTCACCTAATTCGCTTAAACTGTATGTAAACTCATTGACATACAACGCTATATGTGATTTCATGACTTCTTCATTCATTTCTTGAGCATGAAATTTAACGAAGTTAGAAAGTTGATCATGTTGACTTTTTGCATATTCCAGGCTTCTTTTCATAAGTTTATCAACCTGATTCACATCTTCTGAAGCCAAGTTTTTGTTTGCCATTATGCCACCTAATGGAATTGGACTTGCAGTTTGTTGTTCCCAAAGCTCTCCCAGATCAGCGACTTTTTCGAAGCCATATTTTTGATACGTGAATCTACTTTCATGAATAATTAGACCGGCTTGTATTGTGTCGATTTGAATTCCAGTCATTATATCGGAGAAAAGCATCACGCTTTTGTTTTGATAATCAGGGAAGAAACGGTTTAAAAGGTAATTAGCTGTTGTTAACTGACCAGGAATACCTATCAAGGAATCATTATTGAGTTTTATTTCAGGCTTTTTGATCAGAAGCGGGCCACAACCGAAGCCAAGTGCTGAACCCGTATCCATAATAGTATAGTGTTGATAGCAGCTTTTGTAGGCATTAAAACTCAATTTGGTAAAATCCAACTTGCCTTTGAGTGCAAGTTGATTTAAGGCTTCTACATCTTCAATGATCAATTCAAAATCAATTCCTTCAGTATCTATTTTGTGATTTACCATTGCATCAAATAGATAAGTATCGTTGGGGCAAGGGCTAAAGCCAAGCGTATATTTTTTATCTTTGTGCATGCAAATTGGTTTACCTGAAATTTTATATGAAGATAATCATATTATCGCTGTAAACAAACCACATGGTTGGTTGGTTCAAGGCGATCAGACTGGCGATAAAACATTGGCTGATTGGGTAAAAGCTTACATCAAAGTGAAATATGAAAAGCCCGGTGATGTATTTTTGGGAGTGATACATAGATTGGATAGGCCGGCTGCTGGCATTACTTTATTTGCTAGGACTTCAAAAGGATTGGAGCGAATGAATAAACTTTTTCACGATCGAAACATTACCAAAAAATACGAAGCTTTAATTCCTAAGCTGGTTGGTCCAGAATCTGCACACTTGGTTCATTGGATTAAGAAATGGAATGAAAAGAATACAGTTGAAGTTTCAGACGTTCAAAAAGACAAAGAATTTAAGCAAGCTGTCATGGATTATTCGCTAAAGGAAGCAAGTAAAGATCAAGTGTGTCTTGAAATAAATCTGCATACAGGTCGTCCACACCAGATCAGGGCTCAACTTAGCAAAATGGGTATGCCCATTTTGGGTGACTTGAAATACGGTGCTATGCAGCCTTGGCATGATGGAAACATAGCGTTGAAGGCTGTTTTAGTGGAATTTGAGCATCCTTTCCAACATATCCCAATAAAAATATCGCTTTCTAAAAATCATTGGCAGAATAAATAGATACTAAAATCGTTTGGTCTTTGTAATTTTGCATCTTGAAACATTAATCATTCATAAAATTAAATTAAAATGAAATTCAAATCACTCTTATTGTTGGCAGTTGCCGCAATGGTAGTAGGTTTTACTGCTTGTAAGTCCAAGCCAAAACTTATGACTCCAGAAGAAGTAGCAAGCGCTGTAGACCAAAAATTTAACGAGCAAAAGGCCGTAATGGAGCCAGAATTGAATAAATTGTGTGATGCACAGTTTCCTCTATTGGTAAAAACAGCACAAGACAGTTTGGTGCTATTGGCTGCAGCAACACCTGCTCAATAATTAATTAACAGATTCAAAAACACATCGAAATGAAAAAATTAAGTGTAGTTCTTATATTGGCAGTAGCCATCACAGGAACAATTTTTTTAACTTCTGCTGGTGAGGAAATGTCCCCAGAGCAGAAAGAGCAAATGACTTCAATTGATCAGCAAGTGGCTGACAAAACATCTTCATTTAAGGCAGAAAAGGATGCAGAGTGTAAGGCTCGTGCCCTGGAAGCTGCTACTATTCAGGCTAAATCAGTTATTGCTGCAAACGCTGCCATGGCCGCAAAGTCAGGTAAAGCAAAGGTAAAGAAGCCAGTAATTAAGAAACCTGCTGCAAAGCCAGTAGTAAAAACTAATAGCGAAAACAAATGGAATAAAGGTACAGGCAAAGATGAGCCAGGTTCAAAATCCAAGTGGGAGGGAGATGCTAAGAACGATCCTTCCAAGCCAGCTGAACCTCAGGGTTCAAAGTCAAAATGGAAAAAAGGCGGAGAGTAACATAGTTTACTTTTTGAATAAATTTAATGCCTTTAGCTGATTCAGCTAAAGGCATTTTTTATTGGTTATTGTCCAAATATATCTTACGTCTTGAATGTAAGTGACTATCAATTATATTGAGGTGATTTGACCTTAGCAAAAAAGGCTTTCCTGAAAGAGTAAAATTTTCCTTTTATATGGAGGCTAACTTAATGCTCGTAACAATTCAATTTAAAATTTGAAGGGAGGTTGAGGGTTAAATTTCCACCCTAATATGCAAATTGGACACACTAAATAAACTCTTCAGCAGTAAAATGATACTTTTGGTTAAGAAATGTACAGTTGTGGTACGGATAACTCTTGAGGCGTAACCATATTTGTATTGAACAGAGGCATCAAGTTTTCTATCGGATTAACTACCAAATGGATAACGCTATATGTGTCTTTATTAACGACTTCTTTGTTGCATTTAACAGAAATATAGCCTGCTGATGAAGGGAGGATGGAGCTTGAAAACTGACCTAACAAATGCTCAAACTGCTTAAAATTTACAATAAATCGGCAAAAAAAAGCTGCCTAAAATAGTTTTAGGCAGCCTCTTTTATTATTTATCTAAAGTAATTAGATCTTGTTCATAGTTACTACACAAGTGAAAGCAGTTAGACCACCTGTTTTGGCTTCATAGTTAAGCGTGATTACCACCCCAGTAGAATTCTGTTCGCCTGAACCTGTGATTGTAAAGGTAGTTCCACCCAAATCAAATGAAGTTGCATCTAAAGTGAATTTTTTCTTGTTGTTAACATCAATAGTTGCAGTTGCATTCAAGGCTGAATCACCAAAGTTTGATATGGTTAGTTTGTTTAATGCCGAACCAGATGAAATTGAATTGGAATAGCTACCAGATGATGCCGGAACACAAGTTTCAGATGAGTTGTAATTCCCAACAAACTTAGTTCTAGAATCTACAGTACATTTCCCTTCTGCATCTACTTCAAAACCTACGTTACAAATGCAATCACCATTGGCGCATGCGCCATTGGCTCCGCATTCTACATCTTTACAGGGATCGTCATCACCACAAGAAGTAAATGTTAAAGTTGTAGCACTTACAAGTAGTGCAAAAAGTAAAAATTGAAATTTTTTCATGTTAAATTATTTAGGTTAAACTAATTATTAGTCATCAAAGGTAGAACTTTTGTATATTGCATCATCTTTTAAATCAAAAAAAAAAAAACAATGGTAAAAAATCTACAAATTTTGACACTGGTTTGTTTTTCTGGCATACTATTTTCTCAGTCAGATGTCACCCTGAAAATTAATCATTTGATCAATGGCAAGCCCTTGACGGTAGGCACAACCACAGGCATCAATAATTCTGGTGAGAATTATAGAACTGATAGATTGCAATATTTTGTTTCCGAAATTGTTATCCAGCACGATGGTGGTAAATCTACATCTTTTCCTAAGCTTTATTTGCTGGTCAATGGCAACAAACAAGTTTATACAATAGGTAACGGGGACATCACTTCAATAGAAAAAATCAGTTTTAAAATTGGTGTAGATGCTATTGCGAATCACAGTGATCCCGCTGCTTATCCTGCCAATCATCCACTGGCCTTAAGCAGTCCTAGTATGCACTGGGGTTGGGCTGCTGGGTACCGCTTTCTAGCTTTGGAAGGAGTTTGCACAACAAATGGCATTGAAGATATGTTTCAGTTTCATACAATAGGTAATGAAATGTACACTCCAATTGTTGTAAATAACCCACCATTTACAAAAACAGGTCAGTCAATTGAAATACTTCTGGATGCTGAATACAATCACTTAGTAGATGATTTGAAACTGCAAGGAGGTTTGATTCAGCACGGCAACCTTCCACCTAATCCTTCAATCATGAAGCATTTTGTTGATGTATTTGGTGCGGAAAGTGTAAGTACCACATCATTAAACTCTGACCCTGTATTGAGTTTGAATCTTTTGAACAATGAACTTTTGTTAAATTCAAACGAAATGTTTCAAACTGTCGGATTATACACAATGGCTGGAATTCCAGTGCTTTCAAAAGACTTTGGCAACGGAATTCAGCAAACACGAATTGTTACCAATGATTTTCAAAGTGGTATCTATATCCTTAAATTGGCATATAAATCTGGAAAAAGCTTAACTAGATCAATCGCATTGGTGAAGTAGACTCGATGAAACTTAAACGTTCCTTTTATGTCAGCCTACTGATTTCTGTCGGTCTTGTAGTTTCATGTCAAAAAGAAACAATTAAGGATCATTATTTTAAACTGCCGCCTGGTTTTAATATGCCTTTTATTCCTCAGGACAATGAGTTGACAGATGAGAGGTTCTTGTTGGGTAAAAAACTTTTTTATGATCCCGTTTTATCACGCGATTCGACGGTCTCTTGTGCAAGTTGTCACAAAATAGATTTGTCTTTTACAGATGGAATTGCAGTCAGTCTTGGAATTGAAAATCGACCAGGAACAAGAAATGCTTCCAGTCTTGCCAATGTTGCTTATGAGCCCTACTTGTTAAGAGAAGGTGGCGTTCCGACATTAGAAATGCAAGTCTTGGTTCCAGTTCAAGAACATGCTGAATTCGATTATGACATGGTTCTTTTGGCTGAAAAACTCCGCAAGGACGTTAATTACAACTCATTAAGCAAAAATGCTTATGGCCGTGAAATGGATCCTTTTGTGATTACCAGGGCCATAGCCAATTTTGAACGCCATCTGATTAGTGGCGAGTCTGCATATGACAAATTCCAATCAGGGCAAGCCAAGGCATTGAGTCCTTCTGCTCAAAAAGGTAGGGAATTATTTTTTTCGGAACGGTTGAATTGTAGCCAATGTCATGGTGGACAATTTTTTACCAATCATGCCTTTGAGAACAATGGTTTGTATCCTGATTACCTAGACATGGGCCGTAAGCGGCTCACGGGCAAGGCTGAAGATGATGCATTGTATAAAGTGCCAAGTTTGCGCAATATTGGATTAACTGCTCCTTACATGCATGATGGAAGTTTGCCTGATTTGATGACGGTGATCAACCACTATAGTTCCGGTGGTTATGATCATCCACACAAAAGTAATTTGATCAAACCCTTGAATCTAAGTGAAACTGAAAAAAGTGAGTTGTTTGATTTTTTAAACTCCTTAACTGACTATAACTTTGTATCCAATCAAAATTTCAAAAGATGAAATCATTTGCAAGTATTTTACTTTTTACATTAGTAATTTTTTCTTGCAAAAAGGATGAAAAACCAGCTGTCTTGGACACAACACCATACCCTCTTGAATATGGAAATTTTCCAAAGCCTCCCATACCTGCTGACAACCAATTAACCAATACCAAGGTTCAATTGGGGCGTTTGTTGTTCTATGATAAGAATCTAAGTGAGGATGGCACTCAAAGTTGTGGATCGTGTCACCTTCAAGCAAATGGCTTTAATGATTTTAGAGATTTTAGCATTGGAATAAAAGGATTACCTGGCAAGAGAAATGCAATGACCATTGCAAACTTAGCTTGGCATACCAATGGTTTTTTCTGGGATGGAAGAGCAACCACCCTAAGAGAACAATCATTGAAGCCCATTCAAGATCTATTGGAAATGCATGAAACACTAGAAAATGTTGTCAATAAAACTCAAAATAATTCGGATTACAGAGATCCGTTTATTAGAGCATTTGGAGATTTTGCAGTTACTTCCGAAAGAATATCTTTGGTTTTAGAGCAATTTATGAATACCCTAGTTACATACAATTCAAAATTTGATCAATGGAAAGCCGGAAAAACAACATTGACAGAATCTGAAAATAGGGGCCGAGAGTTATTTTTTCGTGAACCCGACTTGATTGCTGGAATTAAAGGAGCTGAATGTTTTCATTGTCACGGAGGTTTTGATTTTACTGATTTAAAGTACACCAGCAATGGATTGGATTTTGATTTTGAGTTTACAGATTTGGGTAGATACGAAGTAACTAAGAATGAAGATGACAAAGCAAGATTCAAAGTGCCGAGCCTAAGAAATATAGTCTTAACTGCTCCATATATGCATGACAGTCGTTTTAAAACGCTAGAAGAGACCGTTGAACATTATAATACAGGTGTGAAATTTTCTTCTACTTTGGATCCTTCCATGACTGGAGTCGCCCAGAATGGCCTGAATTTGAACGAACAGGATAAGCTCGATTTGATTAATTTCATGAAGACCTTGACGGACTCAAGTTTTATTAACAATCCTAATTTTGCAGATCCGCGACAGTAATGCATCTTTTTTATGCATTCCATGAATGGTTTTTTTACTTTTGCACCATGAACGATCATAAAAGAGCAGCGAAGCTAATTTTTAGCACTTTATTTGTTATGTTTGGAGTGTTCTTTACTTCCAGAATAAACGCCCAAACCACAGGGGGAATTAGAGGAACTATTTTAGATAAGAATACTGGAAATCCTATGTCTTTTGCTACTGTTATATTGGAGAATACCAAATATGGAGCAGTGTCAAATGATGAAGGTTTTTACACGATTCCGCAGGTTCCAATTGGTGAGTATTCCATGTTAATCAAATATTTTGGTTACGCCGAAATAAGAATGCAGGTTAAAGTCAGTAAGAGTGGTTACACCAACAAGCAGGTATTGATGGAAGAGAGTTCTATCGATCTTGAAGATATAGAGATCAATGCAGCCAAAGAAGCAGCCAAAACGGAGGTACTCATATCCAAAGTAACCGTGACTACCAAGCAAATTAAATCCTTACCCTCAACCGGCGGAGAGGCTGACATTGCCCAGTATCTTCCAGTCATTGCTGGGGTAATTTCAACAGGTGACCAAGGTGGACAATTGTATATTAGAGGAGGAGCACCTATCCAAAACAAAATATTATTGGATGGAATGACGCTTTATAACGCATTTCACTCAATAGGTTTTTTCTCAACATTTGAGACTGAAACAATCCGTTCAGTGGATGTTTATACCGGTGGTTTTGGCGCAGAGTTTGGAGGCAGAATATCAGCAGTTGTGGACGTTAAAACTAGAGATGGTAATAAGAAGAAACTGGCTGGAATAGTGAGTGCCAGCCCGTTTCAGAGCAAAATATTATTGGAAGGTCCATTAACGAGATTAAAAGCTGATGGCGGAGGAAGTACCTCTTTTATTTTAACCGGAAAAAGATCCTACATTGATCAAACTTCAAAAACTTTTTATTCTTTTTTGAAGGACAGTTTGGGTCTGCCTTTTAACTTTCAAGATTTGTACGGCAAGGTTTCTTTTAATTCATCCAACGGAAGTAAGGTTGATGTGTTTGGATTCAACTACAGAGACAACGTAATATATCAAGGCATAGCTGATTTGGATTGGAATAGTAAGGGAGGGGGTGCGAATTTCAGTATTGTACCTGGCGCTAGTTCTATGTTGATTGGTGGTAATGTTGCCTACTCTGACTATGATATCACTTTAAAGGAGGCAGACGGAAGTCCACGTAATAGCAGCATTGTAGGATTCAATATGGGTCTTGATTTTACGTATTTAGGTAGAAACAGTGAAACCAAGTATGGTTTTGAATTGAATAATTTTACAACGGATTTCAACTTTACCAATTTTAGGCAGATAGACATCAGACAAGAACAGTTTACTACTGAATTAGCCGGATTTGTGGCTTACAGGTATTCTTGGCCTAAATTAGTCATTCAACCTGGGATGAGAATACAGTATTACGCATCTTTGTCTGAAACGAGCTTTGAGCCAAGATTGGGATTGAAATGGAATATTGCTGATCGATTGAGATTCAAATTTGCTGGAGGATTGTACAGTCAGAATTTACTCAGCACCGTGAATGAACAAGATATAGTAAACCTTTTCGTTGGATTTTTATCTGGACCAGAAGAGCAGCTTTTAGATCCTAATGAAGAAAACCCTGCAAAGTCTAAGCTGCAATTTGCTAGTCATTTGATTGGGGGCTTCGAATATGATGCAACCAAGAATTTGACAATTAATGTAGAACCATATTTGAAGAAGTTTACTCAATTGATCAATCTGAATAGAAACAAGTTGAGGCAAACCGATCCAAATTATGAAACTGAGATAGGTGATGCGTATGGCATTGATTTTACCTTCAAATATGAAAAGAAATCATTTTATGCCTGGGCAACTTATTCATTGGGTTATGTAAATAGATTTGATGGAACCCAAACCTATCCAACTAATTTTGATCGTAGACACAATATCAACTTGTTGGGTTCATACAAGTTCGGGAAGGATAAGACATGGGAATTGGGTGCAAGATGGAATTTTGGTACTGGATTTCCATTTACCCTGACGCAAGGATTCTATGAGCAATTCACTTTAGGACAAGGTATTGGAACAGATGTAATATCCGGAAATGGTGATTTAGGCTTGGTTTACAGCTCAAACAGGAATGATGGACGCTTACCTACTTATCACAGATTAGATTTATCTTTGAAAAAGACCTTCATTTTTTCAAAAAGCTCAAAAATGGAGATTAACGCTACTGCAACCAATGCGTATGATAGAGATAATATATTTTATTTTGATCGTGTTCGTTACACCCGCGTGAATCAATTGCCATTATTGCCTGCCATCGCTGTTATTTTTCAATTTTAATCTTGAAATTCAGGACTATGAGGTATTTGCTGTTAATAACTGTTTGTTTGACTTTAGGAGTAGCCAATGCTCAAGAAGTTAATCTTCCTAAGTCTTTTGCCAAAGGCGAAAAAGAAATGATGTCCAATTATTTAGAAAATCTGAGTCCTAGTGGGAATTCTGAACCACCGATAAACAAACCGCGATCTCTTGCAGAATGGGAAGAGATGCAAGGTGTTTTTATTTCATGGAAGTCTTATCAATCCATCTTAAAAGAGATTGTGCGTTTTGCTCAAGATGAAGCAAAAGTTTATATCGCAGCAGCAGATACCAACAATGTTAAAAACTATTTAACTGCTAACGGTATCGACAATTCTAAAAACATAAATTACATATCCTATAATTCAAATAGTGTTTGGATGCGCGATTATGGCCCTAATTCCATTTATTTGGATGGAGTCGATTCGCTCGCTTTGTTGGATTGGATATATAATCGCCCACGTCCTCTTGATGATTCATTTTCATCAAAGGCAGCAAGTGTTACTGGCTTAGAGATGTACCAAACCATAGCGCCTCCTTATGACATGGTTCATACAGGTGGAAATTTTATGTCAGACGGTATGGGCAAGGCATTCTCATCAGAGTTGGTTCTGGAAGAGAATGGACCAAACAACAATTATGGTTTCAGCAATCAGTCAGAAGACGATATTAAGAATATTTTGGAGAAATACATGGGTATAACGGAATACGTTCTTATGCAAGCACTCCCGTATGATGGTATCAATCATATTGACATGCACATGAAATTATTAGATGAAACAACTTTACTTGTTGGCCAATATCCCACGGGTATCAGTGACGGTCCACAAATTGAAGCAAATATCCAATATGTTTTGTCCAATTATACTTCGAGCTTCGGAGTACCATACCGAGTTATAAGAATTCCTATGCCCCCAGATCAAAGTGGAAAATTTCCCAATGCTGGTGGCGATTACCGTACATTTGCAAATGCACTGATCCTCAATAAGACGGTCATTTTACCAGTTTATGAGCAGAAGTTTGATACAACAGCTGTAAGGATTTGGAAAGAAGCAATGCCGGGATACAAGATCCAAACCATTGATTGTGATCCAATGATCTCCGCAAGTGGTGCAATTCATTGTATTACCAAAGAATTGGGTGCAGCACAACCCTTGCTCATTCAGCATGCTAGATTGTCTGAAGTGGATATAAATGAATTCCCTGGTGGGTATGTAGTTAATGCAAGAATAAGCCATGCCAGTGGCATCCAAAGCACAAGTATGTATTATCGATTGAAAGGAGATATTGATTGGAACTTGGTTGAAATGGAAAAAATTGCTTCATCTATTCATAACGAATGGGAAGCTTTGATCCCGAGTCAAGTTGCTGGAACTGAAATTGAATATTACATTTCAGCGATTGCAGTGAGTGGCAAGTTTCAAGTTCGACCAATTACTGCTCCTGAAGGTTTTTATTCCTTTAAAGTAGAAGGTACTACCAGCTCTACAGAGATTGCAGAATCCTTTACAGAGAAATTGTTTCCTAATCCGGCATCAGCCAATACCTGTATCCCAGTTGTGATCAAAGCTGGTACAAAGATCCAACTCAGTTTGCTAGATGTAATGGGTAGGAATGTTGTTCAAATATTTGATGGTGAACAAGGAGTGACAAAACAAAATTATTTTATCAACGCCTCAAATCTGGAAGCAGGCGTATATTTCGTCCAACTACAAGCCAACGGGTATTCAACAACTCAATTATTGAATGTAAAGTAGGTAACAAGCTCATTTGTCGATTAAATGCTAAAGTTAAACTACTTTTAACCTATCAAAGTGGAATGATATCTTCGATTCATTTGTTAACAAAGAGAGGGCTTATACTCTTATTCGTAAAATAATAAATCAAATAAAATGAGTGCAGGAAAGATTTTATTAGGTGTACTTGCAGGTATAGCTGCTGGTGCCACATTGGGTATTTTGTTTGCCCCAGCCAAAGGCAGCAAAACGCGTAAGAAAATTATTGAGAAAGGAGATGAATACGCCGATGGTTTAAATGAACATATCCACAATTTGGCCAATACCGTCAATGACAAGATCGAACACTTGAAAGAGGATGCAATGAAAATGGCTGAGATGTGGAAGACTCAGGCAAAAGAAGCAAAAACCAACTCAAACAATGCTCCGGATTAGCTTTTATTGTGCTAAATGATCGGTTAGGGAATTGGGATGAATGTCTACAGTACCAGAATCTATAAAATCAAAATTAATTATAAATGGAAGGGTCAACGGATTCGTTAGAGAACTTGTACCAAAAGATAGAAGATTATATCAAGTTAACCATTGAATTGGGAAAGTTAAAGACTATTGATACCACGATATCAGTCATGACGGCCATGATATCAAAGTTGAGTGTCTTGGTTATGTTCTCATTGTTTTTATTGGTTCTCAGCATGGGTTTAGCTTTTTGGTTTGGCGAGTTACTCGGTAAAATTTATTATGGATTTTTTGTAGTAGGACTTATATATTTATCAGTTGCGATTCTGTTTAATGCGCGCATGCATAAGTGGCTAAAGAAGCCCCTTAGCGAGTTTATAATCAATCAATCAATAGATTAGCTTATGAGAAAAATAATAACTTCAGATGACCTCAAAATGGCTATTCAAGAACTTGAATGGGATCACAAACAAAAATCAATTGAATTGAGGGATCAATTTCATGAAACTTATGAAAGCTTGAAGCCCATTAACGTTATAAAGTCTAGTTTGAAAGACCTGAAAATATCAAAGGAAATAACAAAAGATGTTGTCAATACTTCCATTGGTGCAGCTACCGGATATTTATCAAGAGTATTATTAAGTGGAAGTACTGGCGGCCCAGTGAGGAAGATAGCTGGAGCTTTGGCTTATTCTCTCATTACTCAAGTTCTGTCCAACAACCCTGATCCATTGCTTAATGCAGGCAAGAACATCTATCACTCAATGGTTCATAAGCTTAAAACAAAGTTCAAAAGCCGAAAGAAAATTTAATTTTTAGATCATTTGATCTGTGTCCATTTTTAAGGAAGCTGCGATTTACTTTTGTTCAAAAGCTTTGTATTGGGAATTTTTTATAGGCATGATCAGAGGTGTCATTTGGATACAAACCTCTTCACTGATAATGTCACTTCAATTCACTATTTAAATCGAATTGCCACCAATACGGAAGCAGCTTTCACCAGAAAGCTGCTTTTGTAAATTGCTTTTAGTAAAGTTAGTCAGCACCATCAGTAGCTGCTCTTGCTATTGCAAGGTCACCTATTTTATGACCAACAGCCAAGCCTACTTCGCAATCCATTCTAAAATGAATACCTCCATATATTCTCGATTCAGATGCTTCTATTGCTTTAGCATCTAATTGAGAAGCATTTGCTGGAAACAAGTGAGAGAGTATTCTTGAAGCGGCTCCGCTGAATGTTGAGTGCCCACTGGTATATGCAGGAAAATTTGGAACTCCTGTAAAAGTTTTTATTTCAGGATCTACCTGTGAAGGTCGTGGATAGAAATAGAATGATTTGGTATCCCAACATGAAATGCCAGCATCCATCATTGCCATATTCAGTAATGCGTATGTTCTTGCTACTCTAACCTCACTCATTTTTGCATTATAGATTAAGTCAGTTGCAACATAGTTCCAATGTCCTGGAGGAGTATAGGTGCCAACACCGTCTGCCCAATAATGGCATATTGCTATCTGATCTCTGTCCTTTTTTGCAAGTACATCTTTCAATTCCTGAATTTGAGCTTTTACTTCATCTGAATTTGCAGCAGGAGGAACAGCTGGCCTAATGGCAATCATACCAGCTTTATCCATTAACCATGTTTTGACATCACCATATTTGATCAACATGGAAGGTCTTGCCGGAGATTCTAAACTAATCCAAGGCAACAAACCTTGGGCTTCGATAGCTTTAGGGATACTGTCATGAATAGTTGGATTTCCGTTGGCAAAGGCCATTCCATCTTTTGCACGTATTTTTATTTTCGCAGCAACCAATTTTGCCAGAGCTTCACCAGCTGCTATGTCACTTCTTACATTTGCGCCAGCCCAAAGTCTTGTATTTTTTTGTTCATTGGCTAAATCAGTCAAATAAGGCACTTCGCCAGGGAAAAGCAAGGTCAACATTTCAAGTGCAACACTTGCCACAACTGCGTCTTCAGAAGGATAACTGCTCAATTCACTTTTGTACACAAGTGGATTGATAGATGAATCAAAGGCATAAGGAGCTTTTCGAGGAGTTGTAACTCGATGGTAATTCGTAGCAACCAAAGCATCATACACAGCAACACTAAAGTATGCGTATGCCCGTGCAGCATATGGCGGGTTTGCAAAAGGAAAGTTGGGATATGCCAAAGGATTGTTCGACTGTGGCACCGGGTATTTGCCATCAATGCCTTCAACTGGAGGCAAATTGTACTTGGCAACCAATTGTCGCATGATTTGATTCCATCGGATCACACCTCCAGCTGCCCAATATTTTATGGCTTCTTTTTGCTTATCGGTTACTGAAGCATTCATTGATTTTGCCTCAGCCAATTCTGCCAAGTATTCGGGACTTGTAGGATCGAGAGGAGCATCAATTACGATATCTTCTGGCTTGGATAGCACTGCCACTTTCCAGTTTCCAGCATTTAAATCTTCTTTGGCAGGAACAACCGCTTCATAATAAGTCTGATTGATTTCAATATCTTTTTTGCATGAATAAAATCCTAAAGTGCATCCAATTGTTAAAACAAATATGAGTTGATTTATATTTTTCATGAGTTTGGATTTTAAATTGATTAAAATTGGAAAGCCTTGAAAAGACCTGCGTTTATGATATTTGATTGACCCGCGTTTCTGCCTTTTAGTACATATGAGACGCCACCGACAAACTGTAGGTCTGCGAGAGCCTTGATTCTCACCTTACCTTGAAATCCTATTAGGGTCATGTCAATATTATTTGAGGGAAAAGGCATGTCATTTCTGCGAATGTCATGTCCACTCAAAGAAGCGATTTTGTCAAACGTAGCTTCAAGACTCCAGCGGTAACTATATCTGCCCATCCTGGCACTAAATGAAGCAGCATTGGGCATCTCTACTTGATTTGAGTTGATTTGCTGAGTGGTATAATAGCTCGTTCTATCGATAGTAATATTGCTTCTTTGCATGTAGGCGCCTGAAAGAGTGACTAAAATATTGGATGGTCCTTCAAGTTGGACTAAGCCCCTTCCGGTCAACACTTTGGACTGAAGACCTATTGATAATGGCAGAAAATCAGCTACATAGTTAGAAACTGGAGTGCTGTAAGAACCAATAAGATGGTAACTTAACGTAACAAATCCAATTTTGGACTGAGCAAAATTGTATTTGGCTCCAAGTGTCAAATCCTGAACACCACGCATACCTGACATTGTCCCTGCTGTTGCTTTTGTCCAGACATAGGGAAGTCCTACGATAATATTCAACTTGTTGGTGATTCCATAATTTGCCATAAAAGCAAGGGATTGATTGGTTACAGACCCAATATTCTTGTTCTCTCTTTTTAGTGTTCCTTCCCAATATTCATCCCAACTGTCATGGTTGTATTGAAAACCGGCACATATTGCTCTTTTGGGCATATAGATCCCATCAACTAGGCTTTGTCCGAAGGAATTTGAAAGGAATGCCAACAGTATCAACAATATGCTGAGCTTCAAGGGTTTCAAATTGTTCATTGGATCTTGTTTTAGTTTTGTACTCTAGAATTCTTTACAAAACTCCAAGCTTTATGGAATTAGAGTGTGTGTTAAATTCTGGGACAAAACTGCGGGAATAGTTCTTTAGAGATTTTACATTATTGACTAAACTTGATTTATAGTTGATAAAAATGATATTAATCGAGATTAAATGCTTTACTCTATCTTTGCTGGTAGTAGAATGATACCTGGCAAATATCATTCTATTGATAATGTTGCTGGCTTTTGTTGGCAGAATTATAAAGAGTTTGAAAAAGTGTGGATTGCTAGATTTGGATGTTTAGACCCTATTGCTGATCGAGATAGAATACTAATTTCAAAAGAAATATTACTTGGCTAGATTGGGCAAATTCCTGCAATTCTCGTATTGCCTGATCACTTCACTGTATTGGATGATACCATAATTATTGCCCCAACTGTTGTTGATATAATTGATAATATTGGTAATATCGCCCTCTTTGAGTTTCAGATTGGCAGGCATGGCTTGTTTGTATAATTTGCCGTTTACAATCATGCTATCGTTTATACCATGCCGAATTAGGCAGACTAGACTTTTTTGATTGTTTTTTAAGTAATCCGAATTGGCTAAAGGTGGTATGATATTTTTCAAACCAGTTCCGTCTTCCATGTGGCAATTTTGACAAAAATTCTCATACAGAATCTTTCCTTGATGGTAGGTGTCTGTTTTGCAACTGAATATACTCAGAAGCAGAAGAAAAAAACTAATTTTCAAGTAATAATGCATCAATATCTTTCATGAAATTATCAACAGAAACTGGGTCAGTCCCGTCACAAAACGCTCTTATTCTAAATTGTTTGTCAGTCAGTATCAACTTGCCGCTGTGATCAAAACCTCCAGGGCTCTCAGAATCTTCTTTGGCAATAGAAAAATATTGATTGGCAATGCCTAAGATGTCTTCCTTTTTGCCTGTGACCAAACGCCATTTTGGGGTTTTAATTTCCAATTTGTCTGCATATTCTTTTAACCTGCCAACGGTGTCGTTCCTTACATCAATAGAGTGGGCGAGCAGTAAAACACGATCATCAGATTTGTATTTGTCATAAAGCCTCATCATTTGCTTTGTTACCTTTGGACATATTGTAGGACAGTGTGTAAAAAAGAAATCAGCAATGTATATTTTCCCTTTAAAGTCTGCTTTGGTTACCTTGTTTGAATCTTGGTCAATAAACTCAAAATCTGGAATTGTGTGATAGACAGTATCACCATTCACAAAATCCCTTTCCCCCAAGATTGGCAAAACTCTTGGACCACTTTGACAAGCCATTTGACCAAGAACAAAAAGGCATACCAGCAAATAAAAACTATTTCGTAGCATCGAGAATTGATTTTGACTCTTTCATGGCGCGTTGGGTTTCTTGCAACATTTTTTGTAGTTTATTCTTTTCGCCAGTCAAGTAATTAATTTTATCAGTGGCATTCATGTTGGTTGGATCTTTATAGTCTCTCATCCAATCCATCATTTGATCATAAAGTTTATCAGAGTTAATCTTTGTTTGTAAGATATACTCGGCATTCATTCCTGCGGGCAATGAATCATTTTTGGAATCTAGATTTTTCAATTCTAGGCTCATTTGAGCCAAGCTCTCTGACATTGGCATGATACTATCATGCAATTCAAAGACTTCTTTTAACAATTCACCAGATTTATCATTTTCAACTTGCTTGCATTGTGAACTGGTAAAAAGCAAAGTGAATATTAAGCCAAAATAGATCGATAATTTCATGAAATAGTTTTTTGTGTTTCTGTTAGGAAGTACAAATCTCTTAAACATTGGGATCAATTTTATGTTTAACTTTCAAAAATAAAGATTGAATACTGGAATAGTTTGGTTTAGACAAGATTTAAGGTTGCATGACAACGAGGCATTGACTGAAGCTATTAATCATGCAGACGAAATCTATTGTGTATATGTTTTTGACGATCGGTTCTTTGGCAAAATTACCGAGAATGGTTTTCGTAAAATGGGTCCTCACAGAACGCAGTTCTATATTGAATCCGTTAAAGATTTGTCAGAACAGCTCAAAAAGAAAGGTATTTCCCTAATCATCAGAAGAGGTAAGGCTGAAAAAGAGGTGCTCCAATTAGCCACTGAACTCAAATCATCCTTCGTTTATTGTAATCGGGAGCGGACTCAGGAAGAAATTACGATTCAAGATAAATTAGAAAAAAACCTCTGGTCTTTGGGCCAAGAAATTAAGTTTGTCAGAGGTAAAATGCTTTATCACACCCTAGATTTACCTTTCCCAGTTGCTCAAACTCCAGATGTATTTACTGCATTTAGAAAAGAGGTTGAAAAGTTCGTTCCAATCAGAAAACCTCTTGACGTTCCAATTGATTTTAAGCCAGGTAATCAGGTGGTTGAGTCAATGGAGATTCCAAAATTAGAAGACTTTGGGTACTCAAAAAAATTGCTCGAATCAAATAGATTTTTTAAAGGTGGTGAAATTTCAGGATTAAACAGATTGAAATATTATTTGTGGGATTCAAATCTCATCAACCAATACAAGGAAACCAGAAATGATTTGTTGGGTGATGATTTCAGCTCGAAATTCAGTCCTTGGCTGGCGGCAGGATGTCTTTCTCCCAAGACCATTTATCACGAGATTAAAAAGTATGAAGCTGAGAATGGCGACAATGAGTCTACGTATTGGTTATTTTTTGAGCTATTATGGCGAGATTATTTTCGATTGATTTCCAAAAAATATGGAAATAAAATATTTCAATACGGTGGTATTCAGGGAGGAAATAACATTCCATCACCAAATACAATTGACCGTAGCAAACTGGATGCTTGGATCAATGGACAAACGGGTGTTCCTTTTATTGATGCCAACATGCGAGAACTTGCCCAAACGGGATATATGTCAAATAGAGGTAGACAGAATGTAGCGAGTTTTTTAATCAATGACTTGAAGCTCAATTGGCAGCTTGGTGCGGAATATTTTGAAGAACAGCTCATTGATTATGATGTTTGCAGCAATTGGGGGAATTGGAACTATTTGGCAGGTGTGGGAACAGATCCTCGAGAGAACAGATATTTCAACATACTGACTCAAGCAAAACGATACGATCCCTCGGGTGATTATGTCAGGCATTGGGTCAATGAATTAGCCAATCTTAAAGGTGAAAATATATTTATGCCTCATAATTTGAAGGCGAAAGAATTGTCAAGTGCAAAAGTTGAATTGGGTACCAATTATCCTTTTCCCATAGTTAAAACAGCCAAATGGTAGTGTTTTTTATAACATTAAAGTAAGTTTACCGTTTCTTTGTAGTATGAAATTGAAATTTATTGGCTTCTTATTATTCGTAGTAGCTTTTTTAAGTCTTCCTAATGAAGGATTAACTCAAGATCGTCACTTTTCACAATTTTATTCAGCCCCCATTTACCTCAGTCCTGCGCTTACTGGCGCTTACGAAGGAAATTTTAGGGTAGGATTAAATTACCGTGATCAATGGAGAAGAACGTTGGATAATCCATTTACAACTTCCAGTGGTTATGTAGATCTTAGATTGAAAAGTCCATTCAACACAGCTAGAAATGATTATTTTGCTGTTGGTGTTTTGTTTTTTACCGACAAAGTGCCAGCCGTGGATTTCAATACCAATCAAATTGGATTTTCAGCTGCTTTTCACAAAGCTTTAGATGTTAAGTCCAGTCAATATCTTTCATTTGGTCTTCAACTGGGACTTAACAGCCGAAATATAAACTTCGAAAAATTGCGTTTTGCTGACCAATTTGATGGAATTACTGGTTATTCTTTTCCTACCAATGAAGTTTATCCTATCAATAATTTTGCATTTGGAGACTTATCAACGGGCATCCATTACTCCAACAGATTGCGAACTGGTTTATCAATTTATGGAGGCGTAGCTATGCATCATTTATTAGAGCCTACTATTTCATTCGAACAAACAGGTATTGCCTTAGATCAACTAAACAGGAAATATACGATCTATGGCGGGGCTGAGTACTTGCTAAGAGAAGGAATCAGTGTTATTCCAAGAGTTTTTGCTATGCTTCAAGGTAAACACGCTGAATATACTATTGGAAGTAATGTAAGATTAGCCCCAAATGATTATTCTGGGTATTCATTTTACTTGGGAGGCTGGTTGAGATCAGTACAGGATACCGACACTCCTTTTAGGCCTGATGCAGTTGTGATTTTGACAGGAATTGAATTCAACAACATACTTTTTGGATTGAGTTATGACGTCAATTTAGGTAATTTCACGACCAATCAATGGGGTAGGCAAGCCCTTGAATTCTCAATAGGCTATCTGGGTGAGCATGAAACCAACGATGGTGTTATTTGTCCAAAATTTTAGATCGGCTCCGTACCAACTATTTCAAGACCATAACCTGCTATTGCAACTCTTTTCATTGGTCTATGCGTAAGCAGTCTTATTTTTGAAATTTCCAAGTCAGAGAGTATTTGAGCTCCAACTCCAAAATCTCTTTGTCCCATTATCAATTGTGTTTTGCTGTCTGAATCTTCTGATAACTTCTTGATATAATCCCATTCATTTACTTGACTTTGAACCGATTGACGCATAATTAGCAATAAGCCTGAGCCGTTTTTGGAAATTGCTTCAATTGATTTTCTAAAATCATTGTTAATTGGATTTAGGCAAAGCTGCAACAAATCGGCTGCGGCATGATTACTTTGGACGCGAACCAAAACTTCATCACCTTTTTTCCAAGTTCCCAATTTAATGGCATAGTGCAGTTCTTCGCTAGTTTGATCTTTATAACATTGAACCTTGAACGATCCCGCTTCAGTTTCCAGTGCAAATTCTGGCCCTCTCATCACAATACGTTCTGTACGCATACGATAGCTTACCAAATCTTTTATTGAAATGATAGGCAATTCATGTTTTGTTGCTATTTCAATCAGTTGAGGCAACCTGGCCATGCTGCCATCTGCATTCAGAATTTCAACCAATACACCAGCAGGGTAGAGTCCTGCCATTCTGGAGAGATCCACCGCAGCCTCGGTGTGGCCAGTTCTTCTCAGAACGCCACCATTCTTGGCTACAAGGGGAAAAATGTGTCCAGGCCTTGCAAAATCTTGTGCAGTAATATCTGGATTGGTGATTGCTTTGATTCCTGTAGATCGATCGTAAGCGGAGATACCAGTTGAGCAGCCAAATCCCAACAAGTCAATAGAAACGGTAAAAGCTGTTTCATGAAAAGCAGTATTGTGATTGACCATCATGTTCAATTGCAATTCCTCTGCTCTTTTTTGTTCAATAGGTGTACAAATCAATCCTCGACCGTGTGTAGCCATGAAATTAATGATTTCAGGCGTAATTTTTTCAGCTGAACAGATGAAGTCTCCCTCATTTTCTCTGTCTTCGTCGTCAACTACGATAATTATTTTACCGAGTTTTATTGCTTCAATAGCAGATTCTATGCTGTTGAGTTTAATATCTTTTGGTGGGTTGCCAGACATTTGATTTGATTCCAGTTATATAATTGTAAAACCCTTGCAGAAGGGCAAAGTTCATGCAAACAAAGTAAATAATATGCCTCAGTACAGGTATTTTTAAAATTTGGGTGTTATTAGAAGCCAAAACACTGATCATCACGGTCAGTACCATAAATGAAAGCAAAGTATAAAACAAGATTATATTCACTTGGAGCAAATAAATACTTGCAGCTATCAAGCTTATCAGCATTAAAATTGGACTTATCCATCTTAGTACTTTATGCGAAAAAATGCACCAAGCTGCTAGAGTTCTGGGTGGTATCAACCAATTTTTGAAGTAGGCCAGGTTTTGCATATTTCCAGATCCAATCCGACGTTTTCTTCTGATTTCTTCAGCAAGTTCTTCACTTGTACCTTCGTAAGTTAAGGCATCTTTACAATGAAGGCAGGCATAATTTTGACTCAATATGATTAGAGCTATAAAAAAATCATCTACCATAAAATTTCGAGGTATAGGCTTGAACAAGTTTCGACGGAATGCAAAGCAACCACCAAATGGTCCTGCAAGTGCCCCAAAATTATTGCTCTCCAATTCTTTTATGCGATTCTCCCATTTCAAATAAAAGGATTCAGAAGCGCCTATGTTACCAGATTTACTCAAACCTATAAGTTTGGAGTCAACCAAGCCAACTCGTGAGTCTGAAAACAATTCCATCATTTTCAGTAAAGTTGTATCAGATAGAAAGACTGAGGCATCGGTTAGTAGTATGATTTTAGCTTCTGGAACTGTTTTATTGGATAACTCCACAAGGTTGTTAACCATTTGTGGTTTCCCTTGTCGCTCCTTGAATTGAATTATTTCATGAGCAAAGGTCCATGAATCAAACTGCTCAATGAGTTGATTGCTTTTATCAGTACTGCAATCGGAACCAATCAGAATTTTTAGCTTATCCCTTGGATAAATAAGTTGGTTCAAGCTGGTTAATTTCTCCCAAATGACTTTTTCCTCATTGTGAATGGGCATACAAATCACCACAAAAGGAACTTCTTCAGTTATCGTCTTTTTAATGAATGGTTCTCTCAAAAGTGAAATTACCCATAACATTAGGGGATAAATCAAGTAGCTGTAAACAACAGGAAATATTGACACGTAGAAAATAATTTTAAGTACCAATAACACCTTAGCTTATGGTTGCTTTAGCTGGAGTTTGATATCCAAAACTCAAAAGGGCTTTTTTTGCAATTTCCAGATTGTCATAATTTCTTGCCACTAATACTTGAGCCCTGTTGCCAATGTGAACCAATTGTTCCCCCAATTGATAACAGTATTCCATACATTCCAGAAACTCTTCGACCGTATCAGCAATCAAAAGGTGTTCTTTGTGCTTGGCAGCTATTCCTTCAAGGCCAATAGAAGTTGTGATGATCACTCTGCCAAGAGCCATTCCTTCTAATATTTTGGCACGCATACCACTACCAGAATGAATTGGTACAATCATTACCGGATGTTTGTTGATAAAATGCTTGGCATCAGCGACTTCACCGAGAATTTCTATTTGATTAGAACCCAATTTATTAAGACTTTTAGGCGTATTTCGGCCTGCCACATATAGGCGTGTCTGTGGGTATTTTTGAGTGATTTTAGGCCAATATTCTTTGATGAAATGAGTGATGCCGTCCAAATTAGGTGCCCAGTCAAGGGAACCGATAAATGAAACACTTAATGGATGTTTGAAGCAAGAATCGTCTGCCAGATAATCTCTGTTGTCTAAACCAATTGGTATTACGGATATCTTTCCAATATAACCCAATTTGCGAAATTGCTGTCCATCTCTTTCCGTAATAGGCAGAAGCAAATCGTAATTATTCAATTGCTCTATTTCGAAGCGTTGAAGTTTTTTGGTCAAGTAGCTCAAGTACCACTTCTTGATGACATCCTTGGTGTTATTGGCAACACGTTCCCATATTTCAGACTCAACATTGTGTGCCCGCATGACCACTTTGGCTTTCGAGTATTTACGAATGGTAGGAATGTAGGGAGCGAGATAAAGTGTCTCCAACTGTACAACATCGAACTTATTGGATTGCAGAATTTTGATCAGCATCTTTTCATAATTCTCTGACACGAATCGGGAGATATGATAGGAATCGTTAGACATCAGATTCAAGATGGCTTCCCACCAATGAAAAGAATTGTCAACCTCTGCGAAGTGGACAGACTTATAGTGATTAAGCTCTTGAGGCATTTCATCACTCTCAAATCTATGCCTTGCGGTATTCATTGAAAATAAGGTAACTTCAGCACCCAACTCAATATAGGCCTTACTGAGATAGTTAATAGCCAACGACTCCCCATCTTTTATTGGATAGGGAAATTTCTTGCACAATTGCAAAATCCTCATACACAATCTTTTTCCTGTTTGATCAATATCCATTCAACAACCAAGTCAACGGGTGTTGTGTAAAGGTGCTTCTATAGTAAGCTGTTTAGTGATGTAATTGAGTTAACAAGACAAATATATTACGAATACTTTTATTAAAAAGCTGCTTGGAGTTTTTTTTTTAAATTATTGTTATTTCTGATCAAAAATAAAGACCTTGCACAATAATTGCCTATGTTACTGAGTTGCCGAGAAATTTCGAAGTCCTATGGAAGCCTTCAAGTACTGAAAGGTATCAGTTTTGATATTCAGGAGGGCGAATTTATCACTATTTTAGGGAAATCAGGAGCCGGAAAAAGCACACTACTTCACCTGATTGGTACCTTGGATAATTCTGATCACGGAACTATTATGTTTGATGGATTGGATCTTTCCAAACTTTCAAAATCCAAGCTGGATGAATTTCGAAACCAACAAATTGGTTTTGTTTTTCAATTTCATCATCTATTGCCTGAATTTACCGCTACCGAAAATGTCTCACTTGCAGCCATGATAGGAGGAGATTCTGCTCAATTGGCCAAGAAAAAGGCGAATGATCTGCTCATCAGGTTAGGCCTTGGTGAGCGATTGACACACAAGCCAGGTCAATTATCAGGAGGAGAACAGCAACGCGTAGCAATTGCACGGGCCTTGGTTAATGAGCCAAGAATGATTTTGGCCGACGAGCCAACTGGAAATTTGGATACGCAGACCTCTCGAGAAATACATGACCTGATCAAAGAATTGCAGCAAGAGTTGAATCTGACCTTTATAATTGTAACGCACAATACCGAATTAGCGGCTCTTAGTGATCGCAGTCTTTATATGGTTGATGGTTTGTTGTCATGAAATTTATGACCAAGATATCAGCGGTCCCCATCCGTGCTGAACCTTCACACCGCGCTGAAATGGTAAGCCAATTGCTTTATGGTGAATTGGTCGAGATCATGGAAGAACAAACTGAATGGGTGAAAGTCAAATGTGTACACGATGAATATGTTGGCTGGGCTGACAGTCGTTCATTTCATGAAACCGATGAGCTTCCAAAATATATAGTCGTTTCACGAACTTTGAAAGTACAACTTGATGGGTTTGATACCAGATTGCCTTTTGGATCTTTGATCAATACGCAAGAGATTGACGACGGAATGGTGACTGAGGTGTTAGACTCCAGCGCTAATCATCCGAATAATTTATTGCAAGTTTATCTGAAAGAATGGATGGGAGCCCCTTATTTATGGGGTGGAAGATCGACTTTTGGAACAGATTGCTCCGGTTTGGTACAAGTTATTTTCGGTGCATTGGGAATCAAACTACCACGTGATGCATCACAGCAGATAATGAAAGGGGAAGTGGTACAATTTCACGAAAAAAAACAAGGAGACTTGGCTTTTTTTGAAAGTCCTTCAGGCAGCATAACCCACGTAGGAATTGTGATGGATCACGAATCAATTGTTCATGCCTCAGCCTGGGTAAGAAAGCAAAAACTAACCTCTGACGGAATCATCAATGAATCAGGGTCAGTGACGCATATTTTGGCGGGAATTCGGAGGTATAAATGATATTGAAAAGTGGGATTGAAAAAAGTATTTCACCTAAAGATTGTGATGCTAAACGAATGTTTAAGTTTGATCTAAATTTATGAGAACTAAAGTTTTTTGATGGAAGTTGAGGCATTTTAGCTCTGGATAGCAAAAATGTCTTGACCAGTTAAGAATATGCCTCTTCTCTGTGTACGGTCAAAAACTTGTATGGTATTTTTAAATCAAGTATATTTGAGAAATTATAATCCACCAACATGAAATACCTTCTCATTTCCCTATTATTCTTGGCATCAGTTGCAGTTAGTGCACAAATAGTAAATATCCCGGATGCCAATTTTAAAGCCTATTTGATTGGGAATCCTACTATCAATACCAATGGGGATGGTGAGATTCAAGTCAGTGAAGCATCTCCTTTTAAAGGGGATATATGGTGCCCCAGGTTGAATATTTTAGACATGACAGGAATTGAAGCTTTTACAGCTTTGAATACTTTATGGTGCCCTGGTAATCAATTGACGTCTTTGGACTTAGTTAAGAATATCGCTTTGATTGATTTAAATTGCTCAGATAATCAATTAACTGCTTTGGATCTAAGTAAGAATTTAGGATTAGATAAATTATATTGCCAAAACAATTTATTGACTGCATTAGATATAAAGAGCACCTCCTTAAGAATCTTAGGCTGTGGTAATAATCAGTTGACTATTTTGGATATAAGTGCGATTACAGGTTTGACGAGTTTATATTGTGGCTATAATCAATTGTCTAATTTAAATATCAGTAAGAATTCGTCCTTGACAAATTTGGATTGCAAAAATAATCTATTGAATACTTTGGATGTAAGTAAGAACACTGCTCTAATTTCTTTGCGGTGCGGTAATAATCAATTGGCAAATTTGGATGTAAGTTGGAATACGGCTTTGCAAAGTTTAACTTGCGAATATAATCAATTGGCATCATTGGATGTAAATACGAATACTGCATTAACAGAGTTAGGTTGTGGAAATAACCAAATGACATTCATGGATTTAAGTAATAATTCAGCTTTGAAACATTTAAATTGCATTAATAATCATTTGCCTGTTTTGGACATTAGTAATAATACTTCTCTAGGCAGTTTGGAATGTAGTTATAATCTCTTGTCATCTTTGGATGTTAGTAAACATATAAAATTAACATTATTAATATGCGGGTCCAATAGCTTATCCTCTTTAGATGTCTCTAAAAACACAGAACTGGAAAATTTAGGTTGTGACTACAATCAATTGACCATTTTAGATGTTAGCAAAAACCCCTTATTACGGAGTTTATCTTGTAGTAATAATCAAATAGATGATTTGGATTTAAGTAATAAAACCGTCTTATTTCACCTAGATTTCAATAATAATAAACTAACAAATGTAGATTTTGGTAAAAATGGGAATCTTAAATACTTAAGTTGTACCGCTAATGAACTTAAAACAATTTCCAATTTGCCAAATAAACTAATCACTTTGGTTTGCAATGATAACAAAGATTTAAAATGCCTGTCAAAACTGCCCGAATCATTAGTTAAATTGTACATCAATAACACAAGTATCAAATGCATGCCCAATGCAGTGAATATTACAAGCAGCGACGTTGATATTAAATCCTATCCCATTTGTGATATTCAAAGCGGTTGCCCCTATTACGGTAATATTTCAGGAAATATTCATCTAAATACCTCTGCCAATTGTCAATTAGATGGCCTGAATCCTGGTCCAAAAATCAAAAACGTCAAAGTCAATTTGTACAACAATGGAACAATTGAAAAGCAGTATTATTCAAACTTCTTTGGAGATTTTATATTTGTAACAGATCCTGATGATTCATTTTTGGTCAAAGTAGATCCCTTGAACAACCCTTTCGACATCACTTGTCCAATTAGTAAGGAATATCAGGTCGTTGTAACTCCCACGGACAATGTCAAAGGAGACCTTAATTTCGGTTTGACGTGTAAAGGAACTCCTGAGTATGGGGTGAGTTCAATTTCAGCCACAAGATTTAGACCAGCAGTATTGACTGAAATTTCCGTCAATGCGGGCGATATAGCCAAGAGTTTTCATGGTATTGACTGCGGATACACTCACGGGGGCACAGTTAAAACAGAAATCATTGGTCCTGTCACTTATGTTAACCCAGGTAGAAGTGCATTGACCCCCAGCGCTGTCTCGAACGACAACAAATCTTTGATTTATTATGTCTCCGATTTCGGTTCATTAAAAGATTCTTCTTTCAATATCGAAGCGATCACCAAAAGCCCTATAACTTTAGCTGATTCGGTGGTTTATATCAAAGTAATCGTGATCCCTGATTCAACAGACAACAACCCATCCAATGATACCTTGACGATGTGTTTCCCGGTACGGAATTCATACGATCCAAATGCAAAGGAAGTATTTCCTGATACCAGAGTAGCAGGTGACAAGTGGGTGAACTATACCATACATTTTCAAAATATGGGCAATGACACCGCTTACTTGGTAGTGATTAAAGACAGCTTGAGTCCATTACTCAATTTGAGCAGTTTTCAATTTTTGAATTCTAGTCACCGCGTTGTTACCGAGCTCGAAAGCAATATTTTAACATTCACTTTCCCCAAGATCAATTTGGTTGACAGCTTAACAAATGAAAAGCTGAGTCATGGTTGGGTACAATTCAAGATTAAAACAGATCCATCTGTTGATGAGTTTACACAAATAGAAAACACGGCAAGTATATATTTTGATACCAATTACCCCATAGTCACCAATATCGCTTACATCAATCTCAAGCAGTTATCCACAAGTGCTTCAGATATAACAGCCAGTAAGGATAATCTTTTGATTTTCCCGAATCCTGCCAAAAATGCAATCACAGTAAACTTGAAAACTGATAATAACTACAATCTGACGGTATCCAATACATTTGGACAAGAAGTAATTCAGCAAACATTTCAGGATAAATCATGCACCGTCTTGCTTGATGGATTGGCTCCCGGCATCTATTTTGTAAGTGTGAAGCATGAGCATGGATATTGGGTAGGAAAGGTGGTGAAGGAATAGGAGGGAGGTTGAACCACTTGGAGAAACGGAAAATCGGCTTTGTTTAAGTGCAGGGGTATTAGGCGTTCTGCGTCCAATGCTTAATTATACAATTGATAATTTATATTCTTTCTTGTCGACCATAGTTATTAGTTGTCTGTTGCAACGTAAATGTAGTCAGGATAGGCTACGATTTATTTGATTGGTATGATTTTATTTTCTAATTGTTTTTCAATTACTTGTTGATAAATAAAATCAAAGAATTGATTGTCAATCTAATGCGTCATTTTATTTTCGATTTACTTTTCATTTGCCTTTTTTAGACTTCATTAATTTTGGCTTTTCTGTTATCTTTTTCAACTGCTTCATGCTATCGGCAGAAGGAAGGTTTACAGGCATCGTGCCACCTAACTCTTTTATAATTTTGCGTATTATTTTACCTACTGCAAAATGCGTTTGGTTGGCTTCTGTTTGCCTTATATTATGTTCTCGTTTTAGTTTTTATTCGGTTTGCGTGGCACAGAAAAGCTTAGCAGCTAACTCAGTGCTTCCAATGTGGTCGAGTATTTGTTTGGATATCTTTCTTTTGGAATATCCTTGTTCATAGAGTCTTAATATTTCTTTTTGTCGCATTTCTATGATTCCTGAATTGCTCATCTGAGCTTTTTTTATCGATGTAATCTAGAATCATTTATTTATTTCACACTGGTAGGCTTTGAATTGGATTTAGTGGTAAAGATTGGAGCGGATATTGCACTCTTTACTCGCCAGAATGGTTTTCTGCCCTGATATTCCAGTATCCAATCGCAAATATTACGAAACGGAATATCATACTTTATTCCTAATTCCCGACAAGTGTAGCTCCCTTTAAATACTCGGCAACGATTTCTACTTTGGTTTTTCTTTTTTGACTCATTTCGTGCGAAGTTAATTTAACATTTTCTGTCAACCTATTTCAGGACAAGTCATTTTGTATTCAATGTCAACATAATTTCTCTAAAACTTGCAAGTCCTGCTTCCAAGTTTTCAATAATATCCTCCGCCAATACATCGGGATCGGGTAAGTTGTCAAGGTCTGCCAATGATTTGTCTTTGAGCCAAGAGATGTCTAAACTGGTTTTGTCTCTCGCAATGATTTCATCATAAGTAAACTTTCTCCAACGTCCTTCTGGACCTGCCTTGCCG